>JGI24158J21664_10013683_pt1 | contig 10695 bp, 5 predicted proteins | sample Ectturendosymbi3_FD_21664 | JGI IMG/M metagenome (IMG submission 21664)
TCGATTTCACGTAAAATTACGCATCCTCAGTCCTGAAAATTGCAAGCAAAGCTTACGGATGAAAAGTTGAAAGGCTGAAGTAACAGCAGAGAAAAAATAAACTCAAGACTACAATCAAAATTTCGTAATACAAGCTCATAAATCATAACATCTTAACAAACTGACTGACGTCAAGAATACTAGTGGCGAAATTAAGTGTTTCTTCATTTCCGAATGATCTTGGTAACATGCCATGTCTTTTTTAACTGTGAGATTTTGTAGCGACACGCAACTAGTTTCTACCTAGCAGTGAATATTTTCTTTCTGCCTATGGATTCAAGTGCTGGCTATTTAGCATTATGTCTTATGTCCAGAATCCCTGTGTTTTTTATGAAGTGGCCATTCGTTGAGAACCTGTGTTCGATCAAAATGGCTTACTGAGCCAAAATGTATGCCACTATCTTGACCAGGGCCGCACATTTATTAATGGCTTATTTTGATCTTAGCAAACTAAATTTAGCTTAACCTAATGCACTGAAAGTGTTCGAATCCAACTGCAATGGTAACAGACGTGATAAAGTGGCGCTGAGGAGCACTTGCATCAAAAATGTCAAGTTCAAAAAGATCAAAACAAGGACAGGTTGTCAGCGTGAACTGTAGGACACTTTTACTACACTGCAAACCTTAACTGGGCTGCACAAAACCCTCGACTGGGCCGCGGGTTGGACATAGGTGGCTTAAAAGTAGGCCTATGTGTCTTGCTATTGCAGGAGTGGCCAACCAGTCAGAGACCAAGAGCCACACTTCTTATTGTGTTACAGCAAAGAGCCACATTATGTACATTATACATGGGCACACATGAACATAACCCCATCTCTTCCTCATTCACATACATACTATGGCTTAGCTAGATTTATTGCAAATATCACACACCACCAACATGACACTAACAGAACTTTACAAGGCATTTATTGTTATGCTTGTTAATTAGTGGGACTTCTGGTATGTAATTACATAAGAGTCGCATGAAACTGAGCAAAGAGGCGCGTGTGGCTCACGAGACCCGGGTTGGCCACCGCAGTGCTATTGCATTCAGTGTCAGCGCAAAATGAAAATGAACTTGTATTTTAATGCATTTTGACTTGTTACAATTAACTGCAAGCTCTGCTTTTGAAGTGTTCAAAATTTGAGAGATGATGATAAAGTAACTGTTGATTTTTCAATCACTTTTATTTAGGTGTTGTGAAAAAGAAAAAAGCTTGCATTTTTCTATCATAAGTGACAAATTCTAAAAATAGTTTTGAATTAATTGCTTTCTTGCGGAGGCGCTGTGAGTACACAAGATGTGTTTTTATGTGAATCTGAGTTGTGAGGAGGCAAATCTTAATAAATTTGGCTTTGTTGGCTCTTTTTTGGCCTTTTTTAGTTGAGTGTTTTTTTTCAGCAATTTTGTTTGCCGTTTTTGGCCTTTTTTTACTGAAGGTTTGGCCTTTTTTGAAAAAATAAATCTGGCAACCCTGATCAAAGCCTTGTTGCTGCGCACACTGCTCAGAACTGAGTTTAATCAAAAACATTCTTGGGCACACCCACTGCAAGTATACCACTAATCCATACCACAGATGACCAGCAGACTGCCTAAGCCTCGTGTCGCGAGTTCAAATCATAACAAATCTCGGAGCATATAAGTGTAAAACAGCTCATAGTTCATTTAAAACGTTCGTCTTGTTTTGACAAAAAGTTCCGATCGCCGACACAACAGCGGGAAGCCCTACATCTGTTTATCCAATCAACACGAGAGAGCCTTGTGCGAAAAGTTGTGCTGACGGGAATTTTGCAATTAAAACTTTTTGTAGATTGATGGCCGCGAGGAGTCAAAACCTTATCAAGTTATGAATTTTACTTTTGGTACAAGGCACAACACACGCAAAACTGAAAACAACTACAACAAATGCCATTTGCAGCAGGCATAGAAACGTGAGAGCGGTTGGTAAAATTCATATGTGCTCAGACAATGCCAACACTTTGTAGACTAAATGACGAAGAAACATGCTGAAGAATCGAAACTTTCGTTACCCTGATTCGCTGGGTTCTAAACCTGTAATTTTTGCAAAAAATTAAGTTTCTGTTCAGTGTACTCGCGCTTTACTTCCTTCGGAGTGTAACGAGTGGCATTCCAGCGCCCATCTCCGCTGTGCGCCGGCTGCGATTTCTCCCAAATGAATGACGATGCGGATCACAAGCAGGGCCCCCTCCCAAGCCTGGACTTTGGGGTCCCCAATATACCATGTATTGTATTTACCACACAATACTTATAAAATCAGAAACGTCGATTTATTTTAACAAATGTTTTTAAAAATATGTTTCGGTGTATACACACACCGATGACGTAAGAATGGGGCTCATGTTGAAATGGGCTCATGTTGACAACCTCCTAGTGGTGAGCCCTGGTAAATGACACAGTTGTAGTCAGGCGAATGTCAACAACCAGAGAGGCGACTCGCATGAAGTCCCACGAGAAAAATAAAACATAAGAATGGCTGCCTCATATCAAAGTAATAAATCGGAAGATTTAACGAACATATTGCGTGTTTGGCACCAGACAATTTTTATCAAATTTTTTGGTCTTCTGGTGTGAATTTACCAGGAAAACATACTACCGTTTCGACCTATCGTACGACAGGTTACTTTCAAAGGAAAATAAAAATGGGTACTGGCAATTAGCGATTAACAGCAATAAAAATAGAAAAAGCTACGCATAAGTGAAAAAATAGCTGTTGAGAAACAGCGAGGAGACCAAAGAATTCAACATTTACAACAGTACTGTCAACCAAATTTTAAAGGCAGTCATTTAAAATGAAACAACCAAAACAGATAGAAACTACCACAACGTAAACGTAATTGAAATGATCAATCAAAGAAAATTTCATCGTACAAGCGCGGGAAGTGATCGTCAACATAATTATTTAAAAGGACTGTTTAACTTTCAAATTTAAGAATAGCTGTGTATTGTGTAACGTTTGGCTGTTTTCTTAAAGTCACACCATTAGAGCAAAAAATGTGAATGATCTAACGAACATTTAGGCTACGATGATTTAACTAACCAGGATAATAGCAGAAGCAGTGAAATTCCACTACAAGAGCACGTGGACAAACACGATGGTGAAAACAATGCACGCAAAGAATGAAATGTTTTTCTGTGTTACTAACTCTTATTATACAAGTAAAAAGTCTCACATCTCTATGGAATATCGTTGAAAAACAGGGCAATTTTGGTAGACAAACACACAGTGTTAATTTTTACAATGTGAATAAAATTAGCGACCTATTGCAATGAAGGCTTCTAAACACTGCTGTAAAACGATTGCTCGTTGGCTAAAATAACGGTACTATCATGAAAAACACAGTGTTGTTGGTTAAATAACTGGATCACTCATTGGTGTAAAGTGTTGAGTTTTCATTGGACAACTCTGATGCAAGATACACTGGATACTACAGGCGCGGGCTACGAATACGATTTTACTTGATTGTATACCTAGGAAACCAGCTATTTTGTTCTTGTACAGTGAAAGGATACAACACAGGTCTACAACATAATTTTTCTGAATATTTTTTTATAGACTAAATGCCCACAAACAACGTCGATTCAGCAACTTTATCTACATAACTGCCAGCCTACCAAGACAAATGCTGACAACCAAGTTACCCACAATGCACTTCGCTATGCCTGCCACAGATAATACGAAGCTGCGGGTCGTGGGAAGGTCAATTTCTTTGACGTCTCCGATAAATATGAATATCGAAAGGAAAAATTGTGTGAAATCAGTTCTTGGTGAGTTCAGTTGTGGTGTTTCTATATGTCCTAACAAAAGTCTTCAGTCAGATTTGGGGCCCTTTATATTAGGGTCTCCCCGCGGTCGAGGGTTACGGGGGGCCGTTCCTCCGGCTCTGAGAAAGGGTGGAAAGAGAAACGGTGGAAAGAGAAAGGGTGGGAAGACATAAAATACTGTTTTAAAATCTTAGGTGTAACCCAATCGGGAGTCAAACCCAGTTTATCAGGTTGGGCGAGCGCCTTAGATGCGCGTGCCCGACCCACTGAATCACAATTTGTAGTCTAATGAAAAATTACAGTACCTCTTTTCAGCCTGTTCCAGGCAGTATAAGACGCAAAGTCTTCTACAATATAGAAAACTCTGACTTAATGGCAAGAATGCTTTTGCCCGCCTGTGGTCGAGCTCCTCCATCAGGACGTTATGCCACATTACATTATCTAATAATGAAGAGTCAATAAAATTTTAGGACTGAGGATGCGTAGCGTTACGTGAAATCGATTTCTTATTACAAAAAAAATTTGAATGGACTCAACTCACTCGTCTTAGTGGAGACTGATTACTAGAATGACGAGTATAAGACAATCGCAAAAATTGTTGATTTGCAACAAAGATACGTGCACACCGACAGGGCGGATTTACCAATAGGCAATGTGTATTAAGCCTAGGGCCTCAAGATCCAAGGGGGGCTGAGCGGGAAAGTGCACCCCCAAAAGTTTTTATTTGTCGAAAATTCGGGAGAAATTCCTGAAAATTCGGGTACGGAGGTTTCCACACCTTTGTTTACTATTGAGTTATCTGACTTTTTTCTCCAAAAAAAAAAAATTTTTGGTCCAGTGCTAGTGTGCGCTTAGCTAAGCATAAAAAGGCCAGTTGTCACTTGCAGGCAGGTGTTCAGTGGTTTGAGGTTGAGAAAAGATTAACGAAGGGTTTCTTGTTGGATTCAAGTCATCGCATTTATAATTTGCCGCGTCACCAAACTTTCATTGCCATTGTAAATAGGTAAAAAACACTACTTCAAGTCCAGGTACATCAACGTTAAGGACACTCCAGCTCCTGCACCACTGAATGAAAGCTGCAGTGCGGCTTAACTTGGCCAGGCAAAAATTGTGAATGTCATCCAGCACACTCGTTCCTGCTCATCATATTGGGTGGCTATATGCTTCTATTTCATCAATCAACCAACCGCATTATATATTGGGTTTGGTACGTTTTTCCTACTTTCTGTGACGTGATAGTTGGGAAATATTTCTAATTCATGAACAATTTGCGTTGGTATCAAGCACATGCATTAAGAATGACTATAAAATTGGGCTTTTGGGGAACTTTGGGCGGATGTATGGTTTGCTCTCTTGTGAAGTCTGTTTTTTTCGTGTATTGCGTCATACAGAGTACAGTTGATCGCGCGCCCAGATCTTATCTTTACACAAGAATGCGTCTGCGCTTGTGGTTATCGAAAGTGAGAAAGGTTAATCAGTTTATGTTAGCAACTTTCTCCGAGTCGGTCATTCTTCGCAGGCACGTAGTCAGGTTTTAAGGTTTGGGGGGAAAATACATTTTAGAAGACACTATTTTTGTTTTTATTAAATGTTTAAGACAATTTTTTCAGGACACAACAAAATTAGGGATGGGCAGAAAAAAAGTTGGGGGCCCTGCCCCCGAACCCCCCGCCCCGAGGCTAGTTAGGGGTCTGGTCCTTTTTCACTTTTACAAGAGTGAAGTATATTGCATTGTAGGTTCAATTCGCTTGTTCGGTTTGATTGAGGTGACTACGTAGCTTTCCCCTTGCGCTCGCCGCTCAGATCTCCATTGCAGAGCTTCCTTTAGAATGTTCGGCTTAATTGCGAGTGGTAGCAGCACACTGTCTAATATCCACCGCAGCAGCATATTAGTCTAGTCATAAACATGGACGTATTTAAGGGACACATTAGCTATGCCCAAACCGCTCCAAATGTAAAGAATAGTTTGTGATATATCTACATACAGATCATTTGCAATAATTCGCCGTGTTTTTTGATATTCATATACGCCATTGGCATTTTCTCAAAAAGGTCGTGGCACGGTTGACTGAGGACGATGACGTCATGAAGCACTGCTCAGAGGGCCCCGCGCCGAAATCTTGCATTGGGCCCCGCACCTGCTAGGGCCGGCCGTGTTGACACTTCTGTGTGTTGATTGTCATCTGTGTGTTGGTTGTTTATATCTGCAAGTGCAGATCCAAACAATCAACACACTGATGACAACATTAAGCTTCAGGAAAACGAGATTAAAAAGCATACCTTCAGCAAAACAGATCTTCATGCGTTGTGGTGCCAGACTAAATGGAAGGGTATCCATGTATCACTAAATTTACCCTCGTTGTTCTATCGTCGTTCGTAACAGCATATTTATGTGAGAATATGCGTTTTCTATACGGGTGGATGTTAACACATGGAACGGAGGAGAATTCCTTGCAAAAAGGACATGGGGATTGCTCTTTCTGAAACAAAGTCACGAATCTCCCAGATTGTCGCCAGAAAAAAAACATTGACAAAATTATGTATTGTTAAGTTTGAACTCTTGGTTGATTTTGTTTCGTTTTTGCTCGCGTTTTTTCGGACCCGTTCCGGAGTCAAAAATATGTGAAAAAACGGATCCGGAGTCAATATTTATTTTCAGCAGTAGCAGGATTGTGCTGCTATTTGTAAATCGTTGCTCAATTTCAGTTGCACCGATGGTAGTTGGAGTTTGAACAAGAGTCAGATTCTCAGATTTGAAAAAATTCCGGGCCGGTTTCAAAAATTTTGCAACAGGAGCGGAGTCGGAGTCCGGAAATATGACTCCGGCCACCTCTGCTCGGTGGGAATACAATCAAGTATTCGCCCTGGGCAATTATGCAAGTAGCTTATTGAAGATCGCAACAAAATAATTTAATATTTTTTTTTATTTCTTGAAGTACGAAACAATATGTGTAGCGAAGGCCAGTATCATATATTTGTTTTTTATTTCTATTGCAAAGTGTAAAAGTATTGTAAAATGTTACTGTGGTAGCATGCAGTATCACTTTTACAAGTCGTTCCAAAAAGAATTATGATGTCACCGTAGCGTAGATTACAAATAAATTCGTGTTTTAAATATTTGTATTGCGGCTCTTTGTGACTTGGGTTTTACGATATGCGGCTCATAAATAGAGCAGGTTTGGCCACTCCTGTACAGCAGGTGTGGGCAATTAATTTGGTTCGGAGGTCACTTTGAGAAGGCCGCGCATAGCCATGGGCCGCATGCTCTAATGGAAATAGAAGCAAGTCTCGGTTCAAGTTAACCTCAGCACTAACACTTATTGCGATCAGTCGGAGGATATTTAAGGTTTGAAGATTTTCCTGAATGCTTCCGCTGGCCGTTATTTGCCCAACCCTGGTATATAGCGTTCATTGACAGGCTGCAGTGGACAAAACCAGGCCCTTCAAGAACAACCCATGTTGAAGCTCTGTGGACAACAGGAAATGACGTTGCCATTTTAAATGTTTGCGACATCGCGGATCTACGTCATTGGCTTTCAACGGGTGACGTAGATCCGTGAAGTAAATACTAGCATGCCGCATTGAAAGAGGTAAACTTTTCAAACATTTCTGGCCTAATCAACCCTTCAAACTTCGCTGTAGGGCCTGACCCTCTGGTTCCGATTGAACCCTGACCCCTGTTCTGTCAAGTCTCTGAACGCAGTGATTCCACGAAACGGGAAAGCGTTGCGCGATTTGATTGGCAGTAAAAAAATCATGATACGAAACAAAGGTTTTTGTGTGAAGTTTTTGGCACCAAACAACAACAATCCCAAGAAGTGCAAGAACGCCAAGATGTTGTGCATAAAGATGTGTGAACACGTCATTGAAGCAGGCTTGGACAAGAAGATACATGGGTTCGTTATGAGACCTTACTGCTTCAGCATCAGTGAGCTGCAGTTTCTACAAAATTAACCTGGATTTTCGGCAATTAAAATAACGAAATACAGCGTCTGTTCAGTTTGACAAGTAATTGCGAGAGGCCTGTCATGTCGACACACCCACATTGAGCTCATAAAGCACCATAAACCCTGTCCGTAGTTTCACGTCTGTCTTGCACCAAGCATTTCATCAACGTGTTCAAGCAATTATCACCATTTTCCTGGCCGCACAGTTTTTTGATCATATTACAGAAAAACACCGCACGACAGAAACACGAGAAATAAGTGGTACCAGAAATTTGATTTAGGTAAAAAAAGGTTCCAAAAAATACTGCATCTTCCTTTAACTGCCAAGCACATAATACTGCATGTAGACCACAATGTCGCCGCCATCAGGTCTGGAGTTGATGGGATTCACAACTCGTCCGATGTCTTTGATCCTAAAGTGTCCTCCCTGAACCTCAGGTTAAATTCCTGGACAGTGAGCTGATTGTCCTTGTTCGCGTCCTGATGCTCGAACAGGTCGATTATGACGTCTTCGCGGGGGTGGCCGGGAAGCAGTCGAGCGTTACCTCGTTCCACTTGATCGAGGATGTAGGAAGTGAACTAAAAATGTGAAGAAAAATGTTGGTTGTTGATAAAATCCAATGCGCCATGCGCGGACGTCCAGTGCGCCCCCTGCCGACAACGATTTGTGGCGTGGAGGGCAACAGCCGGCTGGGGGTGCTTGAGAGATCTGTGGGGCGACATGACACGTCGGTATTAGGTGCATTTGATGAAGTAAGTTTGATTTATTAGCATTGAAGAATTAGCGAAAACTTTTTGCCTCTGTTTAACTGTTTATTAATATATATGTGTGTACATCAACATGCACCCAGACGTTGTTGTCCAATTTTTCGGGATATGGGGGACTAAGAAACCACCTGGAAGGCAAGAAGAGGGGGTGACAGCCAGGAAAAGTGGGGGGGGTGACCACTGAATTAGACAAACACATCAACTGACTTTCCACAGTCAGAAAACCACGATGTTTGGCAGAAACGAACATGTATCGGACAATTTCTGCTTTTTTCTGACAAGGCGAGAAAAAGGCACAGACCTCCGGAAGATCAACTGCTCCATCGTTGTCTTCATCAATCAGGTTAAAGGCTTCCTCTTCGCTCTTGGGCACCTTCGCGTCATCTGTCCATGCGAACTGATACCCGTCGGGCAGAGGCTCTTCTATCTTCACCACCTCGACCTGGAAGTCGAGCACGGCACTCCCGGGAACGAGGTCGTCTGCAACGCGGTGCTTCGGTTAAACCAGGGGGTTCCAACCTGGGTACATGCACCCCTATGGCCTATGGGTACATTTGCCTGTCTGAAGGGTGCATTTGAGGCTAGCAATAGAAGGGAGAGTATATCTATATATTATGTATTTCTAAATATTTATACGTATATCAGTCAAAATTGTTTTCAAAAATCATTATATGCATATTGTTAAATACATTAACTTTGAGACATAAAAACGGAGTCTACTTTTATAATTCTAAAAATCAAAAACTTCTATTAAAAATTCATTGGATTTTGTTATTTTAGTCAGCCGTTTTGTCGTAAGAAATTTTAGGGGTACTTGCTCATCTGTTGAAACACCGAAAGGGTACATGGTCAGAGACAGGTTGAAAGGACAATAGACATGCGTTGCAAAGTTTCATTGTCGACGACTAAATCTGAAAAATTCATCCGAAACAAACGGTCCTGGGCCCACAACAGGGTTCGACATTTGGACAAGATTTGTTTTTCTTGACATGTTTTGACTTGATCCAGCAGACAGTTGTGCCGGGTTGATTTTCATAAGAATTGATCGTATTTTGCTTCCCGGCATCTTTACAGCACCTACCAACACAACAGCGAGTTCTGCCCTTGAGCTAAAAGTACAGAACCGGGTGGGTAAGTTATACTTGCAATGCTATGGACAACTTCTGCCTGAAACTCATGACTAGGGCAAGTCTTTTCAATGGCCAATTTTTTGGTAGTAAGCTTGAATGACGTGATTTTTTGCAAGAACTCTGGATAGAAAGAGTAAGTTTCATGTTCTTAATTTGATAGGTCAATAAAAAGCTTGTTTTTTACCGTTAAGTCAATATTCCTTTTTATAGGGCAATAAAGTCAATTTTTTATAAGTATCAGCTATTAGTCAAAATTTCGTTTTAGTATTGGTGAGAAAATGTGCAACATTAGATGATTTTACACTTTAATTTGTCCACCTGGTGATTGGCTTGCAGTGTCATGTCGCAAGACATAGACTTATTTCGCATTAGCACATAGACTTGTGTCGCAAGTTTAGTTGAGAATTTGTGTGTTTACGTTTAATAAATGTTCGTTTTAATATAAAATCTCAAGAAATACCATTTATTCAGTCTAAATTTTGTTACGTCAATAAAGACATTTTTTTTGAATTTTTAAGTCAAGTTTTTTGGTGTTTAGGTCAATAAAAACTTGCCCTACTCATGACTTGCAGAATCAGTCAGGAACATAGGCGTAGCCAGGGGGAGCAAAGGAGCCATACCCCCCAAATTTCTAACATATCTTGTCGTTTTGTGCTTCGAGAGACGGCGTTCCAAACGAAATACTGTTGCGCGCTTAAGGTCTAAATATCCGGCCCCTCCCATATTTTGGGCCGGCCACGCTATTGTCCAGGAATGCTCAGCGCGTTTTGCAAAACTTTGCGGATTGCATTTTAGTTAATATAAAGACGTGCCTTTACTCACTTATTACGCCACAATGAATATAGTTCACGTCATTGAGGATTAACTGGTTATCGCAAAAACGCTGGTAACCGAAAACGCTGTTCTTTATGTAACTCATGTGGTTTGCAGCAGTTGCAACCAGGATTAATTTCAAGCGAATAAAGTTTATCCTGGTGATAACTTTTTATATTTCGTTTACTTTTTTCTTTCACTGTCCTGTGCAAACCTGCTTGAACAGGCGGGG
>JGI24158J21664_10013686_pt1 | contig 10694 bp, 6 predicted proteins | sample Ectturendosymbi3_FD_21664 | JGI IMG/M metagenome (IMG submission 21664)
AATTCATTCAGATAACTTGACATGCGCAAGCTATACGACCTTCGGATGAAAGTGGCGCACTCACGATGAAAAATGCTAACACGACACACACAATGGCTAAACACACAACACGACCTAAAAGCGTGTGCGCTTGTGCGGCCTTTTGGTGATATCTACGTCTGTACGTCTCTGGCGTGGAACTGTGACGTAGTTTATTCTACATTGCGTTTTGTTTGGACTTTTGTTCGGTATAACGTGAATTCAGAAGGATGGGACCATCAACGACAACAAAATCAACACATCCAGGTGCAAAAATTCAGCGAGTTACGGACCTGCTGTTGGCAATTGCCCATAATTCAGAATATCTGGTGGGTAGCACATTCATACATATTTGAAAGGCGGTATTAAAACTGGCGCAGTCAATCAGCTATTCAAGTTTTGCCAAGCAGCTGGTATTTGCCAAGGGCTCAGTCAAGATGGGAGGCGGAACAAAGCACCAGTGCCTTGTAGACTTACTGGTTGTTACTTCTAGGTAAACTTTCAGATCTCGCAAAAATTCAGAACCGAAGGAAACCGTAGTCTTTCACATCAGAATGTCCCACATAACTGTATTTAGACTTTGAGCCAAGTAAACCACATTTGATTTTAGATAATACACAACCGACTTCGTTGCTTAGCACTACGTGCAATTGCTTATCAGTTTTTAAAAAGTCAAATAACAAGTGGTCAGGCAAGTTGATTATGTATTTCGCTCGATATTTGGCTAACCTTAATATTCGGAAGTTAGTAATTGATGAGGACATATTTTAAGACTGTAAGCATAGGCAAAATACCGGGCGATAACCTCAAAGCTTGACAAACTTTTTAACTATTGGTGAAATTGCTCTTTACTCGTTACCGGGGATTTGTGGTGAGTGTACTCCTCTAAAATATAATTTACCACATCCCGAAGTTCCCATTGGCTGGTATCGTGCCGGTCGACAATGAAAGACTGAAACATGCAATTGCTCCAAATGAAATGTTTGGCCATGTATCAGTGACAATGAAGGTAAATGGGCAAGAAGCTTGGATGAAGATGACTAGATGTTTGCATCTTTGCATTATCGTCACGTCATTTTTTAAATATTGTGTTGGTGGACCCCTGAAAGGCACATTCATCTTTTTTACCTTCTAATCTCAAATTTCTTGACATTTTCAGAGGAACTGAGTATTTTTCATAGCTATTTGAGTTTCTTTATATTTCACTTATGACACCTACTCACTCTACTTGACCTTTTCCCGTAATCGCCTCTTCCTGTTCGACAAACTAACCACACCTGTCTTGTGCAACTGAAATGAAACAAAAAGCAAGAACTTTCTTGCTAACGCGAATTTCTACCATCTTTTCTACCAACTAAACCCTTCAGTTCAAAGATCCTTCCCTATACGATCAGTCTCTACGCTTTTTTTGACTTTTATCGATCGTCCATCATCCAGACAGAGGATGAACGGGCCAAAACCTCTGCACAATTTTGACCACCGAAACACACATTTTCTGATATACCTCACTGTCTCTTTCAAATGCTTTGGTAGAAACAAGCTTCACGTATGGGTTTGTTTCATGGTATAGCAATGCGCTGTTTACAAATCACATACATTCTTTCTAATCCTTGCAGGTAAGAACTACTATGCAGTTAATGCAAGATCCGATGCGCAGGGTGAATATATGCCATCCTTCAACACGTCTCTACACCAAATAACACCACTGCACGCATAATGACAATACCAACATGATGATCTTAATGAATTTAACATTCTCGAAGATATTTTGAAATAAAAAGATGCACGATCGACGTAGCTTTATATATCCACCATCAGAATGGAGATCAACATAAGTTATTTGGCACCATCGCTATGTTTTTATCGAGAGCACACGGCTTGTTGCAAGTTAATTGTCTTTGTGAATTCCTTCTGAACTAAAAACTTTTCATCGTATGTTCGAATGAAGGGATTGTAAAATAAAATTTCAGGTTTTCTGTAGCATTTTTGGAAGATGGCTGCTTTACTTTAAAGACCAATCAATAACAACCGTTTCAAATGTGAAACAAACTCATAGCAACTGCAATAATAAGTTTTGATATCATCTGCACGGCATCGCAAGCAAGATAGCTCTGCTGACAAAAAACTTCTGTAAATGAAATCGTAAATAAGTAAAGGACCCACTCAAAGCAGCCAATATTTTTTATTACTCACAAGACTTTCCAAAATCATAGGAGTTCAGACTGAATTGTGGTAGCTATAGAAATCTCAGAAAGAAAACTGTAGCACTCAACGTCAAAAAATTGTCGAGTTTCTTCAGAAACGAACAATTATAATTTGTTACGAAGGGAATGACAGCGTCGACGAACTGAGAAAGAAACTTGGTATAAAAACGCCATTGGTACAGATTTAGAAAAAAGTTTGCGATACATGAAGTTTGGATCGGTTCGTCACTCGGCATACCTGGTAGCCAAGCGTTTCATGAAAAAGTAAGAAAGCTCAAACCTATTTGTATTCTGTTGCAGCGCAAAATACAGTTTCGTTTGGGAACCAACGAATCTTCGATCGACGAACTTGAAGCTGAAAAAAACTTTGCTGAACTTCCTTAACCCACTACCACCCACGAAAAACTGCAAACAATTTGTAAGATGCCACACGGCAATGCAAAACTTAAAATTTAAAACCCAACTGAGTGTCAAAATACCTTGCGTCGACAAACCTGACAGCTATCCCACGACCGTTTCAGGCAAGAAACGCAACTTTGAACATCTATTTCTGCACCTAGGCGTGAATTCCAGCTGCTTCCATAGCACACAAGCCAACTGAAGCGCCTCGGGCCAAGCAAAACAACTCACTGTCGCTTGATGCAACAGCATCCCGACCAAGGCAGTTTACTGCGCAAAGGGAAAAGCGTTATTGATTACCAATACCATGACGAAGGCTTCCAGCAAGAGTCGCGCGAACTGTGACGCGAAATTTAATGCGGTGCACCCACGAGTGCAATGCTTCTGGCTGGCACAAGGAAAATTGGGTATCGATTGGCGACACAGCGGCTTCACTCACGCACTTTCTACCGGCTTTCAAAAGGGTAGCCAAGGAAGCTGAGACGTGATACGTTTACTGGTGCGGGTGAAGTGGTTTGCCTGGAAACCAGTTGCAACAAAAAAACAAAATCAAATTAACAGCCCAAGGAGACCTTTTGACTTTTTTGTGCGGGATCGAAACGTCTACAATTGGAGCACGGGGAAGTCAAAGCCACATTTGTATCCATAAGTTTTTACAAACATTCGAGCGTGTCTAAAACAAAAAACAACTATATGTCTGCAGCAAAACAGAACTAAGGAACAATGCCGTGGGTAAAATGAAAGACCTTGAAAAAAATTAAAGAAACAGTTTCTTGACCGACATTAATGTATCACCCTGAGGTTACCTCTGAGAGGGACTTAATAGCCAAACGAAAAATAAATACGACCTCACAATTAGCACAGCAATACAGGCACACTTTAAACATTTTGACGATCGGGAGTAACTGAAAAGCTTGGGCGCAGACCGGAAAACAATGTGTGCATTGCAGCCAACTCATGTCCGAATTACAAAAATTTGAAAAAGCACTTATAACTTCACATTATATAGGAGATGCTTACTCTTACAATGTAACATAATCTGCCCCTGTCACCTAGTCGCAGAAAAAATATCCAACCGATGTTTGACAAATGGTTGGGGTCACTCGCGATTCTCGGATGGGCTGGAGGAAACCCATGTTTCCAGGCCAAGTTCGTTTTGTCCCAACTCGGTTGCCTAGACTAAACAAAGTTAACTGCTTGTTAAATTGCGTTTTGTCTTATCCCCAAGTTCAAGATTGTCCAGAATTCGACCCAAACACATTTTGAAAGCTAGAATCGCAACTGTTTCGGATGAATGTTTGTGTGCGGAGTTGCATTACGTCAGCCTTCGAAAATCAGCTAAAGCAGCTGTCAAATCCAAACTCAACAAGCAAATCGTATAAAAACAGCTTCGACCGTGCATTTGAATACCGAAACTAGCAAATTAACTCTACATACGCCCGGCAAGTCTGTTAACACCGTAAGGATCAGAGTTAAAAGGGGCCCACTTCAAACTAAACACTTTTGTTGCTAGGTTAAGTTCATATTGCACTTGGGCCTAGAATTTAAAGACAATGACTGGTGGATCACAAAACAACTATAGCGGCAAAGTGTTACTACGTAATAGGTAAAAGCCGCCAGTGCAATTTCAATTACTCAGTTTCATAATTTTTGATAAAAGAAATGCACGCATTTTTAAGTAGCAAGTTACTATCCGAGAATAAAAACGGAATGGCTGGCAGCGTTTGCACAATTGACAGCTGGCACCTTCTGGATCAAGATGTTCGGAGTCTGAATCAATAATTCGACATTTAGCCCAGAGTTCAGGCACTCGCTGTTCACAGCGGCTACGGACCAACCAAGCTCAGGGTCCGCAACTGCATACAAACAGAGCATCATTGCAGACAGTCAAGTGAATGAAAGAGCAAAGGACGTTATGTTCTGCATCCTAAAGGGTGGAAAGATTGCAAAAAAACTAACTTTCACAAGATTTTCGATCGATGCGACAGAAAATCGCAGGAGGTAAAAATGGATACCACGAACTACTCTTTTTCTTCTGCTGAATGAACAAATTAGACAATGTCAGGAAAGATCCCTCAGACGACTGCGATAGTTGTAAGACAAAAGTGGCCAACACAGCGATTTAGTTGCACTGTCCATAAAGAAAACTCACCGGTCTTGCAGGCAACTGAACAATACCGTTTTGCTACTTTTGTCGCTGCTAAATTTAGACTGAGATAACATGCTTCGGACCACCACTACTGCATGAAAAATCCTGAAAATGCCCATATCGTCCAAGAACATAAAAAATATTTTTTGTAAACAAAGCAAAACAGGGATGCTCGTAAACAATTAAGCCGTCTTCAACCGTGCATGAGAATGTAGCCTAAACTCAACCAAATTTCAGGTTTTGCTATTGGCTACTTGCATAATGATTGCTTTTTAACAAGTTTACAGAAATGAAATGTTGTGAACGGATGAAATGATTGCAGTTTTTCAAAACCCGATCAAAGATTTTCTTTGCATACTGAAAGTAAACTTTGTAATACGTTTGACTAATGTTATCAATTATTCAGAGTTAAACCTTTGCTTTTTCCCCAGCGCAACGAAAGATTGATTTACAACGGCAAATCGAATCGAGCGCGGACTCCAAAACACTGCTGCACAACCGAAACGGAACGTTGACAGTAAGATAACTCTTTACAACCTGAAATAAGGAAGAGCCTCTTGACGTTTGTGCTGATAAAATGACAACGTTCGTTGGGTTAACGTTTTAATTTTGCTGATGAAAGTAGCGTATTTTGCGCAGTAAGATTTTCTCAAATATAGCATAAGAAACTGGCGGTGAATCACTTTAAAAATTGTCTGCATTCGGAAGCTCGTAAAGAAAACACTACGCTCTCTACATGAGACCGCGCTAGTAACAATACAAACCGTCCATGCTACTCTTCTGTAGTCGGACAACAAGAGCTTCACAGAAACACGTTAAGTTATGAGCTAATTTAAAGGATGCCTGGGAGCGGGAGGAGCAATGCTGCTGTATTGTTTTGGAAAACAACGCCCTTTCGCTACAAAATGGTCCATTCCTTCACTACGCAACGAACTGTTCTGTAACCCAAACGAAAAATAGCAAGCTCCTACGCATAATTTCGAGCGATTGGAACCAACAGTAACCAAGGTCACTTCTATGCCAACAGAAATTCAAGTGTGGCATAAAATCAATGCAACAGAAACGCTTCTACAAGAGAAGAGAGATGAAAAAGCCAAGAAATGTTGCCAATGTCACTAGTTACTAAATCGAAACAAAAAGCGCCGCTTGGTTTGCGTAATTGTTGTATCTTTTTCAGTAATGGTCAAATATTAAGACTTTGACTTAAGACATTAAAACGTTTTTCAAAAGCAAGAATTCTTTATGACTTTTGAGGATGTGAGGCAACATTGCGGGATACAGATATGACCAGTGTTCCCTCTAAGAAAATTTTGCATTGAGCAAATGTTTGTTTTATTGCGCATGCAATTGTGCAACCATGTAGACACACAAACAGTGAAACGTTTCAAGCGTTACTACGGCTATGCGGTATATACATGATATTAAATTTGGAATGTTGCTGCAAGTGCGCGAGAATGAGATTTCACTGCGCAAATTGTCTCGCGGCACTGCTCACTTGCGCACCTGTGAGGGAACACTGGATATGATGCATCCAGATTATGTCCGATCTATCCAAACCCAAGTCCCAAATTTGATGGCAAGCAATAGTAACCGCGCCACATCCACTTGGCAACCGGTGAACATACTGAGTTACTAAGTGAAGTTGGAATAGCACCAGCAACCACCAACTGCAAAATCGAAAGAGATTTCTTTGAGAGGGCCTCCAAAATAACCACATTTTAACTTGCAAACTTAAAATAGTGCGTTATTATTGAAGGGAAAATTATATTGGCCTAAGTGATAGTCATCGCAAATGTGAAACAATTTCCACCAACTTCATCACTTGGACAAAAGTGTTCAAAAACTCAAAAATACGTAGGCTGTACAGCATAGAGACAAGATTCCACAACCACCCAAACACTTTTGACATGCTCACAACAATTGTAACGGCATATATCTCAATCTTTTATAATTGCTATTTAAACAGTTACTTTTACAAAAACTTTTCAGTGCATAAAGGGAAAGGTAATCATACAAAAAAGCACAGTCTGACCATAATACAGCAAGCGAAGAGAGCAAACTTACAACGCTCAAGACAGCCCAGGTACAAAGAAGCATTCGCTGAACGAAAATAAAGAATGTTTTGCTTTTTTGTACAAAATGTACGCAAGATTTTGACTTCCGCAAGAAATTCTATGGCACCAATATTTTGGTTATCGAAATTCACTCAAAACGCATCGCACAAAAGAAAAGTGCCTCTGGTCAATTCAAGAACCCCATCACTACCCAGTCCCACTAGACACAGAGCCGGTCGAAAAATAAAAAAGGTTGTAAATATTTTTCTGTATGCTACACAAATGTAGAACTTCAAGCGCGCTCCGAAAACCGCATAATGGAATCACTGGATGTTTAAAGTACGTGGATGAATGTTTTTCACCAACAGCAGCAACTAAAAGCTAGCCTTGACTTCCTAAATTAACAATACAGCTACCTAACAATGAGTGCAAACAAAAGCGTTCTTGACGACACGACTTTATGCAAACACGGTTGACATTAGAGGGACCTGCTTGCCAAGTGGGTCGGTCACTGTTTGTCTTTCGTGCCAATACAACTTCGACCGCAAACGTAAGAAGTGCGGCATAACCCGGGTGTGTAACATTAACGGGATGCAAAGGCTAAATGCGTTAGCAACAGCCTGAAACGACTGTAGTGCATAAAAGTGTTACGAGCTAACAAAAACGTTAGTTTTTTTCATTTTACGCTTAATGGCCACTTAAAACATTTCAACACACTGAGATAACTCGTTTCAACACACTGAGATAACTCGCTAAGACTCTTTCTGTGTTACAGAAATCCAAGGTTGTACGAGCTGACGTGAGATACAGCGTCGTATTCCTGACGGGGCATTAAGCAAGTGAAGTACAAGGAAAATAGAGAAAAATATTTCTGGTATTTTATTCAAACCCTCTAAAGACTCGTGAAGTCTTCTATTTTAGATTTTTAAAAAACTTTCAGAATTTTTTTGGGCTTTTTGGTCCATGGCCCCATGATTGGAGGATGTTCTGCGAATATTCTTATGATGTCATGCGCGGATCCAACGCGCCGATATTGTGGCCCAAAGTTTTATTGGATCCTTGACTCGAATACGAGTTTTTAGAGCCCTTGATAGACTTTCTAGCATTTCTGGTTCCATAGTTAGGCCAGAAAGCCAAATTACCGATCTTCTAGGCCAATTCTTGGGATTTCCCTAATTAACTTACCATTCATTGGCCCTAATTTGGGGTCCAGGAACACTCAAAAATCAATAAAACCCCCAAAAAACTCAAAATATGGCCTAAAATCGAAAAAAAATTGTGTCAAATAATGGCTCTGCAGGTCTGGGTGGCTTGATAACGTCATCAAAGTATATAGAAATATGCATAAACATCCTCTCATTATGTATACATCAACAGAAAACCCGAAATCCAAAATCAGAATGCTTTTTTTTTATTGCAAACTACATGACTTCACAAGTATTTAGAGGGTTTGAACAGCTTTCTAGCTCATTCCGACGGCGAGTTATGGCCAGCTACAGTCAGGGGTGGAATTCCCCCCAGATTAGCATTTGTGGGAGCAAAATTTTGACCATTTTTTGGTTTTTGAGCCATAATTTTAGATCCAGATATGCTAGCAAGTCAATCAAGGGCTCTAAAGACTCGTTTTCGAGTCAAGAATCCAAAAAAACATTGAGCGAAAAACATTTCGCATTGGCCTGGGGCCCAGGGCCAGGCAAAGTTGGCCTAAAATTGCCCAAACATGCTCTCATTGTGACATAACACACAAAGAACCCAAAATCCAGGCCGAAAATTTTTTTTCGATCTCATGTCAAAAACTTGCCGAATCCGTAGAGGGTTTCATCAACTCTCTAGCTCTATTGGTCGGCAAGTTATGACTGGCCAAAGTTTGGGCCACTATAGTGGCTTTGCGGTCCTTAAAGGGTTAAGAAACCAGTGTGGTTACAAGTCACAACTTGTTTGTATACAGCCTTCACTGCATTGCAATCCAAAGCTACTTTCACAGAAAGAACGCCTATTTTAAAAATTCTATTATCAATAAATATCAACAAATATTTTTGTAGTGGGTGATTATTTCAGTCACACTCACACCTATTTTTTTTGAAGACTAAATGTCTTTTTTAATGAAATGATGGCTTTTTGTCAAAGTTTCATGCAGAACACTATGATTGGAACTTGGAAGTATTTCAACAGTTCTTTGCTTCAGAGTAGGCATAGCCACATCAATTTGCAAAATTCTGTGCAAACAACAGGACTTACTTTGACTGCTGCATTAAGCAAAGCATCTCAAAAAATTGTGGGCTAATGCCTCTCTGTTGAGAAACTTTGTACATGGTGCAAACCAATTTGTGCATTACCAATGACATTTATAAAGACCACACAGACTCCTGCTGCTGCTGAAAATATAAATTGACCCTTGATCCAGGTCTTGTTTTTCAGAAATTTTTGACTCCAGCTCCAGTTCCAGAAAAAATGCAGAATCCTGCCAGAGTCGACACCAGCACTTTGGATCCATGGCCACACCTGCGATATACACAGGAGTGCCATAAGCTAAGCAATAAGTTTTTATAATGCAAAATATATTTGTACAAGTGGTAAAATGTGTAAATGCCTAGGTCACCACAGATGAAATAGCTCATGGCACAGATACCAGCAACAGCTCAGAGTGAAATGGATAAAGTTGGTTCATACTAGAAATGAACCTGGAGGCCTAGAACTGGACAATAAGACGCGATCTACCATACTGATTCCCTCACTGTTATGACTATCAATTACTGTAGGTATAAACAATAGTTGTCAATTTACAGCAACCTGTAAGCAGGTCAGTTCTCTTTGAAACATATTAGCTGTTGGGCGGTTGGCGCAAAAATCCAGCAGTTTGCACATGTGTTTGAGTGGGAATATCTCTGCTGACGATTGCACTAGAGAGCTGTTCAAACCCTCAAAAGACTTGGCAAGTCTTCATGTCTGCAATAAAAAAATTTGGGTTTTGGGTTTCAGATTTTTTGTGTGTGACATCTAAGTGGAGTAGTTTTAGACCAACTTCAATTGACCCTAGGCCCAAACCGCTAGTGTTTCGCTCAAGTTTTTATTGGAAACTAGGCTAAAATCCGAGTCTTTAGATACTTTGGATGACTTGTTTAGGTTTCATGTGCAAAAGTTACAACCTAAAAACAATGAAATAGTAATTAATCCACTAATCAGATTATCAATTATTTTAAGACATAACTTCTGAACCAGAAAATGCTAGAAAGTCGATCAAGGACTTAAAAGACTCAGATTCTAGCATATTTTATAATGAAAACATGAGCAAAATACTTCCATCTAGTGGTTGGGCCATAGGCCAGGTAACATGAGCCAAAATGGCCAAAAACCTACCTCACTTATGATGTCACTCACAAAAAAACAGAAACCCCCAAAAAAAATTTTTTTTTCATTGCAGACTCAAAGACTTGCCAAGTCTTTTGAGGGTTTGAACAGCTCTCTAGCGCAATTGCCTCTGAAACTATGTGGTTGGTAAGACAAACAAAATATGCTTGATTTTAGGCTGATTTCCACGTACGATATATTCGTACATTGGCAGCCAAGGTGTTAAAACACTTGGTCATGAAAAACCGCACAGATTAACTCTTTGGTGTCCGCTAGGATTCGAGGATTAAAAAAAAACAAACACGTAAACGCATGTGGCTTTGCGAGGAAATTTCTCCGGTCCGGTATGCTCTACAGACCCGGTAAAAGTCTCAAAAGACGCGGCAAGTCTTCTGGTCTGAACTCGAAAAAAATTTGCTTGGGGGGGTGTGGGTTTTTTGTGAGTGACGTCATAAGTGGAGGACTTTTAGGCCACCTTGGCCCACTTTGCCTGGCCCTGGGCGCCAACCGTTAGGTGGTAGT
>JGI24158J21664_10013689_pt1 | contig 10693 bp, 5 predicted proteins | sample Ectturendosymbi3_FD_21664 | JGI IMG/M metagenome (IMG submission 21664)
GTATGCGCATTTGATCAAGCACATTCTCGACTACCGGAAAAAAACGGGAACCTTGCGAATCAGCGAAAACATAACTTTTACAAACGATGACGTCATGAATTTCGTCATAGGGGCCCTCCGGTAAAAATTGCCCCGGGCCCCCCTACCCTTTAATCCGGCTCTGAGTTGACAGTTGATGTTTATTACAGTTCATAGCCCATTTTGTTTTTTAGTTTCGTTTGTACCACTGTGGACCATGTTTAGTCATGCATACCGGTAATTATGACGAAAATCAGGCAACTGACCGGATTGCATTAGCGTAATGCAGGGAAGTAAATGAACCGTCTTTTAAATTTGCATCGAACATAATCTCTTAAAATAAATTATAGAATTCCCACTTTCTAAGGACCGCTTGAATTGACAATTGACCCAAAATTATTTCGTTGATCATTTGATTTGGAACCAGGTTTGGCTGGCATGGAGCTTTTTGTTTAATCTTTTCTGGTGTGAAACTCCGACTTTTCTTTTGACCACGTTTCATTCTATTTGCGAGAAAACAATCATTTTTTTGTACTGCTGTTTTCACTGCGATTACTTTTACCTTTGACGAGGCCAGTAGCCAGTTTTTATGTTTCGGAGAAAATGCATTTTGGGGGGCAAGATTTTTGTTTTTATTATATGTTTAAATCATATTTTTCTGGGCACAACGAAATTTGAATTTTTCTGGGTACAACAAAAACTTTTACTTTCGAAGCCAACAAGTTTAAACCGCTTTTTAGAGGTTTCAAAAATAATCTAGGAACTTTTTGCTGACGCAATGAAATAGGATCGCCAGAGTTCCTTCGGATCAAAACGCCATCAAGATTTGTTTGGCGCCGATGCCGAACACTCAAACCCCCCTACTATATCTCGAGCAGTGGGACCAGCACTGAACCTTCGTGACTTTTTTATCGAAACTGACCGTGCTGAACCCTGACGGCACTTTTCGCTTCGTCGCATTTCGAGCAATAGCCAATTGTGGGGCAAGTTAGTTTAATACGTCATGTTTAATAAGCTCAGAATGCGAATATACTTGAGATACATGTCTAACGACGTGTTCCTGGGTTTTTACCTCTGTGAAAGCATTTGAATATACGACCAAGTTCCACACAGACGCGTTACTTCATTGAGAGAAAAAACGCTCTTTTTGAAAATGTATTTATGAATCTGAAGTCTTTTGCATACACACTGAATATACTGTAGTAAAATTCTGAGCTGCTGTGCTAATATTGGAATAACTTGGTGTTTAAAGTTAACATAGTATTCTTGTTGTTTGCTGTTGCACCGTTTTCTCAAAACAGTAAAAACAAACAATTCCTGATTGTAAAGTGGCTTTTAATTTAATTCAGTGTTGTTCTCTTTGCAGGCAAACATCCATGACATCAGCGGCCTCATCACTTGTTTATTTTGTACAACTAACTCATTGTCTGTAGCTACTAATATTTTACTCTGCTATAGTGAAATTTAAACCATAGTTCCTTTTTAGCGTATGCTGTAACAGTGCACTTGCTCTGCACAAGACGTGGTACTTTAAACACGTTTTTGATTACTGCTTATTGCCATGTTCTCTTCTCATTTCTGTAAGTTACTAACCGCACCCTTGATGTTCCACCGTTCATTTGTCTGACTGCTAACCAACCTCCCGTTCACTCAACTTGGTTTTACGGAAACGGAATGTCCATCACAACCGACGCCACGCGCGTCTCTTGTATTGCGCTCGCGTTTTTGCGATCGACTTCTTCCGCTTCTTTGTTGACTCGCTTGTAACAAATATTTTTGCGCACCGTCGTCCCCATCTCGTCAACAGCTTTCAGGAAGCTTCCCGTTACCCGTTCTTTGGAATTCTGCTGCATCTACGGTAAATGTTTTCATCAGGAAATGTCGTGCCGGAAATCCGTGGTCCAGCATTTTAGCTACGTGTTGCAACTGATCTGTCTTTGCGTTGAGTCGACTGCTCCCCAAGATCCCGAGTCTCACTGTGTGCTCTGCCGAGTATTTGTTCGTCGGCGACAAAACTGCCGGAGTGCGCTCGATTAGCGCCATCCATGCGTAATAAAAAAAGAAAAACAAACATTGCATTACAGCTTTCCACATGACATGACATGACATTACAGTGGTTCTCTGCAATTCAACTGCGGCTCGCATTGACTGCAGGGGAAATGCACGCACATCACAGCAACGTGAACCGTCAGTAGCTGCAACTAAACTGGCTGCGATATATTTTCTATTATGTGAGAGTCTTATCCAGAAGACCGTTGAGTGGTGTGTCTCAATCAAGCGTTGAGCTCATCTTCGTTGTACGTTAATCTGATCACAGCGTCATTTGAAATACTTAGGTTTTCACCAAAAATCTTCCAATTATTTGCAGCTCGCTTGGTGGCGCCGAAAAATGTATCTGTCAATGTCGATGACGCAACCAGCTTCACCGTCGCTTGGGATCCGCAGGAAGCGACCGTCCACGAGTACCTGGTACGCTTGCAAGCGTTCAGAATGCATATTATGTCAAGAAAAATAGGCAGGCTAGGTTGAGTTTATTCCCGTTGTGAAATTAGCTGCATAACGTGCTACTCGGTATTTCTTTGTCGCTTGTTTTTGATTTGTGGAAAATGAAGCTATAGGTTTTAGTCTTCTGGAACTTTTCATGAGCTGAATGTGTGCCTAGTTTATTCGTGTGTGTTGAATCGAGTCTTGTCAATCATTTCCTGGTTTCTCGCTCTCCATGGCTTAGTTTGGTTCCTAAGTGCTTCCTGCTAGAATTTGCCTGTTCCTAAACAATTCTCCATAACCCGTGTGTCATTGTGCTTCACTCACACTACTTTTGCGCATAGATTTTCTTTACCCTTCGCTCTCTTGCATCAGGTATCATACAAACGTGCGGGAGACAGTGACGACCCTCGCAGACACACAGTACCTGCCGAGCAGCACTCGCTGAAAGTAGACGACTTGCAACCGGAGTCCGCTTACGCTGTCGTCGTGTCGGCGATGGGTGACGACGGACAGCAAGTTTCTAGTGACGTCATCGGATGTAAAACGCCAGGGAAAGGTTAGTTTCGACCAATCAGTGGAAAGCTGTTCGATTTGCGTGATTAAGACATAGGGTGTTGTCAAAAAACGTGTATGATTTAGCCGTGTAAGTGCCGTTTGACCAAATCGCACTTTCGCCTGCTTAAAATTATCATTTTCAAGCTCGACTCTCATCTTCGTCAGCAGCAAACGCCTCCCGATTTTTCAATGCGGGAGTACATAAACGTTGTGTATTTTTTAAGTGCCTGGACCTCCCAACCGCCTCGCCTTCCAAGTGCTTTCGCCGACGTCCCTGCATTGCTCGTGGGGTGAACCAGCGGTCACGAACGGGGTTATTGTCGGCTACGAGGTCATGTACAAGCCCACAGGTAAGGCTATGCCTTGCTTCTTTTTGTCGCAAATCATGGCACCAGCGTCTGCTGAAACGGATACTGCATCGATTATTGGTACCAACTTTACATGTCATCTATGTAGAAGTGCCTTTTAATGATCACCGCTATGAATACAGCTAATTTTGCCGTCTATATCAGCAGTGTGCGTTGGGCCAAATCATGAATGTACTGTTTGTGAATGGAGCGTTTGGTGGTGAGTTGTTAGGTTGGATGTTTAAAACTCGGCAAGATCGAAACAAGTTATCATAAAAATTGGTACTCGCAACGGTATTGTCGTACGCCCGGTACTGAGATTGGAGCAAGGGGTGAGAGCCAGAGTTATTCCAGGTTATGATATATAGAGACAATGACTCTGTCATCGTCGTACTCAGAAGTAAAACATTACTCACTCATGGGCGTCGTAAGGGGGGCCTTGGCCATCGCTTGTGTTTTGAAATTTGATATTTTCCCATTAATTATGTGGTACAAAAATGTTTTTCGATTAGTTTTGAGTTGGTAAAATGAAATATCACCCTGTTGGCCTCACTGGTAAAACGATTTTGACTACCACCTGGAAACATCCGCTATTGGCCCCCCTGGAAAAATCCTTTCGACGACGCTCATGTATGTACACACTGAAATTTTTGGAAGGTGTTGTTAAGCACCGTGGTGAGTGCTGCACCTCGTTCCCGCTTCGCCAAAACATCTCGCTTAAGTTTTTCTTCTGTCGGAAAAAATGGAGTAACATATTGTGGACCGACCACTGTTACGAAACATTGGTCTTTAAAAACATAGGACACTATTGCTCTTAAGCCGCTAAAAACGTTTGATAGGTAGTAGGTATCCCTTACTACAGTGATCGGCAAACGTTCGCTATGATGACCCAAACCACCCTTTCGGTCATAATTAAAGGCTCATGCATTTTCTAAGGCCCAATTTCAAACTTATGCTGTGTTGTGTTCAGTTATCTGTTACACAACAGGGCTATGTTAACATCATTTTACCGTACAATGACAAAAAACAATGATTTGTTAAAGACAACAATCATTGTTACACAGTTATTACAGTAGTCTACGTTTTAGCCTACGCAACCGGCGAAGGACTGTAACCCTTAAATACCATGCGGACCACAAGGGAAAGCGTTACGCGGCCCAAAAGAGAGTGCTCAGTACGGCCCACAATTGGGCCGAGGCCCACAATTGGGCCAAAGCCCACAGTTTGCCAACCACTACCTTTCCACCTGTAAGATTATAAGATATTCTCAGGGTTGCGCTTTTGCGACCAGAGTCAATGTTCAGATTTCAAAGTAACGCCGAAGCAAAGTATTTTACGAAAAAGACAACGATACTTTGAATGCAAAAATGCGTTTTTTGATCAGAGGAAGGAACTGGAAAGCAGCCACCGGTTGCGGTCCGCATACCTGACGGGCATTACCGGTCACTGCTGGTGGAGAACCTTCTCGAAAACACACCTTACGTTTACTACGTGCGTGCTGAGAACCGCGCTGGGACAGGACCTCCCCGGGAGGCTACAATGAAGATCGAACACGTCGGGTCGAGACCACCATCAGGTATTTTATTGTCAAAACTTGGGACTCTCAGTGGACTCAGCTTGTATGCGATTAGGAAAAAAACACCGGCATTTCTGACTTACTTCAAAAAATGAGGATCTGTTTAAATGAAAAGCTAAAAACGTTTGAGATATCCGAAAAATTTCTTTATTTTCGTTTGCTTTCATACGATAAAAAATGGTGCTCACTCGGTTTTACCAGTCATTTTGTTATTGTGCAAAAATGAGTAAAAATGACAAATCAGCAGCATGCGCTGTTATATATTAAAGAATCAACGGTTTTAGTACAAACGCTTTGCCATACCTGACTGGGAAATGCCGTACATGCATCTGTTTTGTTGGGGATCAAAATTCTTAAGTCCGCCAAAATTAAAGCCCCAGTAATTTTCTTGTTTTTCTAGCAATTTTCTTGGACGAAGAAAACATGAAAGTTCTCCAAGAGCAAATTCGCAGAGAGGACGCAGCTCGGGAAGCAGCGATGGCCGCGAGGTCGCGCACGCCATCTAACGTGTCGGAAGACGGCAGCAAAAAAGTAATTCCAGACGATGCACAATCATTCGGCGCTTTTTCATTAACAAGTTAGCTGTTAGCACATTCAAACTGGAAACCAGCGGCGTTTCTGTTTGTCTTTTTATGTGAATTTTTCTTCATCAAATTACACAATCAACTTTTCTTTTGTCAAAGCCGTCAGAGCTAGGACTCGATTGAAACGTTTTTTTAAACAAAATGTCGTGGGCAGTTGCTTTTTGTAAGTCCTAAATCAACTTTTTCCTGTGGGAGGCAAAAGTGAGTGTGAACCCGTCGTTCGTTTCTGTGTGAACTGTTTTTCACTAAAAACGGTTTCCGTTTTTCCAGCTCGAACCTGCCTCAGTTTGCAAACCACCACCCGGTTTGCGATGTAATGATGTAATCTTTTCCTTACTTTCTGTAGACGTGGATCATTTTGGCTGCTTGCGTTTTGAGCAAATTTTAATATATCTATAATAGATCATAGCCCCTCCTTTCTTTCAGCGAACGATAAGCTGGCTGCTCCTTTTACAAATTCGTCACCCAAAGGCGAAATACACGTGCGTTTTAAGGCAGTCCGGATTAATATTCGCGTATTTCACCGACTTCAATCATGCTCTTAAATCTCCTATCGTTACTGTAAAAACAAACATTCGTCTGCGGTCATTTTAAAAATGCGGCCGATATCTTTTCCAGATATCTACAACTGTTCACCACCTTCACCAGCCGTCCGCTGAATTTAACACAAGTACTGCAACTAAGACCAGAGTCACCAGGTAATTTGCCTTCCTTCTCGTTTTATGGGTTGCCGCTAGATCATGTTGTAGCTTTTGAAGCGCTATCAGCTGTCAAACCTCACCAGCTTGAGCCATCGTGGAATGCGCTGCAAAGACGTTGCAGCAGTGCACTGCGCGCAACCGTTGCAGATCGGTGCAGCAATCATGTCTGAGCCGAGGCGACTTACCAGTCAGCTGGTCGCATGTGCATTGTACTCTACGTTTTTTTAAACACTGCCAGGTCGTACGTCATCAATACGGATCGCATTTACTCTCAGGGCCTGGTATTTCCACTAACTGCAGAATCTCGATGCTTGCATGCTTCGTCCAGCTAATTAATGTTGTATTACTTGGAAGTTTATAAAAGGCGGACGTCTGCGTTAAACCAACATTTCGAGTGCTTTACCATATTTTGTGCATTGCTTAACGACTGGCCGACTAGCCATTCTCTTAAGCTTTTGCCATAGTCTGCACAATGCAGATGCCTGGTATTGAAGGCAATCCTGTCTGCTTGCTCTCAGGTTATGCGCAAGGGCAAGTGGAATTGAGCTGCCTTAGTTATCATTACAAATATTGCGGCTTTTTATTAAATACCACGCTCTTCAAATATTTGTTTGCTTTATCATTCCACAACAGTCGTTTGACACTTTCATTCTGAAGACAAAAGGCCGTCTGTGGAGGAAAGTTGTCCATTAGCGATTTCTTTGTCCGTTTTGTTTAATGTGTCGACCTCAAAAACTGAATGGACGTGTTTTCGCCGAGTTACCTTGCTCAATATCATTTATCTTGGTCTGTGTGTAAGGCACTTATCTTGACACCCGCTTATTCACCATTCGTTGCGAGGTAAGGTCAACACACCGGTCGACTTGCGTTTGTCGCAACGCTTGCACCGCGCTGGGTGCACTGATCCGGAACGCAAGGAACTAAGCTCTGCCTTTGACCCTTGACCCACCGAATGCACCGCAAATCTCCAGGATGCACTTGCACGGTGTTCTGCTCGTCGCCTAACACATGTGCTCACGTTAGTTTCACTTAAAGGATATGCGTACGCGTTGCTTCACCAGCACTCTGTGGTTTTTCTGCAGTGGCAAGCTTGTTTTCTTGCTGTTTAATTTCAAACGATCCGTTTTCAGTGACGTAGGCTTCAAACCTTCACGGTAGGCGTTTCTATGTGTTCAAACGACGCAGTCCGCGCAAACACCGGCACAGTCCTCCACCGGTCCACGCTCTTCCGTCGAAAGTTGGTGGCGTTTTTGAGATTTCCGATAATTACTCACTTCATTTTCTAGAAAAACCTCTAGATGCCCACGATTGCGACGGCTTTCAAAGGCGGTGGGAGCGAGGTGACCCGCATAACCTCGACAGCTTCAATTGGACAAGTTGAAGTAGCGCGTGTTGATCAAGTCTTTTGCCGCATTGGTATTGCTCTGTGCAAAGCTCTGACTTGCACCTATTTTCACTCCCCGTTCTAATTTGAGATTAGATCAGTGATGCGTCAATTCAGCAAACTATTAGCCATACAGAAGAGTTTTACGTTATTTTTTTCAGAATTGGCCTTCGCATGTACTTTAGGCCTTAATGATTCGCTTAGTTTAAAACGCAAAAACGAATGTGCTCTCGGAAGTTTTTCACGATTTTGTGGTGCATGACTTCCCGAGTTCACAACTAAACTTGAATAAAGCCTACAATATTGATTGTTCTGTTGCAATTCTTTTATAGGAGTTCCAGACGCGCTCTAAATTTTGTAACACACAAGCTTGCTTTTCGTTTGGCCAAGAAGGGTGCAAGACGATATTGAACTTTTCGTCAGGAAAACAGATTGCAAATAAGATTTTAAAGTCAACCATATCGAAGCATTACCTCATCAAAATGTTGAAAAAGCTTTTTCACATGATCTTATCTGCGTTGATGCGACCATGCAAGTGCCTTAGGAATTTTGCCCTGGTTTTTCGTTGAAGCAATAAAGAGTAGGTTGGATTTTGAAGATTTCAACGCGGTTAATCATAACCCATCATTTCATAAAGCGAACACTTGCGAAAAATAACTAGTTTGTAGCGCGTCACTGGCGCATCCCTTAACAAATCGCATGCAGTTCGTCGCAAAAAAACTTCCTACCCTTTTTTTAACTTGCTTGCGTATTCCATCATATTGAAAAATTCACAAATTTGAGAAAAACATGAAATATTTTTATTTTTACCCAAACAACCTCGGCTAGTTCGCAAAACCGCTTTCTGTCGAAAACATGCCATCAAGCTGTACTGCTTTAAAGGGTATCGCTGTCAATCTCGACACAAAATCGTCCTGAGAGGCGAGACGTTTCAGAGCGCTGAGCATGCACATTTCATCAAACTGAGTGTCGTTAGTTGGAAGAAGTCTTTCGCTATTTACTTGGAAAAGCAAATGGCCCTGTCATTAGACACTATACTTGTACACTTTCGAAAATTAACTGAAACTAATATTTTCAACCAATTCACTGATTCTATGCCATCAAAAGCAGAATAAACTGCAACCAACTGCAACGAGAACCTAAGATTTTTGCTGATAACAAGTGGAGACGTCGTACGCACGTCACTAAAAATTCAAGGATCCAAACGTTTAGGCATTTCGTGATTCGCTTCCTTGAACATTACTTCAACCTTTCGCCAGGTACATACACAGAGAAGGACAGGCAGAGCCCGAAGTTGAAACTGTTGAATATGATGGACGCTTGTCGCAAGAGGAACTCGCGAAGCTGTCTCAGGATTGCGATCGAATCGAGGTACGTCAGCGCAATGAAAATTTTCTTGTCAGTCACGTGATCTGTGAGATTGTCGTTAACTTCAGCGGAGGCATTCGGGCAAATGCTAGCTGGACGACAGCAAAATGTACTAACTTCTTGTGACGCAGAATTATTGGTTTCGTTCTGCTTTTCTCTTCAATATTGTTGGTTTAGCAATTCCGCAGAAACGTGTGCTGGCTTCTTGGAGAGGTTAGAGCACATGGTTTTAGCACTGAAGTTTCATTATTCAGTTTGTTTTGTGCCGACGAAAGTTGCCTTATTGTTGCTGCACGGGTTGTTTTCAGAATTAGAATAAATGAGGGCGGCAGTGGCAGGGAGGTACACTCCGTGACCCGCTAATTTGCCTTAAACAACCGTGATCTCTTGGCTTCAGTCCCCGTTATTGCTGCTCAGCTTTTAAAAAAGTGCTTGCTTGTTGGCGATTTCCCATCAACGCGTGGCCAAATCTATTCGTTGCGTAAAAAAGTATTAAGGGGGAAACAAGGTTTCACAGAGTTTTTTACCAAGTGCAAGCGTAAGGACCGGCAAACATGCTACTGCGCGAAGGATGTGCTCTCAGAAAATTTGAATATTTAGGATGGCCCGCGTCAGTTATGAAGGTAGAAAACACTAGGGTTAAAAGAAGCAATACAAATTGGCAGAAATACGTGCTTTTCAAAGCTTTTGATTAACTAATTTTTTCACCAGGAGAGAACATCCTGTTAATCTAAAGCAACAAGTTTTGTTTAGGGAATGTTAAGATGTTTGTTGTGAACTACTAATTCTAAAATAAAAGTATTTTGGTTTGGAAGTAGGATATGTGATATTTCCCGCTGACAGGAAGGCAGTGATTTTGAGGCTGATCTGTTTGCATGCTGTGTCACATTTACGGAACGCAAGAACGTTACTCCAACCTTTGTTTGCCGCGAGCATCAAAATTTTCTTGGATTTCCCAAAGCTTTTTATAGACATTACGTGAGTAACTTCGGCGTCTAGTGTAAAAAACGAGTTCAAACTGTATTCTGTGCTGTTTCTCGTTTCCTTTTTTTAAACATATCCTCTTTTTCCGCAGCCCAAATCGCCACTGCAGGTAAAACAGGTGGCTCTTTGGCACGATGCAATAAAGCGCATGGTTTGGTGCAGTGTTGCCGATTTTGAAACCTGCTGTCAAGCCTGATTGGACTGATAATGTGCCTTGCCGTTTGAACACTAACTAGGTTGGGTGATTGTGTCGAAAAACTTCCGTCGCAGGTCGAAAAATCCGCGACCGTCGAAAATTTTACTAACCAACAGTTGCATTGCGAGTATCGGAGTATTGCGCTTTTCTCAACGCGCTTTTTAGAAAATTTATTATAACTACGCGTGCCTCTGTGTTGTAAATTCTTTGAGTTTGACTTCATGGAATAATGAACAGCAGACGCTATGGTTGATGCTTCTTTTTTCATTCTTGCGATATGGGTTCTGAGACGTTTGAACTGGCATTGTAACACTTGACTTAAACATGTTCTGTTAAACCCGTACCGCGAACCTAGCCACATACGGCGTTTTTGTCTGATGCGTCTGTCTACTCCAGGGGTGTGCAACATTTTTTGTCATTGGGCCATATAACCAACTTCAGGCATCTAGCTGGGCCACACGAAAAATTTAGTTTTTCAACATAAACTGTCTGA
>JGI24158J21664_10013691_pt1 | contig 10693 bp, 6 predicted proteins | sample Ectturendosymbi3_FD_21664 | JGI IMG/M metagenome (IMG submission 21664)
ATTATGCTTATTTGACGTCCAACTGTTGTTTCTCAACACTTGCCAAAAAATGATAAACGGGGTTGGCTGACTAGATGACCGCCACGGTCTTTCGCCAGTCCTATATGACACAGCGCCCCTCTTTGTTTACACTGATCAACTATTATGCCATTCTTTCCACTTGCTATAATGTTCGCTAATGGTTGGTTTACTGCATGCGATGGCTTTTATGATGCTTCTGCTTGTTGGCTGAGTCATATGAAACAATAAACCAACACCATTACCCATCCATCAATGCCGAGCACGCGGTAAGACAGCCGCAAGTACCATGTTTCAAGCAAATGAAAACATGGCTTCTGCTGAATAATCACTTCTTCATGCATTGTGTATATATTCTTTTGAAATATATGAAACATCGACTTTAGCTTGCAGCTTTGACCATATTATTTTCTTGAATATAAGGATCTTTAAAATGAAACTGTATGTAACAGCTTTGATTGTAATAATCTGTTGTGCCCAGAACCTTTTCTGCAAAACTTGCAGGCAATGAACCTCCAAAATGGGTGTGAACTCCAAGGCAAACGGCTGTGATAATGCCTCCAGAACCTTTTTTATAAACCTCACAAGGTGAAAACTTCTGAAATGCGTCTGAACTTCGCAGGAAACAACTTCATTTTTGGACACAAAAATCGTGAAAATACGCCCAGAAATTTTTCTGTAAACCTTGCAGGCAGAGAACTTCTAAAATTCGTCTGAACTTCACGGCAAACAGCTTCGTTTTTGGAGGCAAAAATCGTGAATATGCGCCCAGAAGATTTTCTGTAAAACTTGTAGGCAATGAACTTCCAAAATGCGTCTGATCTTCACTGCAAACAACTTCGTTATCGGACACATAAATCGTGATAATGCACCTAGAAATTTCTTTGTGGACCTTGCAAGCGAAAAACTTCCAAAATGCGTCCGAACTTTACGGCAAACAGGTCCGTTTTTGGACGCAAAAATCGTGATAATGCACCAAGAACTTTCTTCATAAACCTCGTAAGACGAAAACTTCCGAAATGCATCTGAACTCAACAGCAAACAGCTTTATTTTTGGATGCTAAACTCGAGATAATGCTCCCACAACTTTTTTTGCAATGCTTGCATGGAGAAAACGTCCGAAACCCGTCTTAACTTCACGGCAAATAGCTTCTTTCGTGGACACAAAGATAGTGATAATGCGCCCAGATTTTTAGTTATATGCCATGCAAGGTGAAAACTTCCAAAATGTGTCTGAACGTCGCAGGAAACAACTTAATTTTTGGGCGCATAAATCATACAAATGTGCCCAAAACTTTTTCTGTAACTCTTGCAGGCAGAGAACGTCCAAAATGCGTCTGAACTCAACAGCAAACAGCTTCGTTTTTGGACGCATCAATCATGAAATTGCGTCCAGAACGTTTTTACTGCACACTTGCAAGCGGAGAATTTCTAAACTGCGCCTGAACTTTTATCACCGCTCACTGCTGTATATCCATGCTGCGACCTGAGTACGGTCTAAATCATGAAAATATGTAGCGCTCATTTTCGAAACAATGAAGAAATTTTGTTTTGTGAAAGTTGCTCCTATGTAAGAAATTACGTCCAAATTTGCAAGTGCCGATTTTCAAAATTTTTGTCGGCTGGTGTCCAAAAAATGTTCCTGAAGTGCCGTTTTTTTGCGGCTTAGAGGGAACACTGCTTGGTCCACAGATACAGAGAGGAATTGACCTGTGACTCATTTACCAATGGTCTTTCTTCATCGTGAATCCGTCAGCACTTACTAGAAAAGGACAACTTGAACCTCGTGCAAGCTTACGAGTTTGCTGATTGCTTGGATAGAGCACAACATTAATCTTTGTCTATCGACCAGCACACTAGCCAGGCAATGGTTATTGTCTGTACTAAATCCAGTCATGCTGTCGCTGCTGAGTCGACTACTCTATGTAATGACAGATCCAGCGAACCATCACTGACCAATACCTGTGCAACGTCTTTGTGGCATAGCCGCCGAAATAATGTTACAACCGCCTTTATTTCTACTTCGGGAAAAGAAGTCATGCTAGAGGTGTGTGTCCTGCGAAAGAAAGCATTTGCATTACATGCAGCAAAAAGGGGCACTTTGCCCGTGTCTGCAACTCTGGACACCGAACTGAAAGAGACACTTCTACAAATGCTGTTATTCTGGCAGATGGACTAATGACTAGAGTTTCTCATCAAAACTGAGCAATCCGTTACCGATCACCCTTCATTGCATCACCCATATCTTGCTGGCGCCCTGCTTGGTGTAGAATGTGCTGGCATCAGCGGTTTATTACAAGGATTTGCTGTTGAAGTGTTGATCGACTCCGGGTAATTTACTCTGATCTTGTGAAGAGACGAAGAAAGTTTGTTGCAACTGTAGAACATGTGCAGAGGTGAAAACTTTCTTCAGGCCGCCCTCGCAGACACTCGTACAAGCTGTGCGCCGCTGGGACCACCCAAGTGTTGATTTCAAAGGACTTGTTAGAGGACCCAGACCGTATTTTCTAATAGTTATCAACAAGTACTCGTGTTTCCCTTTTGTCTTTCTGGGTAAAAATGCAGGCTCATCTACTGTGGTTGAATGTCTGTCATCTTTGTTCTGCATTCTAGGTTTTCAGAGCTGTGTTCACAGGGACCAAGTTGCTTCGTTCGTCAGGCAAGGAACAAGAGGCTTCCTTACTGAAAGGGATATGCATATGGCACTTCGACACGATACCACCCAAAAAGAAACAGTTAATGCAAGCGAGCTAATGAAACTGTGTGGCGAACTATCATACTGCTGCTTCATGACAAAAAACAGCCTGAAGACCGATGGGAAATGGTACTGGCAGAGGCGTGGCATGCTGTGAGATGAGATGGTCTACCTTGCGACGAATGAAACGCCTCATGAACGTTTGGTTTGGTTTTCCCAAAGGGTGATGACTAGGACGTCCCTTCCTTCATGGCTTCTCATCCCTGGCCCTGTTCTGCTGCGGCGCTTCATGCAAAGGAAAGATTATCCTCTTACCGATGAAGTTGGACGAGTAGAAGCAAACTCGTCTTACGTTGTGGTGCGCTTTACGGACAAGAGGGAAAGTTCTGTCTCTGCGTCAGATCTTGCGCCGCTCTTGGAATCTCCTGTCGGTCTTGTTGATACTCCACCAGGCAGAGTTTTTGACAATGTACGTTGCCATCAACCTGAGCTGTCTCCTGACACCGTGGACTCGGATGCAAATAGCAACGTTGATACGGGGCCGGCTGGTAGCCATGCAAAGCCCCCCGAAATGTGCCTTTACATAGGCAGAACCATTCATCGTTGGGCTCTGGCAAAAATGTATGCTGTCACCAGACCTCTTCTCAGTGTGCATGAATTAGATAGACAGTCATTGACGAGTCGGCAATGGTGTCACAGTTGGGAGCAACAAGTTCAACCGTTCACTTTTTGCAGACGATTTCACAGGTGCTAGCATCTTCTCAACAGGGCTTCAGCACGCACTCAATCAGATTTTTTGCTGTGTGTGACCAAGCCGGAATGAAAGCTAACAGGAAGAAGTCTTAGGTTTTGTATCTCTCCAGAAACCCAAAGCAGTGTAAACTGCAAGCGAGCGGCAATACACTGCAACAGGTGAAAAAGTCCAAGAATCTTGGGGTGGTATTTACGAGTGACGGAAGGCAGAGCGAGGAGATTGATACAGATTGGTAAATCGAATGCAGTTCTATTTCAGCTTTATCACTCTATGGTCACAAAGCGGGAGCTTTCAAATACTGCAAGCTGTCAGATTTTAAATTGGTCTTTTCTCCAGTCTTTACCTATGGTCATGAATCTTGAGTTAAAAATACTATCTCAGGTGTAAGTGGCAGAAATGAGATTTTTGTAAAGAGCACATGATGTCACACTTTGTCACAAAGTGCAGAGCAATGAAATATGCAAAACCCTGAATGTTGATGGGACATAATTCCTGACAGTCTTAATGGCTACTTCACAACAAAAAACAGTGCAATACGGCATTTTTCAGAAAGTTCTTACAACTATCAATTCACTGCAAAACAACATGGCTATCGCAGAAGAAAGTATCACACAATTGTTACACAACAGCTTTTTTTTGTTGTTAATTTTGATGACAGCAATTGGCAGCAGGCCCAAGCCTGAATTGTGCTTCTTGCCAGGGCGACTGAGGTGAACAATCTTGCCCGATGAGCGCTACAGCAATTCACTCAGTGGCTGTGGATCGAACACCCAACCTTCTAACTGGGAGGCGGACACTTTACCCCTGAGCTAATGCCGCCCACACAACATGTTACGGGTCTAATGATTAGATCCTCTGAAATTGTCAAAATTGTACCACTAATAGTACACGAAAACCTTCAAGATTGTACGCAAATAGGCATACTTTCATTGTTCTTCACAAATAATATATTCACAGTTGTTTTTTACTTATTGGGTTTTGTTAATAAATTCCTGCATTTTTATGTACTTCCCATGTTTGTTTTCAAAAATAGACAATATGATTTATCATAACCTTTGTGTTCATGTCGCATTTGGGACAATTCCAGTTTTTCCAACTGTTTGTCAAATGATAATTAGAAGATTGAATTTTCCTGGAACAAGGTGATACCTGACAGTACAGGACCCACAAATGATACATGGTCGGGAAAAGTTCAGGCATGAAAATAAACGAATGCATAATCAGAAAACTTCAGAAAAACTATTAAGCAGCAGATTTTAAAAAGTCAGACAACTTACTTCCACATTTGTACAACAAATTAACATCTTCTATATCAATTTTGGAAACGGACAGTGTCTTTTCTACCACCTTACCTAAACAAAAAAATCGATTTTGATTCCTTTCCCAAAAATGAAATGAACACAAACAAGTCAACATTTTCAACTGGTACATACACTAAGATAAATAGTTGGAAGTAATGTTTTGCATATGTTCTACATGAATGAACAAAAATGAAAATAAATACTTTTTCCAGACATCTGCCTGGTAACATTTGAATTAAATTATTATGCAAAACAATTCGAATTTACTAGAGCAATTGCTGGAAGCTCATACAAAACCTGTCTAACTCTTTTAAGTCCAGGTCTATCAACCCCTTAATGTCCGCATTATTATCCACTTGTTGAAAAATTTTTTTCTACCTAAAAGTATTATCAAATGCGAAACTAAATTGTGTGTTATTTTCCTATTCTAAGCTTTATTGGGGGGAATGGATTCATGTGACAGATCTGGGACACTGGTCACTTAGGCCTGTGTACATGGAATTTTGATTTTAAAAAAATACAAGCTATTTTTTGTCAGTATATTTCATACCACAAAAACAAAACTGAAACAAATACTTCACATACTGCTGAAAACAAACAACGTTGAAAAGCTGAGTCATTACAAAATCAGCTTTTTATGAATTGCTATCAATTTGAATTGCAATGATTTACTTCTATCCTGTAAACGTTTTGTGTAAATGACAGCAATGCAAAAACAAACGTCAGTGCTTTTGTAATTTTGTACACTACTTGTTGAAACCTCGTAGCCACTTTACGCCTTAGGAATTTCAAAGTTGTTTTTTTGTTGAAAATGTAATTTTTTTCTTTGCCTCTAACGAAGCATTCTAAAACTGATAAGAATCTTTATCTTATGGATGGTTTGCACTTTATGTTTTGTTTGTTGCGACGTTTGTTTCAAGTTTTGAAAGCATTTGAAAATGCACTAGAACCGCCGATGAAGTGCATTAGTGGTCATAGAACTTGAAACAACTTTTGAGTTTGTTTAGACTAGTGATGCAGTCGAGAACGTAACCTTCTAGACTGAGACCTAGTTAAAACTTCAAGACCAAAACTTTATGAGAAACTCTGAGACTCAAGACTTGACATTTATGAATGAAACTTGAGACTTCAAAATTTGAGCATTTTGCCAAAAATTTGTTTTGAATAATAATCATTATCACTTCTGACTTGAATTTCTTTTAATTTCTGGCATTTACCAACACGTTTTGGTTGTTCCTTACCTACAAACACAACAAACAAAAATCATTTAATTTCAGAATTTTTACTTAACTATTTCTTTGTGATAAAAAACTCTACGTTTTCTATAAGCTGTAGAGGAATCAGTCAACTTGGCTCTACATTCATCTTTTTGCGATGATTCCAACTTGCACATATCTGTATTCAAGTAACTTCACTCCACAAATGAAAGAAGCAAGGAATCAATCACAAATTTTTAATAGGAAATCAATTTCATGTAACACTACGCATTGTCAGTGCTATTATCTTATTCAAATAGATTCTATTTTATTTCCTACCATCTCATTGAAATAGATTCAAAATTTGGGTGAGAATTCAAGTCCCACAAATAGTAACCTTGGTCATTTGACCTTGGTCACAGCAAACTGAGAATCCAAACATAAAACACATGCCAAAAATCCCGGAACAATACCAATTAGCTGATGCTCCTACAAAAAATCCTCCTTTTTTGCACTTCACAACTTGGTTAAGTATCGCAACCTTGCAAAACTGGCACAAAGGCCTCGCTTCACTACATATACAATAAGGTCTTATTTTGAACCGAGACAACATTATCAAGTGGTTTGATGCTTACAGACACAGAAGAATTGTTTTGCAATGTTTATGTATCAAAAGTATTTTGCAGTGTTCTGTGTTGTAAGTTTGTGTTTTGCCTCTCCGTTTTATTCCTTGGATGAGGCCAGTGTTTTTCGGATTTCATTTTTGGCGACATTCTTCTTGTGTGATTGAGTACTGTCCCGCGTGGGCGGAATTGACCAGGCGCTCGTGAGGTGTTGTTCATTTGCAGTTGAAAATCGATCAGTAGGATGGCTTGCACAAATCGTTAGTTGCATTTCAGCAAGACATTTCGGTGTAAATGCTGTAACTTGGTGTTTCTTTCATTGGGCATATATAACTTTGTCCTTTTGTGCTTGTAGATACATGATTTTTAGTTGATTAAAACCAAGAAAGTTGGTGAATGTTGTGATTAGTTCGGAACAATTTAATCAAATAAAGTGGAGCAGCATGAAGGTCTGGCATAGCGTGCTTAAACCACCAAAGCCGAGGCTTTTGGAGATCGAAACAAACAGCCCGAATTCAACGAAATAATGGAAGCACTGCAAGAAAACTTTCCAGAACTACGTAGCAGTTTACGAGACTGAAGGTGTGAGGGTTGACAAGCTGCAAGTACTTACACACGTTTTGTCTTATAAGATCTATGAACACATCGATGAGTGCAAAACATACAAAGAAGCCGTTGGCGTACTTGATGACATATTTATCAAAACTCCTAACGAAGTTTTTGCCAGACATTGCTTGCAACCACGAAACAGCAGACTGAACATACTTTGGTTGAGTATTTGCAAAAGCTTCAAAGGTTAAGCAAAAATTGTAATTTTCAAGCAGTAAACAAAACGGAACACCGTGATGGTTTTATTCGAGATGCATTTATCAATGGCATACTTTCACATTCCATTCGCCATCGCCTTTTAGAAGAACCAATTTTGACGATTGACTCCACGTTTGACAAAGCCCATGCTTTAGATGTTACGCAGGGAAACTCAGTCATACGTTTCTTCTGGGATCTCTGCATCTACAGCAGCCTTGCCCCAACCGGCAGCCTGTGCTGAAAGTCAAGGAGACACAACCTTTGCGGTTTACAAGAACAAGGCGTGTTTCTTCTGTGGAAGTGAGAAGCATCATGACTGAAAAAATGCCCTGCGCATTTGGCAGTGTGTTATTAATGTCAAAAGACAGGCAAAAGTATGCAGAAGTTTATCTACTACAGCAACAATGGGCACATCGTCTTGCATTAGCTTGCCTGCGTTATGCTCTGTCCCTTGACCGTTATTTTGGGGAAGAGATGCTTGTTCACTTTAATTGACCCTGGGAGTTTGTTGAGTTTTGTGAATGAAGAAACAACAAGACATTGCACCTCCCGATTTATCGGTCATCCCATGTTTCAATGACAGTGGGTTTATTGAAAGGATCTGTTCTTGACCAATGCTCGACAGAAATAACACTAAATGGTATGGTGTATGAAAATGTTCAGTTGAAAGTTATGAGAAACTTGTGCTGTGATGTTCTGCTGGGACTTGACTTCCAGCGGCAACACCAACGCGTTGTGATCACTTACGATGGCACAAGGCCAGGACTGATAATCTCCTCACTTCCGCCTGTGCGATCACAGCAGCAGCAGTAGAGCGTCCCTCGTTGTTTCACGATTTAACCCCATATTGTCGCTCCGTGGCAGTGCCGTCTTGCTGGTACAGTGTGCATGTTTCGCCATTCATAGAATTCGACTGTATGTGCAAGGTATTGTAAGACCAAGCAATTCTCCGTGGCGAGTACAACCGATTGTTGTCACTAACAAGGAAACTGACAAGAAACGCCTGTGCACCGACTAATCTCAGACTATCAACTTATTTACGGTTCTAGATGCTTATTCGCTGTCGAAGATCAACGAGACAGTGCGAAAGTTAGCTAGACACAGAGTTTTTTCCACGTTCGACCTTAAAAGCGTGTACAATCAGTTGAAACTGTGCAAAGATGAAAAAGCTTTTACAGCCTTCAAAGCAGCAGGCTATTGGTGGGAGTTTTATAGAGTGCTTTTTGGTGTTTTAACAGTGTCCCAGCCTTCCAACGGACTATGGATTCAATCTTCTATTTGGAAAAACTAGTTGATGCTTTCCCTTACTTGGACAACATAACAGTTGGAGGAATGACACAAGCTGAACACGATCTGAACGTCCAACGTCTGCTCCGTGCTCTTAAAGGGAAGAACATGGCATTAAAGAACATGACTTGGGGTACCGTGTAGGTTATGGTGTGATCAGGCCTGACCCGGAGCGATTGAAGCCGCTGTGTGACCTGCCCACTCCATCAAGTAGAAGGGTGCTACAGCATGCTTTGGGCTTGTTCGCGAACTACGCAAGATCCACACCCAATCATCCACGTAGTAATGCACAAGTCAAGCGTGTAATGGCGTTTTGTGGAAAATGATAAGGTTGTGCTGAAAATTGTGCAATTTGCCATGTTGGGAAACTGTGCTGCTCAATGCTTTGCATGCCACGCAGTAATTGTGTACTGCCACTAACGCCATGCCTCATGAATTACTTTTCGTTTTTTGTTGCAAGTCTCCTAGCGGGAAGTCCCTACCAGCTTGGTTAATGCGCCCAGGTCCAGTGTTAGTGCACAAACATGTGCGCACTAGTAATCATGATGACTTGACGAAAAAAGTAGAATTGTTAGATGCCAATCCGTTGTATGCGAGTGTATGGCATCCAGACGGCCGAAAGCATAATGTTTCTCTCAATGATGTTGCACCTTGTCTGCAAACGCTAGTGCCTAGTGAAGCGTTGCCAACCATAGAACCGAGTTCTCCACCAGCGAGGCCTGCTGTTACTGGCGATGAGGGAGCGAGTGAAACTGCTGGCAACGTGCCACAAACCTCTGGCATTGATGAGACAATATCTGAGACTGCAGCACAGAACACATCCAAAACAACAGGTTTACGGCGTTCTACCCAGAATACTTGTGGTTTGCCGCTTGTGTATGGCGAACCTATTTCTTTCTAGATGGGCTGAATGTTGTAAGTTTGTGTTTTGCCTCTCCAGTTTATTCCTTGGATGAGGCCAGTGTTTTTCAGATTTCATGCTTTGGCGACATTCTTCTTGTGTGATTGACTACTGTCCCGCATGAGCGTAATTAACCAGGTGCTTGTGACGTGTTGTTCATTCGCAGTTGAAACCCAATCAATAGGACGGCCTGCACATATTGTTAGTTGCATTTCAGCGAGACGAATCGGTGTAAAAGATGTAACTCCGTGCTTCTTTTATTGTGCATGTATAACTTTGTCCTTTTGTGTTTGTAGATACGTGATTTTTAGTTGATTAAAACCAAGAAAGTTGGTGAATGTTGTGATTAGTTCAGAACATTCTGTGCAGCATTTTATAGGTTTTTTCAAGTGCAAATGCAAGTCTCAGTTTGTTATTGGATTTGCTCAGCCAAGATTGAACTAGTAAGGTGGGGTGAATTTTCAAAAATTTTTAATGCAAACTTTGAGGTGGTCTAAAAAGTTTGAAACATGGTCAAAACTAACCTTAAAATTGATATTAAGTGGTTGACCCCCAAAAACTGCTTGCTACCCCACCCTTGGGATCGTGCGGGGGTCAAATTTTATGAATATTCGTCATAATTCAAGTTCTAGGTGAGATAGAAAACTTATTTTGGGCTCAAAAGATGCAGAAGGCTCAAGTTTCTATTAGTGATAAGAGGAAAATTTTGCCTTAGTTCATTCTTAAAAAAGTTATTACTGAAAAACTGTTTTTTACACCATTTTCCCATAAATCGCGAAGATAATGAGTACACGTCAGTTTGGGTTCTATATCTGATAACATATGACAGGAACTCAGCAGCTTCATGAGACACAAGGCTGTAGTGAACGTGAAGCTACGTTGTTTTCAAAGTACTCGAAAGCTTCAAAGCTGTTTCTTTGGTAAAGACCGGCAAGCTTTACTAAACCGATTTAACATTGTGTACAAGCTTACTTGCTCATGCGGTGCCTCCTACATCGGGCAAACACAATGCAATTTAATAAATCGTATAGAAGAGCATCGAACGTCACTAAGCTCTTCAGTATGCAGACACTTGCAAGCCAACCCAGATCATCGGGTTGACTTTCACAAC
>JGI24158J21664_10013692_pt1 | contig 10692 bp, 7 predicted proteins | sample Ectturendosymbi3_FD_21664 | JGI IMG/M metagenome (IMG submission 21664)
GCACGGCTGTTGCGAGTTGCGACTCTTCCAACAGCCAAACGAACCGCTACATACATTTTTTCAAAACATGTGCTTTTAACATGTCACACTAAAATGGAATACACCATTAGCACTGCGAAATGCACATAGTTTACTTGATAGACTTTTCAAAACGCACGTGCAACTGGTTGCTTTGATGTTCACCAGCAGGGCAGTTTTCGGTCTTACACCCGTTCTTTGTCCGCGTGGTCTCGGTCTTTACTTCAGTACATTTGCCCTATAGTTGTTATATTCGGGTCTGCAACAGCTTTGTCTGATTCTAGCTTCGCCAAATTGTGTTACCTGGAAAGTCGGGTCTGCCGCTTGCGGGGCCATGGACACTTTATATTAAGACGATTACTTACAATCGATGCCGATTGTTATCGAACTGCTATGATTGCGTTTGACTGTGACAAGTGCATGGGTTATACTCATGATTCTGGATCCAATGGTTAAATTATTTTGTTTTTGATAGTTGTTTGTGGCTTCGAACGTATGATTTCAGTAAAAAAATAACGTTCACTATAAAAAATATAAACATCACGGGTTCCTACTTTCCAAGGTACTTATGTTACATATACGTACAATTTCAATAGTAAAATAAAACATGCAGTTACGGTACACGATACATTGAAAAGATACATACTTTCACGTGCAAGTTTATCTCGCTCTTGTTTCTTAAGTTCGATATCTTCCTCTGCGTTGCCATTCTGTAAACATTNAATACTCAACACTTCAAAAATANTCATCGTAAATAAAAAATTTGACAAATACAGTTGCTCTTTCGTGTGGGAATTTTATGATGGCACTTTGGCTTTTTCGGATTCATTCAAATTAGTAAACTTGTTTGACTTGTTGATCTGGTATTGTATGATTGTCATGTTTTGTGACGCTCCATAGTTTTCCACCTATTGGGCACGCGATTTTGGCATAAATTCATAAATTATGACTAAGGTTTTTATTCGTTGGCATATTGCCCGCAATGTGGCCTACAGTTGTTAAATGGTAACACCTGGAGCAGCGAAAGACTCCTTGGAAATGCACTCGTAGTGCTTTTTCCCGTTTACTCCAACTTCAAATGGCCTGAGGCGACATGCTGAAGTTCCCGCGCTTGAAGTCGTAAACCTGGACAATTTTCTAACTTAAACTTGCTGGCTCGGCAGCAAACCCCATTTAAAACCACTCTGCCGACAAAATGTTTGCCAAGGGATTGTTGGTGTATTCCTTATGCCATGTCCTTAGCCAAGTACCGTTCAAAAGTGGGATGTTCAGTGGCATTACCACGGATTCCTATCTGGTTCTTCTATATGTTTTAACATATGTTATAGCACGGTCTTAAATATTTTTGTCATAATTTTACCAAAACAACCCTGAAATCAAATAAATTTGACATTTCACACCTGTTCTCAACAAAAAGCATTTATTTTCATGTTTTTTACGTCTTGCGTATATAATCGATTGCGTGTTCGATGGTGGGCATGGGTGAGTTCCCTACGCCGAAATGGTAAATCACCATCCTGTTACACCAAAACTGATATTTGTTTAAGTCACTTGCATCCCTACCAAGGGAAAGCATAAGCCTTGTTTTTTTCTACACGAGTGCGTGATACAGCAACACTGGAGCTACTGCTCGAGCTCAGTTGTGTATGTGTGTGTGGCAGAACCTCCGTCAATGAGAGGATGATCGCTTGTAGAAAATTGCAAACCAAGCCCGAGCGAGTTGCCCCATCATCAGTAGACCACACTTCGCATCCCTCAGAATATCAAGTCGGAAAGGCGTGGTCATTACGTTACGGCCAGTTGCAGCTGCATAAGTGGAGAAATACTGTATTTCCCAACTGGCTATCGGTTCCCCGGACGTAGACGGATTTCTCGCATGGCCGAAGAGACCAGAGACTCCCCGGCCCGGAGTGAAGAGCGATGGCAAAAGGGTATTCCACTTTCCTAAAAGTTCAGTTGTACAACTTACAAAAAGCGTATTGACATCATGAAGTAATACTGCCAAGGTAAAACAAAAGTTTAAAAGAAAGAACTTGGCGGCATTAGTTGATGTTTGTCTGTTGTCTGTCCACAGCTTTTTTGAGCAATTAGTTCAATACTTGAGCGACATTATGTGTGACAGTTAGTTGGAGCAACGAATGCAACTGTGATTGCAATATACTTTGAAGTAATCTTACAGCCGATATACCAATATTAGCTTACGGAAAAACTCAGAGCAGTGAACAAAAACAAAGGAATGGGTGAGTGCAAGGTAGGGAAAAACATTAGTTGTCACTAAGCACATTCATAAAATTAAGAAAACAACGAAGATTACGTGCGCAACTGCCTTTGTATTTGCTCTATTTTGATTGCGCTATTTTGAAGGCAATACCTCACTATTTTTCATTTTACCAATCGTTTTATTGGCGAAATTTGTTAGATGTGCAATATCAGAATACTCTCTACCGTGGTGTATTAGAGTAAAACATTTTATCTGACATCACGGAGTGACAGAATGTTTTTTTCCTGAAATATATACAAATCATGTGTTGGAAACACGTTACCACTTGTCCCCATCCTGCTGGCATCTATAAACCTGGAACTGTAGTGAAACGCTCTTTAAGTACAAGACCGCAAGATTTCGTTATAGGTACAACTCACTGCTACTTTCATCTGAATATACGTAATGACCCAAACGGTTGCGACTGCATTCACATTTGCCATGTGAACCGAACAAAAGTATTTTACTGGTCATGCGTAGACCGCAGGAAAAAAGTTACCCCACTTGCTGTAAAGGATCAACTCACCATTTCCTGACATAAAAAGGAACACCCATCAAGTTTGTCAGCAGAGAGATAGCACTTAAAGCAGAAAAAGTAAAGTATAATCAGTAGTAACAGACGCATACAAACAACGCTGCACTCTCTTTGAACTGGCATGTAAGATCGGACATCCGCCTCCCCCAGTCACTAATCTTCTTAACAAGCAGCTTTGTTTCCTGAAACAAATGCATGGTATTTTTGTTATCCATTTTCCGTCACATAAGTCTGTGTAAGCACATGCAAATATTAGACACATACAGAAAATAAGAATTATGGGAAAGTGGTTGCACTCAGCATTCGTTGCTTTTTCGTGATTGTCGAGAAATGAAAACACAGTCACATAGCAGAGGCGATGGACCTCTCAAGATGGATTTGGGTTTCCGGAACAGTCAATTTATAAACGTTGCGTCACTCTCGCTCAAGGTCTTCCAAAAATTGGCAGGTTTAAAGAATTGATTTTGTTGTCGATTTCCAATCTTGCTCATCTTAATTCAGTGTTTCATATGCCGTAACCTTCTTTTTGTCATTTAAATGCAAAGTAACGTAAAGAACAGAAGATATTTCCAAAAATCTTTTGTAAAATATCGCCGTTCAGAAATTATTGGAAATTGTCTTCATTTTTGTTTTTTTGAAATTATTTTTGGAAGTTATTGGTTTTGGCCTTCAATACTGGCACCTGGTGTCTGTCTTAGCCTTGGCTTCAAATCATTACGCCATTCTCAGTGTCAGCCAAACGGATGTTGGCATGTTTCAGTTTAGAACAATGGTTCTTAACCGGGGGGGAGCTCCCCCCAGGGAGGAGTCAAGAAATTTCCACGGAGGGCGCGAGCTTTTAAGTGCTCTACAACATGGAACGATTTTGAACAGGAATGTGTCTCTTCCAAATGTTACGCCAGTGCTAATCTTACGCCGCTAAATGTTATTTGGTTAGTTCCAGCAGAGATGGAAGTCGGGGTTAAGTTTCTTGAGATTTTGCAGGCCTGCCAAATTCATGACTGCGTGCAAACATCCAGGGGCACAACTTGGAGGACTGTTTAGTCGGCATGCAAAGTCACTTTTAACAATTACAACTGTGCCGTTCTCGCATTTGAGAACAGCATGGTGCACATAGAATTTCAAGGTAGCCGGCTGCATCACAGAGTAGCTCCCCTAACTCCAGACAAACAAGTATGCATACACTTTGCACAGCTCCACGCAGCGTGGGATATCGTTATGGCTTTCAGTAATTCGACGAGCTTTCTGCAATGTGGCCGTACACCTGCATGATACTAATTTTCTACAGTACTCCCGTCTTGTTCTGTGATGCGACAATGTATGTTTATGACGATTCAACTGCACTTGAGCAACACTCTTGTTGAATCGAATGTGCGACTAAGTGTTTAATTCCTGCTTGGCAGCTACAAGCCACCAAACGATGTCGACTTCTCGGCCAAAGAAAGATATTTACTTTGCTTTCTGGTCATCCCAATAGCGACACTCAGCTGCTTAATCTCGGAACCGTGCCTTTCACTTACATTAAAGCGGCGCGGAGTAAGTGTTTAAGTCTACAAATAAAAATAGCATTTTTATTGGAATATTCAGTTTATGCGATTAACCGGACTATTTTTTAACGTGTGAATGGTTTTGGTTCGAGATTCTGGAATCTTACGCGAAAAGGCGGTTATAGCATTTACCCCAGTGGTTCCCAAAGTGGGATAAATTACCTAAAGTACCCCCTGGGGGTGATATGCAATTTTTTAGGGGGTAACGCGGAACCAAAACCACAATGCTATTCTGTATTATGAGCGATCACTGCGAAATATCGAGGGTAATAATCAGTGGCGTAGCAAGGGAGGGGCCGAGGGCGGCACCTTTTGGGGGGCGGCACTTTGCTGATAAAAATTCATTTTTGAAAGTACTTTGAAAGCTCTAGCTGTTTGTTATGAAAGTTTAAAAAATTCTAACTATTTTCAATTTTTGTGTTTTGAAGCCTAACAAAAAACGACATATGGCTCCGGAATGAGCAAATTTATGAAAAATTTACTCAAACGTCTGGGCCAAATGTGCTAAGGTGCCCCAGTGTTTGTCTTGAAATCAGGGATTTTTAATACACATACTTGGGGGCAATTGTGTCCCTTCCCCTGCACCTTCCTCGCCAGACAAAGCCATTTCCGCCATCCTAATCAAAAGTCCTTTAAACAAAGGAAAGAGCTGACATTCTTCGGCAGAATAGCAAACGTTAGGGCTCCGCAGTTTATATTGTCCCTCCTCTCAAAATCTGATATAAAAAAGACTTTGCATGAAATCAAGATAAATAGTCCAGTCTAGCTTAATCCTTTTTCTCATATCGTTGATTCCTGAGTTACGTCTCAACTACACACCAGAACATCACCTGACACCTAGGCATTGGCGAAGAAGGTTTCGCTGGGGCGGCGATAGTTCAGTGGTGGAGTGCCTGCCTCTCAATTGGAAGGTTGTATGTTCGATTCACCGACACTGAGTAAATCGCTGTACTGCTCCTTGGGCAAGATCATTCGCCTCAACTGCCCTGGTTAGAAGCATATTAAAGCGTTGGCATGCCGCTATTTGCCGTCGCCAAAATTATGAAAACGTTTGTTGGCGCATCTCACACAATTTTTAATATTCAGTGGGATATTTTCAATAAGTGCCATGAGGTGGGCTTATCAACATTAAATTTTGGCGGTTGAAGTGAATAACTCTGCAAAGGTAACGTTGCTCAGTTTCAATACAATGACTGTTTTTCTGCATGCCATGACGTAATGGTGTCAGAAAATAACGTTCTTGAAGCGGGGTAGTGCAGTTGGTGTGTTTGCGTGGGTAACTTTGAGCTCAGATTGTCGGTTTTACTTGCAAATAGAATGGATCAGAGCCAACCGATAGGCAGTGCGGGTTTCGTAAGTCTCCTTTGTGCAACGGCATACTTACCATTGGCAGTCATAGAAAAATGCATTGCAACAAGAAAAGCTTAGAAAAAGTGTTGCTCTCATTTTGATGAATTTTAGGCAAGAACAAGGACACCGGAGAATGGGTGCATGACGGCGGCATTGCCCACAAAGTATCAGAGGTAATTTCATGGTTTATCAAGATCGATTTGGAAACAAATTTCTTGCACCTATTCACGCACCCAGAAACTTTGGAATGGTTTTCTATAATTTCTGTTATTAGTCTTGAAGTCAACATCGTCGCTGAACAGAAATAAGCATGATTGGCAACGTTTTTTTGTTTTTTGTGAGATGCATTGCCCTCAACTCTTTTACTGCTACCCCTATCGCTGTTCCGGCGTCTCTGGGCAAGACCCTTAGCCTGAAAACCTAACGCAAGGGTAAACGATATGTTTAGATATTATTTTTGGTTAAGGCTTTTATTAAAAAGGGCATTAATCGAAATGCTTTACAGCTTGGCAATGGCTGTACTGAATAAAGTTGTTCAGCACAATTACCGTCGAACGTAAAACGTTGTAGGCACTGCTGAGAATTCATAAGGTCTTTGTCTCACCGGGCATGGTTTGGTAATGCAGTTTTCGAAATAGACGTCTGTTGGGAACCAGTCCAGACCTGTAGCCAGGTTTCAATATTTGGTGGGGCACAATACATTTTTAAGGGGGCAAGATTTTTGCTTTCACTATACGTTTAAAACAAATGTTTCTGGGCGCAAAAAATTTTGGGGGGAACAAAAGTAATTTGGGGGGCACTGCCCCCAAATGCCCCCCCGTGGTTACGGGCATGAACCAGTCCCGTCGCTACGGGGGGTTTGGTGGCCTTATCCCCCCAAACAAAATTCCAATATCACCAATGTGAAATGTGAATCGCTATAAATCAGTGGATGTTTTGCAAAATTTGAGAATGTCAATCCCCCCTGCACAAACATAAAGACCACCAGTGGAAGACCTTCTGGCAATGGTTCTGTTGGTAACGAGCAAAGGCAAACACTATGCACATGTAATTGGAGATGTCCAGCATATACCCAACAGCTAGACCAAATGTGCAAGTCACGATAAAGACTGCAAGCCAGCGCTTCTCAACCATGGCCAATTTTAAATCTGTTTAAGATATTTTTTCTCTGTAGAAGTGCCGACAGAGTTAACGTTTGAAGCCCTTTATATATTCTAAAACGTTTAAACCACTACTGAAACGTGTAGTGAACAATGAAAAATTCCTTACATCACTGAGATCATATTATCAGATTATTATTATAGCCTGCTATATGCAGCATATGTACTTTTTTTTAGTAGGCGGAGATACTTCGCGAAATTTTAACATACGTAAATGTTTACATCTGGAAAATAGGTACGCTGCCATCACATCCCTTAATTTTTTCGTTTGATCCCTAGAATGAGTAAACTATTAAAAAGCCACGCGGTAGACTCACCAGAGATTGCAAACCAACAGGGCAACAGGGAAGAAAATTTGACGAATCATCTCGGGTTCGTGCATGCCTATGTAAAGAATGCAAAAAATAAAAATTAATGATGAGAAAGGTGGAGAAAAGCAGAAAAAGACTCATAATCGACAATGAAAAACAAGACCCATTCAGTTTGTAAGTGTTTCATTGTGATGTTGAAGATGTTTATTTATTCTTATACCTTTAAATAAGCACGAAACATGATCTTCTTTCATTTTAAATTTTTTGTAAGCAAATTTGAGGGGTGGAAAGGGCGGCACTTTTATGGTCGGCCCCGGGCGGCACTTAGCCTCGCTACACCACTGGTAACCACGCTTTCCAAGCTACGAAACTTCAACGAACATGATGTGATGTTTTAGACATGACTTTCTGTATTTTTTGTTTGCAGAGAACACAACAAAAGCTTTTAGCGTAATGTCACACCGCATTTAAAAACGTTGTTGACCCGTGTTTCTACCTACCTGGATAATTAAGAGCAAACAGCTAAACTTTAACATTTGCCTTTGTCAAACTTGATAGCAAAAGACACAAGCTAGTTTTGAGTGTTACTCAGATTATAGCGCGATTAAAATTTTGGCTAGGACAATTGTACAGATATTGCCGGCAATTTAGGTGCTCTTCTTTGAAATTGGTCTCATTCGAAGACAACATTTACCAGATGTTAACTGCTTTCACTTACCAAAATATGTCTCTCACAAACTTATGGTATTTAATTATCATGACTCGATTGTGTTCCATTAAGGTTTGAATTGAGCATTGAACGCTGGGCCTTTACCGGAGTGGGGCCGATGTTGTTGGCCCTACCCAGCAGTGTTTCCTCTAAGGAAATTTTACACTGAGCAAATGTTTGTTTTAGTGACATCCAATTGAGCAACCATACAGACACACAACCATTGAAGCGTTACAAGGGCAATGCAGTGTACATACGATGTTAAATTTGGAATGTTGCAAGTGCGCGAAAATGAGATTACTACACAATTGGTATCTTCGTACTGCGCGTTTGCGCACCTTAGAGGGAACACTGCTCCCCACCGTTGGTGCTCCCATTGGATGTTCAGTGTGGTACTGCGCAAATTGATTTTTTCTGCTCATTTGGGATTTATTGTTGAAACTTTTGAAAATATCTCAAGTTTAAAGTGAATGTGGCAATCGGATGTAGTCAGGGGCGGATCGAGCCAGTACCTTTAGGGGGGGAGATTTCAGTAATATTTGGTAGTCCAGACTCATTGCGAGTTCACTGCTGTAAAAGAGATGAAGTATATTTCACAACACTGCTTTGACAAAAAAATGGACGGCAAAATAACCTTATATCGTGAATGCTGTTTTCCGAATTTTACAAAATCATGGTGAATAAAGTTACTTTCGCAGGTTTTAGGGGAGGCGATTGCCCCAATCGCCCTCCCTGGATCCGCCCCTGGATGTAGTTGAAATGAAAATTTAAAATTTAACCTTTCGTTGAAAATTTAGGGAGGTCAAGGTAGTTTGTATAAAATTGCTGCAAATGCGTTTCACACGTATAGGTATAAAATCATTGTCAGTATGATAACAGTAGAAGTAGAGCGTGCAATCAGGCATGCCGGCAGGTTTTGGTTGTTAAGGTAGAGGGGCAAAGACTAAACAGGGCTATGCCGCTAAAACCGTTACAGTGGGTCAGTATGATGAGTATCCCACCGACATTTTCTTATGGAGCTAACCACTTTTTGTATAGAATTTTGCAGTAAATACAAGTTCTAATTTAGTCGTGTACTCATCTCAGATTATCTCAAAATCTTCAGTTTGTAAAACGTTTCCAGTCACGAAGGCCACTATTAGGATTTTTTGCACAAATTTTTCAAACGATTTGTTTTGATGAATCCGCTGCATGTGGCGAGAAAATATTTTACTTATGCAAATGATGTGGTGGAAGTTGACAAAAAGTGTGTAACGTCGTATTTTATAACTTTATCACGAGCTTACGAAAGCCGTTGTGAGTCGTAGGTTGATATATCGCTCAGGGTCGACATTCTGCCAAAGCAGCAACAACCGTCATTGCAGCCTGCTGAAAAATTGCAAACATTTAACGGGAGCGCTCTTCCTCCCATGGTTCTGCCGTCAGTGAGATCAGGGAAATTATTTGACTTTCGCAAAATTAAAGCTGGAGCAGTTCCCACCCCATCTTTGGATCCGTTTCACTTCAGCAACGCAAAAGCATTAAGAAGAAGAGCTTCCTTGGAGCAGCAAAAAATAGCTCAAATCCAGTTTCAAAAGCAATGAGGCTGTCTTCATCGGTATTGCTCGTTTGCTTGAATTTTTTGGAAAAGAAAACGGAACATTTTTAATCAACTCTGGAATGTTGTAAATCATTCCTTGTATAGGCTACTTGAATTTTGCAGATGCTTCACAATGCTACGGCTTTTAAAGTGAATTGCTATGTTTTTGAAGCGAATGATTTCCTTGGAGCAATCAAACTAACTCAGTTTTTTATATCGTAATTTGGACTGTGTCTCATTGTTTCAAATCATTAACTTAATTACGTGCATGATTTTCTGGAAATGGAGTTTGGAAGCTAAACCCAAGCCAGGCTTAAGTAGAGGTGATATTTAGTAGGCAAATTCAACTTTTCAAACGGAGAAACAAGGTTGTTTCAGAATTTAATCAATTTTATAAAACAAGATGAAGGTAATAATCATTTTTGGTAGATAGAATACTACCCAACATGGGCGCAATTTTGTTGTAAAATGTGGAGGATCAGCTTGGTATGAAACCAGTATAGTCATCGGGTCGATGCAAAGGTGAAGCTTTTTAAATACGGATTCCCAATCTTGCTTTTTAGAGGTGTTTGAAAGCAGCACCAATCACGTTTTGCTTTATCCTTGCAGATGATTTTCAAATTAATATACTTAAATTTGCTACTGGACACGGCACTACACAGTAGTTCAGCAACATGATGATCAGCATTCCAAACTTTGACAAACGCACAACGTGATCAAATCACATATAACGGCGTCTGCTGTTGCAAGTAACAGTCACGAACATGGCAATAAGTAATGTCAACATTCAAGATTAGCGGACAAATTAATACTGATAGGCTTTTAATTGACACTTCTGTTAATCAAAATTAAATAGCTTGTTTGCACACGTATTAAATAGTAATTCTGCTCCACTTCATGAACAACAAGCTACCTCTACATGCATGCAGGGTTGTAGCCAGGATTTTTCTAGGGGGTGGGGGGCTGAAGTTATGGAAGCAAAAAGCCTTGAAAAGAAAAAGTGCTTGTGATTAGAATAGCCAAGGAAAGCACATAATTTGTGGATAAACAATAGACTGTACTCACCACGAAAACTGGGGGTCTTTCCAACTAAACTGCCATCTTGTTTCTTCGATATTCTTTCATGGTACAGTAGTACAGGGTGTTTCACAATTGTTGAAACAAAGCGATTGGGCACAAATCCAGGATTTTAAATGATACCACAATGATGATTACATTTATTG
>JGI24158J21664_10013693_pt1 | contig 10691 bp, 3 predicted proteins | sample Ectturendosymbi3_FD_21664 | JGI IMG/M metagenome (IMG submission 21664)
TGTTACTTGTTTTTGCTATGAAATGTTTTACTAACATGCCTTGCCTTCTGCCTCACAATCGTTATTGCTGCTTGCTTTCTTCACCTATGTACTTGCCTCACGCTTACCTGCTCATCTGTACATGCCTCATCTCTTCACCTGTTGCTTGCCCACCATCATCTGTGTTATGTTGATGTTTACTGCGTTTCGTGACTGACATTTTTTCGTGTTTGCCACGTTTTTTCTCCTGTATTGTTTGTTATTTGCCACGCTATTGAGTTTAGAATCGTAATTAGGTTATAACTACATTGTGTTAAATCTCCAACCCGTCATACATTTTTTATGGTAAGATAGTCAAACTTCAAACCAATGAGTACCCTCAGCTTACAAGCTCTGCATTTCAGTGCAGGAATGCTATTTAAGTGAAATGTATATGTTCTGTACGCATTGCACCTTATCTTTGCAGCTAGAGTTGCTCTAAATCTCGCACATGAACTTCGCATTTCAGTGCAGGAATGCTGTTTATTTTAAGTATTAGTAACTACTGCAGCTTATTACGTATAAGAACGTATGCATCCTTCATTTCTTTGATTCTCGAAGCAGTAGGGTTTATTGTGATAATGCTGCTAAAGTGATAAGGTATGTTTCCAACGTTATTTTCGGGCAATAAGGCTTAACTGAGCAGTTCATTTGATGCGCTTTTTCTATGACAGAGGTTTCACGAGGCGGTAAGCTGCACCTGGTGAGAACAGTTGGAATGTTTGGATTTAACAATTAACGAGACCCTATTTGAAAAATTGTGCAAAAAAGGTTACTAGCACTGAGACCACCATCACAAGTTTCTTGTCCTTTGTTTGCACAAACCCATATTATAATAAAAACAATATAATTTAGACCTGAAACAACCTTGCTTTATATGACGACAGGGAATTCATGCCTGGCAGTAGCCTAGCTTTTATCTAGATTAACGAAACAGAACAACAATTTTTTTTCAGGATACCATGCTTTCCTCCAAGCTTTAGCACTACATATGCATGCAGATTTAGCTAAATATGTGCAGAGATAGCTAAATTTACACAGAGATAGCTAAATGCACGGCGCGCGCAAAGATAGCTGATAGCTAAATGCACACAGAGATAACTATCTTTGTGCAGAGATAGCTAAATGTGCACAGAGATAGCTAAATATGCACAGAGATAGCTAAATATGCACAGAGATAGCCGTTTTTGTGCTAAATCTGTTAAAGATATATTTTCCCAAACAGCGTCTCATACACTTGGATCATTGCATAGGGTTTCATGAGCAATGCAAACATTTGCAGAAGGTTTTGCTGTAGCAAAAAGGTTGAAAAACACTGGTACACAACATGGTAGACTATGTTGAAACTTGTGTGTCATAATAATCTTTAACACATAATGACAAAAGAAAGCATATACCATTTGCAGCTAATGAGCTACCAGCATTTACATTAAAGGGTTCAACTTGCAAACCATACTCAATTTCAATAATACCTGGCCATGAACCGTCAAAATTCTTGGCCCACATGTTGCGAAACCCTGGAGTAAATGATTGAAGCTGTGTGGTGCAGCTTACCGAAGACTAAAAGCTAACAGGGAAAAAATTTGATGAAATATGCTGGGTCCATATTATATGCATATAAAAAAAGCAGAAAAAATAAGAAGACTGATGATGAAAAAGGTGGCTGCAAGCAGAAATCACAAATTGACAATGAAAAACAAGAACCATTACAGTTTGTGAGTGTTTGATTGCCCCTTATATCTTTTATAAGCACAAAACATGATGTTCTTTCATTTTAAATTCTTGTAAGCAAATTTGAGGAGTGGAAAGGGTGGCACTTTTATGATCAGCCGCGGGCAGCACTTAGCCTCGCTATGCCACTGAATCAGTCCACTAAATTTTTTAAAAATATTCGCTTTGATACCTAGATACCATTTACAAGAACCTTTTTCAACCCTTTAAGGATCGTGAAAGCCACTGCAGGTCTTTCAGGGCAATAACAAAGTTCACCTAAAGCAATATTGTGATCAGAACATCTTTTGCTCTTCAGGCATCAGAGAAAAAAATACACATATGCAAAACTGATTGTGTCCACTAATGCTTAAACTACTGAATTGCTTCATCCATCAATGTATTCTAATGGTCTGACACTTCTTCATGGCCGGCCCTAGCAAATGCTAGGTCCAATGCAAGACCTAGGTCGGTGTGGGACCAGGGGTGTAACAAGGTTAGATGGCGCCCAGGGCAAGAAGCAAGTTTGGCAACCCCATGTTTGCACCTGATGTGTTTGGAAGCAAATGTACTGTATTGAAGAGTACTTGTGATACTTTGGGGACTTTTTGGCGCCTTCTGCATTCATTTGGTGCTTGGGAAATTGTGTCCCCTTGTCCCCCTCGTTACACCCCGGCGCGGGACCCCTCTGAGCAACAACGTTATGACATCAACGTGCTCAGTTAACCGCACCACGACGTTTTTGTTGAAAATGTTTTAGCAAAATGGCATTATGAATATAAAAAAAGAGAGAAAGAGCATGCTTATCTGGTGGACATTGAATTTTGCGCTGGTTTGAAATGAAATTTTTTGGCTACCACGTAGTGACATATTACCAAGTGAAAAAACTTCAAGAATTTATTCATTAGATTTCTTGCCGGCTGGCAAAATGCATTACCAACTTAGAGATAACTAGAACTAAGCCAAATTTATCAAACAATTTGCTTCCTCACAACTGAAATTAACATAAAAATACATTTTGTGTACTTAGAGTGCTTTTACAAAAATGTAATTAATTCAAAACCATTTTCAGAATTAATCACTTGTTACAGAAATTGTTTCATAAGACTCAGCCAACAAGCAGAAGCACTACGAAAATCCATCGCAGTAAGCAAACCAACGATTAGTGAACATTAGAGCTTGAATGAAAATACAGTGGTGTGAGCAATGTGGAACATAGCACCAGGCTGTAGTCTGATCATAAGCTGTGCGTTTGACAAGATATTTAACCAATGCGCAAGGTAACACTGCACGACTAAGGGAACAATGAAACTTAAAGAAAAAACAGGGATTCGGAAGGCGATAGCTATACATTGACACAGCGGCAAGTGGCAGGCAGCGATGTTTGGTCAGTACATTAAAAGTAACTAAAAAAAAGAACAGAATATCAGATCAAACTTGCACACAGGCCAATGTGCTGGCAGCGTTTCCCCTGACCACAGCCAGGGACAGGTGCTGGTGGAGCCACTGGCGCTCCCTAGGGTCACCAGACACATCAGCAAGTTTCTTTGCAAGACCACTCAAAAAAGGGGCAGTGGACTTGCCATACACACCAGTGGTCTCAATTGTCACTGGTTGAAAGTGGTAATTGCTTTGGAGGTCATGGTATTTTTGGCATTTGCATCCTCAGCATTTGTAGCTGTGATACCAGCCTGTCTGGCAGTGTCTTTGTAGTGGCCCCGAGCAAAAGTGTCCACAACCATTGCATCCCATACGAGGCTTAGGCCTCTGTACCAGGAGCCCAAAGTCAATCCACTTGGCCTCCAGTCCTTCTGTCATTTGTCAGGCCGACAGGCTCCAAGGTAGAGGGGAGATCAACGTGGGTCAACGACCTTTTGAGGATGGAGTTGATGGCTGAATGTATTTGGAACTAGAACTAATGGAATCCATATGCAGTGGCATGCAGAGAGGGGGGACAAACGGGGTGACGATCCCAGGCATCCAAGGTAGGGACAACCTGCTCCATCAAATGTTTTTATGAATGGTGTACGTGTACAATTTTTGACCAAGTGAAATACCTTGGCATGTGGATAAATGCTCATTGAAGGATGATGGTGATATTCAGAGACAAGAAAAATTACTGTACTGTGCAGCAAACAAATTGAGGCACTTTGATCAGTGTTCTCCTGCAGTAAAATCACTCTATTTAGTGCCTATTGCATCCCATGCCAATGCTTGCTAATTGTGGAGCAATTACACACAGACTAGTATGAAGCGCTTTTGTGCTGCATATAACAATGCCTACCGAATCATGCATTACATACCCAGAAATGTAAGTGTTTGCCCACACAAAGCCATTTTGTCAGGACCTTTGATGCCTTGCTGAGAAACAAATTGTATGGATATTTTGTGTGATGTGCATGTTCTTCTAACTTCTTTATCCGATCGCTTCAAATGTCTGGGCTGTAGAACTATGTAGAAATTTTGTTATATAGAAAACAGGCTATAAAAAATTTGCTGCCCCATTTTCACCCAAAAGGAAAATTTTTGTCCATGCCATGTGGGTGTCGAAGGCATGAATGATCATACAATTTTTGAAAATTTATACTTAAACATATCGATTTTATTACAAGCAAAATGCCTTCAAGCAAAGCAACTCAAAAAAACTTTCAAAAAAGTACCGCTATTTGCTGCCTTAGGCTATAGCCTTGAAAGCCTATGAGGGCAATCAGGCCTGATTAAGGCAAGCAAGCATTCTTTTTCTATTACAATGTCTAACCCTCCCATTGTGTCGCAATCACAATACCACAGTTTTGTTATAAAGCATAGTCGTGCTGACATAAGACGCCTGGTTTAATGTATTAAATGGGTGCTATATTAATGCAACTGTCCAGTTAATAGTTGTGTGGGGCGCAAAACAGAATAAAGAAACTTCAAGTCGCAAATGTATTTTCGCCAAGCAATTTTTGTACCCCTGCCAAAGTGGCACCCATGGCACGAGCCATGCCTGCCAGTGCCATATCTTAGACATGCCACTGATAATATTGTGATGCTTGCTTGTCATGTATTGCATCTGCATTTTCAATGCGCAACCTGCATCGATAACCTCAAATTCATGGTTTACACTGTGGTGTTTTTGTGGTTCACTTTCATAGCAACTTAAGGATGTGTTGTGTTTTTCTGGCCGAAGGCTTCAAAGCCTGCTTTGTAAGCAAAACTGATTGTTCAGTTAGTAGGATGTAGACTGAAAAACTTGTTGTGTGAAGGACAACACAATTGTTGATGATTACAGCATAAAATCACACAGACACAGGATTTTATCATCAGAAGAATATCTGCATACTATATACTATCTTCAGGACGTGATTGAGTGCTTTTATATCTGGTTGACAATTTTCTCAAAACATGAGAAAAAAAGGTGCTATAGTGAGTGTTATATTGTTGCATCTTGTATTTAATTTAGGCCATAATGTAGTTTGTGAAAAAGTTTAGGTGAACTTAGTTATATAAGTAGGTGACATCCAAGAGAAACGTAGTGGATGATACTGACCAAAAATAAATTCCTATGTGGAAGTTATGAGCTGGCATCTTGTTGCTAATTATGGTGTTAAAAATGTTCCGTCTTGTTTACAGCCCCTATTATTACAGTAAAACTTGTCTAATTCATCATTGTTTAATTTGTCAGTTTGCTTAACTTGCTACTTTTTTGTCGGTCCGGGCAGAATTCCTATCTTTTGTGTGCACTTCTGTTCATCTAATTCGCCATCGTCTAAGTTGTCAATTTGCTCAATTCGTCACCTCTTTCTATCCCTTAGAAGCGTTTCACTCAGCTGATACATTATTTGCAGTTTTGCTTTCGATGTCCAAGTAGCTAGTACGTGTGGGAATTCAAACAAATTAACTCGTTCACGTCCAGTAATGTTGAAGGATTTCACGCCAAAAAAAGGGATCACAAGTGGCTTTGCACAAGCATAACTCAGGCAGTGAATGCGGTAGAGAGCTGTTCAAAGGCTCAAAAGACTTGACAAGTCTTCTAGTCTACGCTCCAAAAAAATTTTTTGGTTGGGAGTTTGGATTTTTTGTGAGTGACATCATAAGTGGAGAACTTCTAGGCCACCTGGGCCCGAACCGTTAGATGTAGTATTTTGCTATAGTTTTTATTGGAAACTAGGCTGCAATCTGAGTCTTTTGATACTTTGGATGACATGTTGGGGTTTCGAGTTCAAAAGTTATGATCTAAAGCAGCGTGGTCCATGGACAGTTTTTGTGCGGCCCGCAAACGCTTTCTGTATGCCGTATATTACACAAAGTCATAAATACATTTTATAAGCCACACAGCCCTTGCAAGTCACACAGTTAAATGCAGGTCAGTATGTAACTATTAGGGGGCATCAATATATTTTTGTAATTTATATGACGTTACAACTAACAATAGCTAACCTTTAGGCTAACGCTGCAGTACTCTGTGACGACAAAGCAAACATTTATTTTTTATCTTTTTTACAAGTGTAAACCCTGTAATTAATTTTTGAGTTAGATTAGAAGATGTACATTGTGGAAGTAATGAAGTAATATTTAGTCAAGTTTAGTAATGTAACAAAAGTGAGTGTCAAAAAAAATGTCAGGGGAATACAGAAAGTTCAATTCTAACTGAGAGGAAAGATATTTCTTCACCAATAACATGGGCAAACCACAGTGTCTTGTGAGGTTGCAAGTGATATCTGTTCTGAGATACAGGAAATACCACGGAAATACTAGGGAAGCAATTTGAAAATAATTGAAGGGCAACCAGGCCCGCAACCAGGGGGCAACCGGGCAATTGCCCTTTTTAACAGACTGTCATGCACTGAAGATGTGCTCACTGTTCGTAATTTGCGAAAGTGCTTTCTCAATTATGAAGCAAAAAGCGACAGACGATATAGAACGGCTGATGAAACCTGCATGCCCGCTTGCATCTGCTGACTACGGAGATTAAAGCGGACATTGACTTTATAACCAAAACCAAGATACAAAAATGTTTTTTGTTTTGTTGGTGTGTTGTGGATCCTTTTCTAGCAGAAAATATCTATTTTGAGTCACAAACAAACAGAAAATTTAAAAATTGCTCTAGAATAAAAAAATTAGGTCTATTAGAGCAGCAAGCGTGTCTTTTAATTGCGATGGAGTTCCTCTCTTTGCGGCCCACAAATTTTGCCTCGAGCCGTAATGTGGCCCTTCATGATCGCAGTCTTGGACCACCCTGATCTAAACAAAACATTACATTAATTAGTTAATTAGATAACACTGGTATAAATATAGCTTCAGTTGAAACAAACCTGCGTTACTTGGCCTTGGTGTGAACCTGAGGAAGGCCCAAACTTCTTGTTTTTTTGTGATAACCTAGCAGGTGTAAACAGCACATAGGATTTAGGCCAAAACTGCAAAACAAAACGATCGCGATTGAGGACTGTGTCCTCCACCATGAAGCGAAATATTACAAAACAGCTCTGCGTGTGCGTGGCACTGTACGAGCTTCTGACAGCTTTGCTTGCATTGGAGCTGGCACTGCCAGAGGAGGAAAAAATTCCGAAACACACGTGTTCGACGCAATATCAATTTAAAGTGTTCAAAAATGTGGATTTTTCATGTCATTGTGCAGGCACCATTTCAACAAGGCAGGGACGTTGTTGTTTCGTAATAGTACTATGCAACGTTAGAAGGGAAATGCTGATGCCTATTCTAAACGACCCGCATTAGAGACCTGCAGTGACAGCATTTGATATTTTATCGGCTTTAATGCTGAGTACCTGCAGCACAAAGGGGCCTGTCATGACAGCCAAACAAACCCCCTGGATGCACCTCTTCTTGTCACTTAACCTCTAGCAATGTGCGATCACAAATGCACAAAGTGTCTACAGTAGTGAACAGGATAAATCGCATGAAACCTGTTTTGACGTTCATGCCAAAGACACAAGTTTGGAAACAATTGATGGTGAAGCTTTTCTTGTGTCATCTGTCCAAATTTTTCACTCGGCATAAAGTTCTTAATTGTTGTGCAACATAACTGCACATTTCAGAACACTGTGTTTTGTATTCATGAACAACCTGTCATGTCACTAGCATAAAGTTTACTTAAGGTAGATAGGATGTAAGCTCAGTCATTAGTAAAGCAGTCTAGTGACAAGCATGGGTGGAATTTTGTTGTAAAATGTGGGGGGCAGCTTGGTGTGGAACTCATATAGTCATTGGGTCGATGCAGAAGTGATGTTTGATAAATACAGATTCTCAATCTTGTGTTTCAGAGGTGTTTTGAAAGCAACACTAATCACACCTTACAGAAGATTTGCAAATTAATAAACTTAAAGTTGTTACTAGATATGCTAAGCGACCTAACTGATGGGGGATAGAGGAACAAACCGCCTCCCTTGGCAAGCTAAATGTAAAAACCGGCCCCTCTTTTAGTTTTCAGTAGGTTGTTGTTATTATGCATTTGTCAGAGTATTTCTTGGTGATTTAGGGTTTTACTCTACTAGAGCCATCCATATCTGGATTTACCATCATTTCTCAAGTTTTTTTCTGGGTGTTAGCTAATGGGCCCCTTCCAGCCTAATTTCCCCCTGGCTCAAACCTCTAGTAAGGCCACTGGACTTGGTAATATAGTTCAACAACATGATCAACATTTGAAATATTGACAAACGTACGGCATGATCACATCTGATGACATCTGCTGTTTCAAGTAAAAGTCACAAACTTGGCAATAAGTAATGTCAACATTCAAGATTAGCCGACAATTTAATAGTGATAGGCTGTTAATTGACAACCCTGCTCAGGACAACTTGGTAGTCCACTACTCAGGGTCTTGCTTTTTTGTTGGTTTCATATACTTAGAAAAATGTTAGAAACCTGTGTTTCCATGGCTTTTCCCGGTTTTCAGAGACAAATGAAATGGTGCCAAAGTTCTTTCATAAAAATGTCCCTCAAAGCCTATGAATAGAAAATTGGGGCACTCGACTATTCTGATTACCTGATGTGTAGCAAATTTTGTGCACCCTACTACTTTAAAATTTCAATTTGATTTTAAATGCCAAATGTTTTGTGGCATATAAGACATTAGAAATCTATTTTGTAAGGAGTAGACCTATACCATGACTTGATTTGAAGAAAAAACAGATCTAAAACGTGCATGATGTTTTCTACGCACAAGTAAAAATTTCCCTCTAAAATAGCAGTTGTTTGGAGGTACAGTGTATAAAATTTGTATGCTATGTGTGTTTCGCTACGCAGATACGATTTTGTTGTGAAATTGATTAAAAATGGACATTGGGTAGTCAAAAATACAGTAGTTGGTCCATAAATAACGGATGTCACATGTCCCAGGGAAACATAATCAAATTTAGGGTTGTATCACACTCTTCCTTTCCTGACTCGTATAGCGTTTGCAGGGTTCAAAAGAATAGCTTGTTTGCACACATAAAATATTAATTCTGCTAGACTTCATGAACAGCAAAACTGCCCATTCTAAAATAAGTCTCCAGAGTAGTGCTGCTTTTGTCTTTGGCAAAAACTTAGCAGAGATATGCCTGAAAATGTAACTTTCTAACATGAACTTGCATCTTTAAATTTTACGTTGTCTGTTTCCGAATATGTGACAACCAATATTACACCAAAGCCAGTTACAATTCTGCCTGAAACAAGCCATGGCTGTACTCTGATCTCCCACACATGTAGCTATTAAACTCTCACTCTCATTGTTTCAAGCCCATGACCTTTCTTATGGTATATGACACAGGGTAAAATGTTGGACAGAAGCAGTTAACAATTTTCGCGGTCTCTAGAAGCTTGCCAGAATGCTAAACATCACTTTATTGAAGCTAAAATTCATAAACATATCAGGATCAGTGATACCACACCAAACTCTGGTTCAACATCAACTTGGCTATGTGTAACATCTAACATGAAAAGCTCTTCACACAAAATGTGACACACGTCACTTTTATTTTTGAAACCTATCCAAATACAAAACCCAAAGAGAAAAATATGGAGGGGACGTGGCATATTATATCTCCACCGTCTGAAAAAAGTGGGGGGGAGACATTTCCGTGTCTCCCACCTAATTGCACCCATGGTGACAAGCGATTGCTTACCTACGATTGTGAAACTAGTTGTCATATATGTTTGTTGTGCTTTAAAATGTAATATTAGCGTTTCAACACAAAACCTCAGCTATCATTTGATATTGTGCTGATAAGCATGCTTCTCTTTTTGCAAAGATTGTGGCACCATGATGCATAGTTTGAGAACTCATTATCGAGTGACATCAGTCTTTACTCATTAATGCTACCACAACATGTGCTGTAGGTCATTCTATTTCTGTTGCCTGGTATTGTGTTCTGTGTGGCATAGGAGTTGGTTGCCTTGATCACTCTTTGCCCTTCATCTGCATTTAGCTGTAGTAGATTGCAGGGCGTTTCAGATGTCAGCGCTAGCAAAATAATTTTCTTTAGAAAAATACCAACTTCAAATGTGCAGCTCATATGCAAAACTTTTACTATAGTGGAAAGTAAGTTAAGAATACTCCATGGCAGCTTGTGGAAAATCAAAGTTAGATTTCCAGGAAATTTTCATTTTTTCTGGTACCTGTATACCCATTGGGTATTTCTGATTTCTCGCTATGTAGTAACTCTGACACCAGTTATATTTATCGAAGCAGCTTTTTCATAGGTTAACACTTTGGCATCTGCTAGGATTCGGGGATTTTCAGAAAAAAAACTGCCTAAGCGCACGTGGTTTTGTGCGGGAATTTCTCTGGTCTTGTATGCTCTACAGACCCGGTAAAAGTCTCAAAAGACGCGGCAAGTCTTCTAGTCTGCACTCGAAAAAAATTTTTTGCTTGGGGTTTGCAGGTTTTTTGTGAGTGACGTCATAAGTGGAGGACTTTTAGGCCACCTTGGCCCACTTTGCCTGGCCCTGGGCGCCAACCGTTAGGTGGTGGTATTTCGCTGAAG
>JGI24158J21664_10013694_pt1 | contig 10691 bp, 7 predicted proteins | sample Ectturendosymbi3_FD_21664 | JGI IMG/M metagenome (IMG submission 21664)
AATGACTGACCCATGGTCAGCTGACTTTGATGACCTCCGGGTCTTTTCGTTGGCCATGCAAAATAAACTAGAATTGTCTGTCTGTCTGTCTGTCTGTCTGTTGTTTCTGCTTATTATACTCTAAATATTTATTGTTTATGGGAAGAGTTTATTCACCGTAAATCCATGAAAATGGGAAGTCGCGTAAAAAAGAGATTTCCTGACAAGGCTTTGTCGAATTTTAACTACGCTTTGTTTGCAGCAGACTTTAACCACATACCATGATGAAAATACTTTATCAAAAAAACAGTGGAATTAGCTTTCCTGAAAAAGCAATGAGTGACCGAAGTGGACTTAATACCAAAAAAGATCTCTAGCGCCAGGAGAAAAGAATAATATGATTTGTTGACCAGAGTTGATTTACTTTTATCTTCGAAACATTCTTTTCAACCAACATTTACTCACACATACTTGTGCAACGCTGCAAATGCTCTTCTGAAATATCCATTTGCATAAGAACATAATATAACACAATTTGTGAGGAGGTTTCGTTCTTGGCGAAGTTGTTATCTGCATCATTTAGCACATCTATTCTTTAAACAAGGGGTTTGAACCTGTTACTCTCACAGGGCAAATGAATTGTGGAATACTATACTGGCGGATCGCGAAAAATGATTAATTTAATCATAAACATCTGTCTTCACCTGCCAAGGAAAATAACGAGAGAAAATTACGAGTGGGAGAGACTTCGGTTTGCTGTCTAAGTATTTGCTTGTTGTGGAGTTTGGTTTTGACGCGAATATCAGTGGTCGTCGGAGTCACTTTTTGTGACTTCTGTTTGAGCTAATTTTCCGATAAAGTGACTCCAGATCCTGCTCCTGAAATCTTTGAATATTTACACTCTCCCTAATCTTTACACACGGAAATATTGAAACCAACAAATTGTTCCATTGCAAAGATACATGCACATTTGCCTTATGGATTTCACTAAAACGAAATTGTGAAATTGTGAATACTGCTTAAAAAATACAACACAAGTAACTAACCCACGTAACTATCAAATTTTGCCTAATTTGACAGACATATGCAATGCACACCACTCTAGCAACAATCTTACTGAAACTTCAATGACGCCTAGACTTGGTCACAAGTGGATGACAACCTCCGTTAAGAAGTCAAAAAGTCGAGGTTCTGACAAAGTTTTTAAGGCCTCAAGCGCCCCCAGATTTAGCGGAGGTTGAGATCCCCCAAAATCTAAAAACTCACACTACTATGTTGCTTCATAAAATCTCTCCCCAGTATAACGTCAGTATGTAATCCATCCACAACGTGCATTGTCACACTAGGATACTCACGATTTCCTATCCGCACGGAGACTTCGCATTCGCCGAGACTCTTCGACACGAAACCCTTCACTGCAACCCTTCACTGCGGCCCCCACAGTGATTTGGCGCCCCATAGTTACTCCGCGCCCGGGGAATTGCGCCACCCTTGCCCCCCGTCGTTACGCCCCTGCGCGGGTGACTGCATCTTCCGCAATACGAGCATTTTCCTTTCGTTTCTCGAGATGCTGCGGAACACGAACTTGCTTCAGAATGTACAACCTTGCTTTGTTCCTTGCTTTCTTATAATGAAATCGATGCTGAAGCACCTACCACATTCGTGCCCAGCAATTATTCTATCAACAAAGACTCCGACAAAAATGACGAGAGTGAGAAAGTGCAAGACTCCGCCGACACTTGACAAGAGACTGTTGAGTGTTGACCAAACTAAGGATCGTCAACATTGCAAGCGAAGGGCTATGCCGTTCGGTTCGACATAGGCGAGCACCCGATCCATTAACATATGAATGATTGTACTGCTGCATTTATTTTAGCAATCGCTGTAGTGAGGGTAGATATTATAAGTTGCCTGTTCGTTTATTTCTCTTCTGTTATCTAACGCACCTGGTGGCCTCGTCAGATTGATTGCGCTCTTGGTCTCCGTGCTTGGCGATTTCATTTGTTTGTTGACTGAGAGCGGGTAGAGTCACCTTGCTTGCTTGTGCGTTGTGTATATATTCTTTTCTTTGTTCATTTGCAGTTAAGTTAAATAAATTGCAATAGGTTGAACAGATGAATCAACGGAGCCCACAGAACAAAGTCTTTTATTAGCTTCAAGTTGTATCTTCTCCAAATGTATGTAACACTTTCTTTCATGAATTGATTTCATTCATTCTTTTCCTTCGAAGCGAAAGTAGAAAAATCCAACAAACTTNCCGCAATCAATATCTTTAGTTTTGGTACAGTTTCTGAAATTAAAAAATGTTGAAAAAATAGCTAAAGTGTTATGGAGAATGGAGAAACTATTCCGAAAATAAAAATATGTTTTCTGNGCATAAATAATGAATTTGATAAAACAAAATCGTGTCACATGATCTTTAATATAGTTGAATATTCAAACCTAACAAAGTTCAGCGTTGCACCGCGAGGCTTCTATCTGAAAGGTTTATCTAAATTTTCAACAATATTGAAAATAAATGGGCAGACCACCTATCAACTTGCAGTAGCCACCATTCATAAACAATAAGATTATTTGTTGTAAGTAAATTATTTGCACTGTTGGTTTGAAACAACAGAAACTTGCGCTTCATAAGGAGATTTTGAAAAGGATCAATTTTTATAAAACTGCCACAGGCGTAATTTACTGTGAATAGAATTTGCTTGATAAAACATAACACATAACAATGTTGCTTCCCAATCATTGCAAAGTGGCTCTTGTTACGGTCTTCACAGGCTCTTACCTAAATGAAGTTAAGTCAATTGAAATTTCAGCAAAATGTCATGAATAACCCTTTTTTTGATGGATGAAGTTGAAACTAAACCTTGTTACTTGAAATACGTCCATACATTTTCACATGTTGTTTACCGTTTGCGTCATCTTTACGTCTTTACTATAAACTAAAGGGATCTCTACCTTGAAGTTCTTTCCTCGATCTACAGCACAAATGGTGTGTTATGTCTGCATTTCTTCTGACGGTGAATTTTCTCTCGAAGTATATGAAAGAGATCTATGGCGAAAGTGCTTGTAGGGATCAATTAATTTCACTTCAAATTTCTTTTCTGTGCAATTTTGGCTTCAGGCTTCTCTTTTAAGTGACATCCCTGTCCAGGAACACGTGACCTAATAGGCCAAAAGCAGCTTTCAAATTAATTTTAGAAGTGCGTAGGATTAACGTACAAACCTGATTCCGTGGACAGCCGAATTTTGCATGCGCTTTGCCGAGCGCTCCTGTCGAAATCTACATAAGTTTTGTATTTTACAAGTAAGAGGGTAATTAACTTCTTGACCTTGCCTACTTGACGTGTAACAAAAGGATTTGGTCAATGCGGTCTTAGCTACCTGTTGTCTAAAAAAAGGAATATGTGTCCATCTTGGCCATGGCAGTCTGGCGAGCAACAAAATGATATATGACGAATTTAGGCATGTGTAGCTCACGTGTGACAGTTGCGCATGTAGTAGCACCAGTGTTGGTGCAGAACATTTTAACTTGTGTGCTATCTAAATCATTTGGTCATTGCGGCCTTAAGGACCCTCTGCCGCTGAAAAGGCAAAACTATCCTTGAAAATAACGTATTTTCATGTCTCAACCTAATTTACTTCTGTTCCATGTAGAACAGCAAGATTCGAGCAGAATGCAATTTTGATCATCAACCGACCTACAATAAGGGCTACTGGCGGAATATATTCATTTTTCCTGACTTTGTGGTGTTTCTAGTATCGATACTTCACCACATTTTTATGGGAAAGTTATTTTTTACTTTTAATAACCTACAACTTTTTGAAGTCCAACAAATTCGTTTACTCGGGTCAGATGAGCTTGAGAACAATTGCTAAGTTGTTGGAAAAACAGTCTGTAGGCCTAAAACCTTTCAGTAAGCTTTAGTGATGATGAGACAAACTTATGGCCAGTTTGACCTATAGTTCAGGTGATGCTATGTTTCCTTATGGACGTGTGCAGGGTTAAGATATGCCCAAACACGAAAACAGCAAAATGAAGAAATACACTTGCGATTAGATGTACTTATTGCGTTATAACACATGGTTGCAATCTGAAACAGTGAGCTTGTGCTTATTTCCAAGTGAGTCAAAATGATTACGGAATTGCAAAAGCTGAGTAACACTAACCTTTTTACACAATTGGACGTGTTGAACAAAACTACTTGGAGAGCTCGGAAGCTGTAATTTGCACAACATTCTTCAGCGCCTTGTCTTGCTTTCAGCAAAGAGGATTTTATGTCATGTTAATGGAACACCATTTGCAAGATTGGAATTGATTTACACATCTCGGATCTTCAAGTAAGACTGTGTTACGCCGACAGTTCCGCAATTAACGAACCAGAATTGTTGAATTGCGGTTTCGATAAATTTGATGGTGTGAGTTGAAGAGCTTGGTATACTAGTAACTGAAACACTGCATCAGGTCAAGGCTTTCATCGTGTTATCTCTCGATTACTTGGCGTTTGTTAAGTGAAAATAGGTCAGTGCGAGGGTGACGGGTAGCTTTTCCTTTGCTTTCCTTAAACTCGACAGTGGCAAATTTCAGTGAAGGAGATTATCCACGCGTTTTCAAGCGAGCAAACCGGAATCCTTACACTGCAAAAACACCAAACTTACATTAATTTGGCAGTGTATGAATTGACAGCATCGCTGCACATGGTTTTGGAATATATTTAAAATACTTTAGAGCAACTGGGCGGTAAATTTATGGCCAAAAATGGGCTTTCAGAGTCACTGCAATTATTTTCAAGATTTTCAAAAAGTGCCGATTTTCTTCCATGAGTTGACGACAGATTGCTCTAGTCCGTCAATTAAGGCCTCAAAAGATCCGGATTTTTTCCTGGTTTATTCAAAAACGGATAAATTGGCACATGAAACGTTTTCACAGCCAAAGATGACATCATCGGCACCTCCCATGACGTCGCGCTGTCCCACAAAACGTTCAAACCCCAAAATGCCCAATTTCGTAAAATCAAAGGTAAAAGTCTTCAGCTTTCGATAGTTCGATTAACTCTTTAACACTAATTTCTGAACGCAACCTTTCCTGTTTTCGAAAAACGCTGCACAGGCCAGTGACGTAACAATACGTTTTCAGCAACCGCTGCAACACCACAAATTGTCGCCGCTTAATTTTACTCAGGTTCCTGATTTCCAACACCCAGACAAACGTGGTGCACGAAGTGGACACAACGGTAGGGTGAATTAATTGGATAAACGAAGGCTCAATCGGATTAACTGCAAACTATCAAGACAAAATTCGACTTAGACCTGCCTAGGCATGTCTTTAACAAAAGATGTCATGCACATGAAACCGATTGATGAGATGGACTTAACTAAAAAATTTTGAAGAAGGTGATGCGAGATACATTGTTCATGAACCAGAAATGTGGTATGAATAAGAGTCTAAACCAGTGGTTCTTACCACGACTCCCTTTTGTTTCAAGTCCCCTTAGCAGTTGTCTTTTGTTTCAAGCCCCTTAAAATTGGACGGAACACATTCCCGTTTAAAAACATTTCCATGCTGTAGAGCGCGTAAGGACTCGAGCTCCCCTGTAGATTTATTGATGTCCCCTGGGAAAGCGTGCCCCCCGGTTAAGAATCACTGGTCTAAATTTTACTGATGAAAAATGTCTGATCAGACATACCCAAGATCCTGGACGAGTTGAATTAAATTGGACAAGAAAAGGTTTATCTGCTTTGGTGCCACGACATTCAAATTGACCAAAGACAAAAGCGTTTGTGACGTCACGAGACGATTGCATAAATGGCAAATGTATGAGAAAATATTTTATGAACCAAAACAATAAGAAAACTCAAGAAAGGAAAATAAAATACGAGAAAATGTTCCACAAAATCTTTGAATGACCCCAAAATACGCTTAATTTTGGCGAAACGAAGCTTTTGTTGTCTTCATGCTGTCACCGAGAACGATAGTGCACCAAGGAAAAAAATGCCGAAGCATGAAAAAAATTCTTTTTACCAAACACTTGAAAAAATAAAAAAAGCAATAGTTTGGAAAAGAAAATATTAGCCATGAAATATATCAGCCACGACTGCGGGAAACCCTAACCTGATCTGCCTGCTCTTCCAGATCCTTTCAGAAATCTATGCCGTAAACGCCTTTCATTACCGGTACTCATTTCATTACTGGTACTCATTTCATTACCGGTACTCATTTCATTACCGGTACTCATGTGTTTCATTACCGGTACTCATGTGTTTCATTACCGGTACTCATGTGTTTCTTTACCGGTACCCATGTGTTTCATTACCGGTACTCATGTATATTCGGACTGCGGATTACAAAAGTCACATTGACACAGTGAGGTTCGAGCCTACTGTCCTCACATGGGGAATTACTGACTACTGCAAAAATCGTCCATAGCAACGCCTTCGAAAAATCGATTTATGGAATAAGCAAACAAAACAGATGCACGCAAATAAAGTTGCTTAAATGAAACTCATTTCGATAGAAATAGAAATAACCCTATTACTAGCAGTTTAAATAAAACCTGATTTCTCTTTTTTCGTAAGCGTTATGATGCAATGTATAAGACGTGAACATATCCTTGGCGAGTTATCAGAGGTTGTAGTTAGAGTTTTGACTCACATGATGCAAATTTCATCCATGCTATGCTTTGATCTAATTCTAAAGAAGTAATTTATCTACCACGTGACAACAGCTCAATCAATGAAACAGCCAGTGACTAGTACCCTCGTTGCTGGAATTAAACACGATTGCAAATCATAAACAATTTGCCATAAATCAGTAAGTGATTTCAATTACAATAAACATACCAACAGGCTTAGATTAATTCCTAACCGGATGGAACAACTTTCTCTGCCTCCTTTTGTGATAATTTGGTGAGCACGTTTGTTACTTGAAGATGGCAAAACTTTGTCGGTAACAGTTCAAACAACAACAATCAGGGAAATTATTCATAAAAATGTAACAAGAAATAACATGTTTTTCATGTGGTGAAAGGACAAACCACTTGTTACATTATAGCATGCAACGTTTATTTCTCAACAAAATCACAAGCATATCTCAATTTGAAACACTCCTTAAGGAAATCCTCACAGTATCAGTCACACGTTTCGTTTTCTGCGTTCTCTATGTTCCATGAAATGTCATGATAAGTGTCTCATGGAGATATACATGGTCTACAATGTTGCAACGCCACAGGAATCAAAGCGATTTGTAATAAACATGTTTTTAGGAAATATCCAATTTTCCGTAGTATCTTGTTCACCGGTTTAATATTGTGCAAGCTACATAATTCTTAAATTTGTTTGATGCATAACATAAATATCTTGCTCTGGAACGTTGACACATCTTCTATTAAGCTAGGTCAAAATTATCAGAAGCGCAGTAAGAAACGAGATCAGAGAAAATGAAACATTTTTACTGTCAGGGACTGAGACAATTAAGTCACATCGCAGCACTGACATATTTTTCTTCAATCTGACAAACCAGCTCCTTTCCCCGCCGAAACGCTTAATTTTGGCTGTTTTGTTTGACACATAAACCGCCATAACTCGCCAGACGATAGAGGTAGAGAGCTGTTCAAACCCTCTAAAATGCGGAAAGTCTTGTGGTTTTGTTTCATAAATAAATGGGAAGTTTTGTGTTTGAACTTTTTAGGAAGAGGTGACTCAACCGGGGAAGGTCAAGGTTGTTTAGGATGACGTCATCGGAGCTTGAGAAAAAATTCAATGTACAATTTTTTTGTGTTTACTTTTAAAATGAAATCATCCAGAAAACCCTTGACCTGCCCAGTTATGTCGCTCCACAAAAAATTTAAAACCCGAAACTTCCCAATGTTTTACAAATCGAAAGGACAAGACTTCCGCATCTTTAGAGGGTTTGAATAGCTGTCTACCTCTATTGGCTGGCAAGTTATGGCCGGTTACGTTCCAGCCAAAATAGCCAAAGTTTTGACTTTTCGGGGCATACATGATTACAGGGAAATGCTGAAGAACAAATAAATTATCTTCATGAGCCTTGTTCGCAGAACGTCATACAGTTTTGTTTGCTTGAAAGTTCAGGCCCGTCGCCAGGATTTAGCAGCAGGGGGGGCTAAAAAACATAAGGACGGGCCAAAACCAGAAGGGGGGCCACATTTTTTAAATACTGTATTGGATGTTTGCAGCAACCGGGGGGGCAAACGTGAAATGGGGGTCACCGATTTCAAATGGGGGGCCGGGTTCCACTGGACGCCCCGCTGGCGACGGCCCTGTGGAAGTTGCGTTAAGCAAAATATATGGCTATATCAGAAGTTTATAGTATGAACTAAGGCAATTTTATTCACGATTGCCATTTTTCCAATCGGCTAACACGCACATTCAGCAAAGTACAGTGTTTCGTCACATTTAAAAACTGGTTGTCTTGATTTAAGGGGCATGTCACTGAGTGTTCACTAGAGCCCAGAAACAAAGCCTCTTTACGTTGTGCAAAAAAGGTTTGTCCGTTTTCCACAAACTAGAAAATTCCACTTTTCCTAAATTTAATCTGAAAAATATATTGTTCATGTCCATTTCTCTTATCAGTTCATTAATATGAAAATGTATCATGTTGTTTCAATAGTAAAAAGTATAAGGTTGAAGTCTGCAGGATGGATTCAACGCGATTTTGTTTCCTCTTCACTTTCTCCAACCTTTTCTTTGACTTCACATCTTCTGCACACTTGACAACTCATCGGACAGTTTTGTTTCATCCAGTCTTTTTGCCAGTAGCTTACACAACTGCCTTGTTGTTCCCAGAATTTGCAGTTTTCGTATTTGTCCGTGCAATCTGAGAATGAAAGTATGAAGTAGCTTTGTTCAGTAAAAATGTTACTAAGGCACCGTGTCTTAGCGCTTTAAAATGTTATTCTAAAATTGTTGCTATTTTGTTTGAATGTTTCGGCTACCTCTCAATTATACAACCACAGAGCACTGACGATATCTTACACTGATTTTTGCAAAAGTATAAGTGCACAAAACCGTCGTACATGCTGTATGCCACAGTTTTGGTATATTCTTGAACGAAAATAGCTTCTAGAACATTAAACAAAAGCTTAAGAAATTGAATGGGTTTGCTTCCGTGCTGAGCACACTCCGGTCAAACACAAACATACCCAGATTTATATAAGATGTACTGTATATATTAGTTATCTCGATTGCTTGCACGCAAATGCTTAGAGAATGTTTTCAATACATGGGCTTGATCTGACATTAATCTTGCCAAAGAGTGCTTAGTGCAAACAAACAGTGTGCCGAATGTCTTGTATCAGTGTTGCTGCAGAAGCTACAAAATTTGTCTTTTGCTTCACGATATTAATCTTTGCTTGTTAAATAAAACCCTAAGTGCAACAGAACTGCGACAACACAAGCCAGCAAATTTTTCTCAATCTCACACCGTACACATGCTTAAGGGTATTTTAACAAAATATTTTCTACAACGTGTTATTGCGCCCTGTGCACATGGATATCAGTCAAACTCTTTGCTGAAAAATATAGCATTGACAAATAAAATATCGTACCGCACCTTCTCTACATAACGTAAGTTGACGAGGTTGAATATCCTCAGCAGGTGTACAAGTGCAAGCTCGACAGGATTTTTTGCAGAGATTTGTGATTTTCAGTCCAAAAGAACCATAATCACAATAAGCAGGTGCGAGAATAGAACACCAAGAGCTTCTATCTTTGCATGAACCTGGAATGAAAAAAAAGGATATTTTGATGCAAACGTCAATCATCAGTGTAATTAGCGAGTTTCCCTAAGCTAAAACTATGCCACAAATGTGACAGACAGCAGTAAAATCGGATAAACGTTCTCATGGTTTCTTGTTATTGGTAAGTTGCATGTTATATGTGGTTAAAAAACATTGCGCTGGGGAAGCCTACTGAAACAGGTGGGCGTAATGTCGGCAAAAATAATAAAATAATAGCCAGAAGAACGAATCGATCTGCTTGATTTGAAACCTAGTGACAAACGCTACGCAAAAACATGAGTAGCAATAAGAACAGCATTTAACTTTCTGTAATAAATTGCGATTTTGCAAATACATTGCGATTGATTCGCTTGGTGTTGGTTACTACTGTGGCTTTACAATTATTGCTGAATGATGAGTGCAAGCTTGAAGCATTGCAAGAAGATGGGAGCAGAACCAGGCAGGAGATTCCTCAAACAGCCTGCTGCAAAGCTAGAGCCTGTAATTGTTGTGTTCGATAAGAAGAGGCTAATCCCGGCCGTTGGTGCTTCCCAGAAAGGTTGACTTCAATTTAAAAACTTCGAGAGACAAGGGAAAGACTTACGAATTGTTGCTTGAAATCTTTGGCATGGAAAAACTGAACATTCGTTTATTTGTGGCCTAACTATAATGCAAACTTCATAACCGAATTACTCCATTTCGCATTACCGCCGAAACGTAACTGAGTTGTATTCCTCTCAACTTTTCCCGCTGCACGTTACGGTCTGTTGTAAACCACGTGATCGTCTGAGACAGAAACCACGCGAAACGCGGAGAGATTTTTTTGTCAATCAGTGAGCCGAATAGCCGTTACGATCGGGTTTGTTAAACAGTTTTGTAGCTGTGTTTAGTGGAGGGGTTCTAATTGGGATCAAATTTGTAATCTTGAGTTTTGATCTTAGCAGCAGTACGTAGTTTTTCTTTTTGTTTCATTTGTCG
>JGI24158J21664_10013695_pt1 | contig 10691 bp, 6 predicted proteins | sample Ectturendosymbi3_FD_21664 | JGI IMG/M metagenome (IMG submission 21664)
TTTTTTGTGTGACTAGTAATAGGTGCGATTGCGGTCATCCACGCTCTTCTACATTTTGCAAGGGAGCGAGTTCGTCACGAGTTCGGGTCACGCTGACCCGACGTAATGGTTAGTGTGAGGTGGTGGGTTGCGCATAACCCCACCATATGGTTTATGGGGGCAGAGCCTGTAAAAAGCTGAAACTCAATCAGGGCGTGCTTCTATGGTCGTGTTAGCGGTATACAAAAGGAGAAGTTGTTTACGCCCATAGTTTTGTTTATGAGCAACTGAATTTTAGGCATGCCTGACACCTTCGCTATATTTGGTCTACTTACTTTTCATCAAAAATCGTATGATATTAGAGTAAAGTAACTTTGTAAGTGCTCAAGTTTCTCAGTGAGACTAATATTTTCAGTGTAGTTTTTGTGATAAACTGTAGTTGAAGGAAAGTATATTTTTTTATTTTTGAAAACCGGTTCATGCACACCCGACGTAAGTATTAACGTGACAAAACACTAAGGTAGGTATTCCGGGGTTAAGAATTAAGATATTCATGCTCACTAAAACAAAGTTTTGCTCAGTGTAAATTTCTTAGAGGGAACACTGCTTGCAACTGCTGCCGTAACCAGAACGACATTACTTCATGCAACTGGTTGCAAAACTTCTTCCCATACAATTGCCACAAATGGTGCTTGGATTTTCCCAAAAACATATTTGAAAGAAACAACTTGTTTGCCGCGCAGATAAATAATAGTGTTTTTCTGTATTTCGGCAGTTACCCCAATTTCACTAACAACACTAACACCTCAACGAAGATATTTGGCATAGACAGGATATCACTATTTAAGTAGGTCAGTGGCAGGAACTACAGTACCGTGAATGGGAACAACGCAAGAGGGTTATAATTGAAACATAATTTACAGTTACAGGGTAGCATCTCAGGCGTTTTGCTAAACCCTGTTTTTATGAAAACTTCAACCCAGAACAAAATATACGCAAAGATTTCAGAGGTCATAAAAGTGTAACAGCATCGGGTTTATTGCGGGGTACACAACTGGGATGGTGAATGCTTAGCATAGACTATAGAGCGACAGTATCGCACATTTCCAAAGAGCTAATAAAATTTAGATTCGGGAGCGTGGTGCCACACAAAGATGATACATGGAAACATGGACGTCGGAAGAGGGGTTAGGGGGCTTGCCCCCCTCTGGATTTTGAAATTTTTAGGAAAAAAGGTTGTTTTCTTAGTTTTGAGTGGGAAAAAACAAATTTCACCACTTTGCACCCCCCCCTGGAAAAATTTTGGAAAAATCCCTCAGTGGCCCCCTCTGGAAAAAATCCTTCCGACGCCCATGCATGGAAACAGTGTAAATGGGTCAAACGCGATTTTCTTGCAACTGAACAGAAATCAACATTTGATAGTCTACAAAATCAGGTTAAAAGACGCTTAAATATGATTTTAAGATATACCAAATTTTTTAAAACAAGCGGTCTTTGTCATTCTACAGAAAGCGAAGCAGACACTGGTGTACTCTCTAAAATTACCATGAATTCAACAGGTCGAGAGTTCAATCAAAGCCACCTGGTAAGTTTTTACCAAAGTTATCGCGGATGTCTTTTGCGTGAATCAAACACCGCTGACGCACAAGCTTTCGAAAAGCATGTTTTGCACTGTAAAACCATGACTAGGGCCATTTTTATGACCTAAAAATCTGGATAATATGACTTTACTTCTCAGAAAATATGACTTTATATGACCAAACAAAAATGTCTGTGCTCTGGGTATTTTTTCGGTCATTTTTCGGTAACAGACCGAAACGTTTTTGAAATGACCGAAAAAGATTAAATCATGTAGGTCAAAATGTCTGAAAATATAGGCTAAATCAGTGGTTTTCGACCTGGGGTCGTTTGCCATTTTTCTGGGGGCGCGAGAGCTTCTGATAAAAATAGTCATAATTACTTCTAGATTTTATATTTCGTATATGGAACCACTTTTTGTGGCAGCCAAAATAATAGGATCACCTGGCAGAAATGACAGCCTACTTTTTCTTTCAAAATTGTTTTAAGTGTGATGATGACCATTACAGTACTGTCGCGTTTGGCAATGCACAAATAACGTTGTGACGTAAGAATGTGCTGTGTTTGTAATTTAGATATCTGATTGCGGGAGCTCACTAGGGAGTTATTCTAGTTTTCAATGAGTTGTGCTGTGGAGCGATTTGTGTACGGCCAGTGCCGGATTAAGGTAGCGCAGGGCCCTAAATTAAAAAACACATCAACGCCTGCTAACTAAATCATAAAGTGTGTGGACAAGGCATCCGTGTTACTAGCTTTACTCTCTGCATGCTCTCCTGTTAGCATCGTGACATGGTAGTCTGGGTGTATCGTGGTAACCGGCTGTGTTGCCAGATGGTTCTGACCTAAATCTTCTGAATGGTCTCACAAAAAATGCCAGATTCTGCTAAAAGTCTTGTCACAGAATTTCAGCTAAAATCTGCTAAAAGCAGTGAAATTCTGTTGAAAATTTTTTTATTTTTAAGATGATTGAAAAAAATGCATAAAGTTATTCAATATATTAATTTTCGTCTTGCACTCGCCCTGAATGAGCATGGGCTAAAAATGATGGTCTTGGCCACCACACTTTTCGGCCCACAATTTTCTATCAGTCAACATTTTGAGCAATGTAACTGCAGCTTACCTCGTTTTTGCACAACACACAGTTTTTGACGATTTCTTTCAAATGGTTGCATATTATTATACAGTAAAACAATGCTCAGCGACAAACAATCTGAGGTTAGCTTCAGCCTTACAACTTTTGTAAGTCTGGTCTTTGTAAATTAAAAACTTTGTGTTACATCAGGCGGCATGCAAAAAGCTCCATGTGCTTTTGCTACCAGTTATGCCTTTTAAGCTCACAATGTTTCGCTATGATTGCATCAACGCAAACTTCGCAAAAGACTTTTTATTTAAACACCAGGATAGGCAGTAGCCACTGAGCCAACTTTTAAGTTCTGAATCTTACAACCATATGTCAAAACGTTTGGCAGCTTTGATTTACCAGGAGATTTTCTACCGTACTACATTACTACTTAATAGCGTAACTAAACCGCTTGGATATATCGTGCCGTGGGATAAAAACATATTCTACCAATGTTTTCTTTTAGTCTAACGCGCTCACTAAGCACACAAGCAAATCATTTAGGCTTCACCAAGCAGAGCCGAATTTTCATTTTCGGGGCCCTAGGCTATTTTAAATTGGGGGCCCTTCTGGAAGGCAGAGGTGGCCGTAGTCACATATTCAGACTCCGAATCCGCTCCTGTTCCAAAATTTTTCAATCTGGATCCCGGTCCAAAAATTTTTCAAATTTGCGAATCCGACTCCTGTTCAGACTCTGGCTACAATCGATGCAACCGAAATTCAGCAATGTTTTTACTTAAATGCCATGTTTGAAAACCACACAAACTCCTGCTGCTGCTGCCGAAAATAAAAAGTGACTCCTGGTCCGGTTTTTCGCAAATTCCTGACTCCAGCACTGGTGCCAAGCGAAGTTTCTGGCTTCACGCCGTATACGCATGCACGGGGTAATGTTATACAAACCAAATACGTTGGGAAAACTGATGATTAGGGCTTAGGGATTCGTGTTTACGTTAAGTGTGTCGGGTTAGGGTGAGAGAAAGAAGCATAATTGAGGTCTAAGACTAGTTCCAAAAATTTTCAGTGGTTAGAGTTATTCCTGTACTATAGCTTGTTATGGGTACCTGACAGCTAACCAAAATGCTTTAATTTACACAACACATACCAAAAAAGTAACTGCCAAACTGTATTTCTTTATTCTGAGAAGCAAACCAACTGACTAACAATAACAGGTCAGAAATTTCGCAGAGGTCAGAAATTTCGCTTGACGCCGGGTCCGAAAGGAAAACACGGAATCCGGAGTCGACTCCTGCACTGAGGATCCGTAGCCACCTCTGGTGTGGGCTCTTCTGGCAAACTAAACAACTGTGTTATTTATTTCGTCTTTTCAATAACAGCTCATAGTGCATCTGCTTTGGCAGTGGCTTTCTTTCGCTTGCTACAAACACTCTCATATGTAAGCTTCGACATTTTCAAGTTAATGCAAGTAAGCCTACTGTAAATTCACCTTTATCCTGATCACTTTGAAAAAAAAACTTACGCGTGAAGCTTACTTTGCTAACTAAGCTAATAAGCTCAAGCTACAAATTAGCCTTACTAATACATCAAGATATGTCTAGTTCAACGGCAGTTAAAATCTTTTTCTACGCATTGAGCTATAGAAGGAATGGGCCAAGATTGCTACAAAACAACTGAAGTCAAAAAAGATCCCAGCTCAACGCGCGCGAGGTTACAAACAGTTAACATTTTGCTCCACTGAATATCTGTAGCGTTGGCTACAGTGCAGGCTAGTCTTGTCTTTACCCCGTATCTTACCCATAAAAAACGGCGAGAGAGAGACCTGGGCTGAACGAAAGTACCTCACTGCCTGGCCTCATGCAATCTGACTAATGGATTCAGGCGTTTTGTTCCACGCAATGTACATAATAATAACCAATTCTCAACGTCATGAAAAGAGAATGCTCATTGTCATTCACTTCAATCATTCGCGCTCATTCTTCTGCAGAGATCTGTTGCAAGCGGCATAGTAAGGAAAAGTGCATTGAACCAAAACAAAAATACAAATGTAATTACTTACAAAAATATTGGAAATATTCCTTACTCCCAAACTTTTGGGGCCCCAAAAAATTGGGGGCCCTAGGCTTAAGCCTTTTTAGCCTAATGGTAAATCCGCGCCTGTCACCAAGCCATCTAATTACTTGTTATTATGATACAATTACCTGGTTGAAACAGCTTCGTTGCTTCATAATAAAAATTCCAAATAATTGCAAGCAGCTGGATGTTCTCTGTCAGGCCCGCAACCAGCTTGGGACACCAGGGAAGACGAAGAGTTTTCTGAGAGTGGCCCAAATTTGTTAAACTATGTCCAATACTTTCAAACTAAGTCCAACATATTTTTCCTGGGGGGGCGAAAAAGTTTCTAGGGGGTTTCGCCCCCTGGTTACGGGCCTGTTCTCTGTACTGGTGTTATCTAATCAAAACATCTTAAAAAAGAGAAGTAAATTTTTGAAGAAGATTTGAAAGTTTTCATCTTAAAAAACTGTTGAAACAGGTTTTTGGTCTGGAATTTCGTATCTGCCAAACGGTTGGTAAAATCCTGCTAGAAAATCAGCTAACTGCTAAATTGATAATTTTGCAGCTGACAGTGATAAAATCGTGCGAGATTTAGCAGCAAATCAGCTAAAATAACAACACTACTCAATGCAGCCTTATGCCGCTTGTTACGTTACTCTCCAAAAAGATTAAAACGAAAATTTCTGGACACAGACAGTGTTCAACCGAAAACCCTCGCTTATCACTTATGACAAATTTAGCAAAATACTGACTTCTTAGACTGAAAACATCTTATATATAATGTAATACCGTATATACTAGCTTATTAGCCGCATCCGCAGATAAGCCGCAGCAGAAATTTTAGCCATATACCGAGAATCAACGTAATCCACGAATAAGCCGCAGGTCAATTGACCTTTTCACCGGTGAAGATCCTGCGCGATCAATCAACCACAAAATATTGATTTTTACGGGCAAATGTAATGAAAGTCAATTTTATTGTTCAAAAGCAAAGAAAACTTCTTCGTCGGAAGAAGGAAGCTCGTCTATAAGTACGGTAGATCGTCGTAGGTGTCATCTTCTTCATCTGTGTCATGAGTGTCGTCGCGAGCATCTGTCCAGAGAATGTCATCTGTTCTGTCAAAGCTATTGCTGATAGAAAACTTTGTCCCTCTGGGTATGTTGTGCGTATAAACCGCAGGCAAAATGCAGGCCATATTCCAGGTAAAAAAGTGCGGCTAATAAGCGATTATATACCGTAAATACGATTTATCAAGACCGCGAGCCCGCAAAAGCGCGGGGCCCGTAGCAATTGCTAGATTTGCTACTGTTGTTAATCCGGCACTGTATACGGCACGGATCGCTCTCAATGATGCTGCCATATGTATCAACTTAATACAGTGGCGGATCCAGGGGGCAGTTTGGGGCAAGTGCCCCCCCAAACGTCTGTGGCGCCCCGTTGAATGGCGCCCCTTTGCCATAAATGCGCCCCATTTTGGTGCCCATGCAAGTAGCAACAGAGGTAAAAAATACTCTAAACTTGACAATGCTTTGCGCTTTGTTAAACGTCAAGATTTACGTGCCGGACTTCACCCAAACTCTCATCGAATAGTATTAACAACGCTATTGTTTCGTAATAGTACCGATGTTTCGTTATTTCTTTGCTGCGTGAGAACTGTCCAGTCTTACGTCAGGTAATCACTAACACAGTCGCTTACCCTTAACACAGTTCTTGACTTGCCGTTAGGCTGTACAAAATTAGTCTGTTTTCGTTATAAATTTGTTTGTTTAATGCCTGATGACAACCTCGAAAGGAAACGCAGTAATGAAAACAGGAATGCCATGTGGAAAACTTATAAGTGACCCAAGATTTTAGAAGCCTCCAAAACGAAAAACCAGTTTCAAAGCTGATTCCAGTGCAGTCGGTGAGTCCGCATTATGTCTGCATCGTAGTTTTGCAACATAAAGACGAATGGATGAGTTTCATGACGGAAGTAATCTCCTGATTGAACCATAATGCAGCGTTTGAAAAGCTAAAGATGTACGTCAGCAAACAACTTGCCACTATTTGACAAAAACGCGCATTGAGCGCAGGTTCGCAACGAGGTTAGATGGCGCCCGGGACAAGAAGCAATTTTGGCCCCCTCATGTTCAAACCTGAGGTCTTTCGGAAGCAAATTTACTGCATTGAAGAAAGTAATTGTGATATTGTTGGGACATTTCGGCGCACCCCGCAGTGATTCGGCGCCCGGGGAGTTGCTCCCCCTTGCCCCTTCTCGTTACGCCCCTGATTGAGCGTGCTGTTTGAATTATGACCTAACAATGCAATTGTGTAACTCACGCCAAAAAGATGGACAACACAGAAGAGTATTGCAATATTGCATGGTGCAGCCTGTAGCACGACGCGTCTCAACAAACCATGGTACTCAGCTCTAACCATGAGGCGTACGGGGACCTCTGGCTTTTGATTCGCACGAATTTTTCCGCCACTATGAGGAAAATGAATAGGAAAGTTTTGCAGGGCGATGATTCTGCTTAAGCAACTTGCCCAAACATACACCGCTGGATGTTTTTCTGGTGATTTTTTAAAAATCTTGCCCGAATCTGCCCCCCACCGCTCGTACGCCTACAGCTCTAATGCAGAAACTTCGGCAAAATACTAGCTTGCTACAGCTTGGTGGAATGAATAATTGGTTTTACGCGGTCATGACAACTTTTGCTCAATATTTGAATGTTTGCAGTCTAAATTTGGGAGAATGACGGCGCCTTTCGCCACCACCTCGCCTGGCAATAGTGACTAATGGCTATGTGGTTATGATCCTTTTGTTGCAATCGCAAACCCGTAGACAACTTACACTTGCCACAAAAAGACAAATTTGGCATCCTTAGGGAAATCTGCCACCGACAGCAAAATGCTTAGCTTATTGGCTGTTAGAACATCTTTTTCTTTTTTCAGTAAAATGCATTATTGTAGTTTTTCGTGGTGTCTTAACTATAGGAATCCAAAATAGCTACATACTACAAGAAAGATATGAACTTAATTTATCTGAGAAGGCTTGTTGTTCTGAAGCGTCCCTGTTTTCAATCACAAAAATATGGTATGCCTAATATAACCATTAGTATCTGACTGTGATTTATAATCAAATATGTAAAACAAAACAAAAGAAAAAAGAATAACTGATATAGCAAAAAAACAGCAAAATGCAACAACAAATTCAATCCAATATACAGTTAATCTATTCGAAGATATGGTACAGACAGGCCCGTAACCAACTTGGGACGCCAGGAGGGGCGAAGAGTTTTCTGAGAGGGGCTCATATTTTTTAACTGTGTCCGATAGATATAATGTGCTAAACATAAATATGTGTCATCAGCATATAGTTTATTACTGAATGAGGGGCAGTTGGGAAGGCCATTTACATAGTTTAGATGATGAAAAATAATGGGCCAAGAGTGCAACGCCACATGTAATTTTATTCATTTTAGATATCGTATTTTGCACAAACGTGAACTGTCTACGATTTGACAAGTAACTTTTCATTAACATCAGTGGTATACGTCTAATTCCTAAATTCCAGTCCATTTTTCTTAATAACATTTCATGATCGATCGACAGTATCACATGCTTTCGAGCAGTCTACATATAGCGAACAAGTGTGCAAAGTAGACATCTACATCTGGCTTCACTTTCATTTCTCAACTTTTTGATGATTGTTGGCTTTTAGGTCCCCTTCAGCTAAGTTTTGCCCCCACTGGCTCAAACCTCCAGTACGACGATTAGGATATCTCCAAGGTCACACACGGTTACGTAGTCTGGCAAGCATACGCCGATGTCTTCATCTGGGGTAGCATCCACGTGTAAGCAAGCATTGTCATGTTGACCAATCACATCCCAGCATGGGCGCAATTTTGTTGTAAAATGTGGGGGGACAGCTTGGTGTGAAACCAGTATAGTCGTCGGACCGATGCGGAAGTGAAGTTTTATAAATACAGATTCCCAATCTTGGTTTTTAGAGGTGTTTTCAAAGAAACAATAATCACGCTTTGCTTTATCCCTACAAATGATTTAGAAATTAATAAACTTAATTCTGTTGTTGGACATGGTACTGCAGTTCAGCTTGGTTGCAATACTGTCAGACTATGATACAAACAAGCACAGCAATATAGCAGAACACATCAATTGGATTTTATCAGAGCTGTCAGTTGGAATGCACTAAACGGTGAATCGCAATGGTTGTGAATATTACTCGTAAAAACACATCAATTTTCATGCATTTTATAAATAAGAAGTGTGGGTTACAGCGCGATTTTATGACTTGTTCAAGTTGCTTAACGTTAAAAAGACGATAAATTGCAAGGTGCGATATATATATTATTGCACTAAATATATTTCTTGCACATTTCTGCTCATTAAAAAGTGTTATACATCTTTAGCGACTGGGTATCATGCATGCAACCCCATCCCTAGCCAAATGTCCATTGATATTCTCTTACAGTAGCATAAAATGTTTGGCCAAAATTAGCGTAACCTACTTCACAAAATGATTTACAATTTATTTTAAAGCCCCTGCATGCTGTTGGCTACCCTTTCAATTGTCCAAACATCGTTTGTCTAATAGCCTTTACCAACATCAGTCAAACTCCCAAGCACAATTATCCAATCTAACTAGAGAAGATTTCAAGAGATTCAAAAGAAAATCAATCAGAAGTCTTTCTGAATGCATACCCATGTACCAATCTAGCCTACAATGTGATTTCTGCATACCTAATCATCTGGTGACCAGGCCCGTAACTCAGGGGAGAGCTTCGCCCCCCCTGGAAAAACTTTCTCCCCCCCTGAGAAAATGTCTTGGACATATTGTATGCTTAACCATTGTTTTCGTACACGCTATCGATGTGAAATTTTGGACTCCCTCAGAAAATTCTTCGCCCCTCTGGTGTCCCAAGTTGGTTACGGGTCTGCTGGTGACTGTTGCCTTGTAACTTCTGTCAGTTATGCCACTCAGCTGTCTTTTCACAATTAAATTTTTCAGATTTAACATCAAACTTTATTAGGCGAAATTAAAGTCAAAAGGTTTATTCTAGAGTTATGCACAACGACACGAAAATATATTTGAGATTTAAACAAAAATCAAAATGAACAACGGTGAATTGGCAAACGGTACCACGTTTCACCTGAAAAAACACAAAAAGAATGTCCAGCAAAACTAAGTGTTACGTAGGCTCATAGGTGGCGGAATCTGGGGGCCGCATGGGCCTACTTTTTTCTGGGAGGGCCTGGCCCTCTTACTTGTAAATTTCAAATTTTGCCAAAATTAGTTTTGTAGCACAATTCGTATTGGGTCCAATGTTACAGTAAATTGTTTTTGTGTAAGACTATGAACAACTAGTTACATTTATGTGCTCAAGTCTGTAGTGTATGATAGATAGGGTGTTGTGTAGATAGGGGTCTTTGAGGGCTTATCAAATTTTGAATAAAATTGCTTAAACATGCTAACAAAAGTTGATAACGTCATATTTTAGTGCTTGTGACATCAGAGTTGCCAATTCAAATCACAAAAATATTCTAGTTTTTGTGACGTGCACTTGTGGCCCCCCATTTTCAAAATAGTTCCGCCAACCTTGTGTAGGCTACCTGTAAAGCAAATGTTTCGCACTTGGATGAAAACATTGCTGCATTGTGGGTATAAACATCTTTTGAGTTTGTTGGTCACCCTTGTCGTGACATACAAGAAATAAGGCTAAATGTATGAGCTATCTCAAATTCCTAGTCAAGTCATTAGTTTTGAGCTATAGGACAATATATAGCAAGGTCAATACTTTTCTAAAGTTTTGATGTAAATCCTGATTACTAATGGTTGCAGACAGTCTTTTGCAAAACTACCCATCCCAAAACTAAGTCTCCACAAAAGTGGTGCTGTTTTTCTTCGGCAAAAACTTCGCAGAGGTTTGCCTGAAAATGTAACTTTCTAACATTATACACTTGCATCTTTAAATTTTACGCTGTCTGTTTCTGAATACGTGA
>JGI24158J21664_10013696_pt1 | contig 10690 bp, 6 predicted proteins | sample Ectturendosymbi3_FD_21664 | JGI IMG/M metagenome (IMG submission 21664)
AAGTGTGGCAGAATCAGAGTGAACTTGCTTCATCAACTCATAATATATGTCTCTCTTTCCGAATGGGTCCCAGCAGTAGTAGTTTATTGGCGATTAGGGATATAATATATTTACACACCCACGAAGACAATATTTTAACTTGCATACAGTATAAACCAGTGCAATTATAGCCTAATACATCAAGTTAAGAAAAGTGGAATCCTTTTGAGATGTTATATGCAACTGCTTCGCAGGGGCAGTTGTCGTCACTAGTGAGTAGCGATTGCATTTGTAATCATATGCATGACGTCACAAATGTTGCTTAATATAGTGCAATTCATTTTTCATACAAGTTTTTTGAAAAATTAATCTGCGCTAAACCAGGCATTGATTGGACTACTGCACCTTAAGTTACAGTAAAACGTTTTCATGCTGCGAAAACTTCCAGAAGTACAATGGGAGTTCATTCGTACACAACACCGGCACGTGATAGCTTCATGTATTGCAAAACTTCCCAGTGATGCTTTTGTTTTGGCTGCGACGGCCGACGCATGCTCCATGATTAATCTTGTCTGTTTGTTTATGAAACCGCACCTGCTAGCATTACTGCATGATAACTGTTGACTTGCTTCGTTGTGCTTTCTTGCGCAAGTTGTCTGTATGCATGAGGAATGTAGCAGTGTTTTGTCAACACCTCCTGAGGCCGATTACGGCTGTTTTGGCTGATGCTGGTGCATGGGTAAAACCCAAATATCGGCCGATCTATCGGCCAGGCCAATATATCGGTCGATCCCTAATTTTTATAAGCGATTAGGCTACTGTGTGTTTGTGTTTTTTCAAGTAACTACTGATGTGGCATTGTGATGTTAAGTTGAATAAGTTTGGATTGTTGTGATGATGTTTTACTTTATGCTACATTAAGAATTGTCATGGACACACAATCTGATATGATTTATATGATGAACGTTTGAACCAAATTTGAGTAGAATGAAAGAAATTCTGGATGTATCTGATTTTTTCTTTTGTTGATTGAAGGGCCACAAGGTTTTTAAAAAGTTCCCGAAGAGCTAAATAATAATTTTAGCTAGTTGTTCTTTCACAAAACAATTTCTAATAAATGATGATTCTGGCGATGGATAACTTGGTTGTTGCTTTAAAGGGTGATGGAGTTAAGNCTAACCTTTAAGAGTCNTGTAGGGACCAAGTTTTTTGTTTTTTTCTCCTATAAGCATAAAATCACCAGGCTATGTGTTGCACTTTTCCAAGCCATGTTGATACAAAGTTGGGGATCAAGGTCTAGAAACCAAGATCTGGGATTCACAAAAATTGTTCTGAGGATATGACTTGCAATAGCGACCAAGTCATGATAATAATTGTTTTTTAAACAATGTTGATTCCTTTGGTAACTTTCTTGAAACGAAGACAACACTACCCCAATGCTATTAATTATTCTGATGCACCATTTTTCATGAAAGACTTTTGGGCCAAATAGAAAAAATGCTTTGGAACATAAGTCTAGACCAATTTTTTTAAGGAAAATGTTAGGTACCAGCTATGGACCTGTAGGGACCAGATTTCTATAATTCTAGGGACCTGATTTTCAATTCAAGGGACCTGAATCAGGTCCATACAACATCTTAAAAACACTGGTCTAGACAATCAAAGCTCTGTAGGCAGTTATGTTTCCTGTTATTTTGGGAATGCCTACTATTAAGTGTGACTGATTTTATTTTCAGTTTGGTGCCTTCATTTACTGAAAAGCAAAACACCTACTCTTCGCTCATCAATCGTGTTGAAGGTTTCTCACTTGTACTGTTGTGTAGCAATCGAAGTGCAACAAGGAAATTGGCTTGTATCCTTTGCAATGAGGTAGGTAAATGCATTCTGTTTTTGTAATAGCCAGTGCAACAGCTTTTGTATACGTTTTAGCATGAGGTATGTGAAAAACTAGTTAGGTTATTGTAACCAACCCACAAAAATTGGATTGACTTAACACTTTCGGTACCTGCTATGTCTAAAGACATAATGAGAAATCCTTCCATCTGACGTGCTGGTGACTCACGGCAAGGATGTCAATCTGGATTAACTCAGCATGACATCTCTGCAACCAAGTTCGTTTCAGCCATCCAGCTTTCTCCTCTGATGGCCATCTTGCCCTTCTCGACGAATACGAGTTTATTTTTCTTCTAGCAAAGTAGCCAACCTAGTAATATTCAGCTATTTCTCACAGTTTTCATACATAAATGTATGACCTTCCAAGATTAAAACTACAACTGTTTTTCCAAATGATTCATACATCATAGATAGACTGTGGCCAGTTTCCAATCGATTTGTAACCTGTGTGTATGCATAAGCAGATTTAGCACAAAAATTTCTGTTAGGTGTAAACAAGCAACCGAGATAAGAAGTGCGTCATCTAACTTTTTGCCTCAATGATATGCCAAACCAGGGATGAAATGGGAGAGATCACTTTGATTCTAACCAATATTAAGATTTTCACTGTGGTGTTTTGCTGTGAACATAGCCACAGGAAACAGGCTGCATGCATAATGTATGTGTTTCCACTAGTCGCCTACAAACGTATCGAAATTGAACATGAGAAAAGCACAACCCAAAGAAATATGAACATACATTTGTTTTCCACTTGGGCCCAAACGTTGTTAGTTTTGAGCCTGCACATGTTGCACATGACAGCTACACATGGTGCATATGGCAGCTGAAAATATTGAAGTTGCCATTAACAGCAGAAAGATACTGTAACCTTTCTCAAGACATAGGCTGGAACAGAGAACATGCTTCATGTTCATACCTGTAATATGAAATGGCTTAGAATCGAAATACAAAGACGAAGAGTTGTATATGCAAACTTTTTCTTCGATTGCTCTCCAAATGTTTATAATTTATCATGATGCTTTTGAATGTTGCCTAATGGGCGAATATAGCAAGCTTGTCAATATTTCCTGCTGATGCTTGTCTGCTAAAACTACTTGGAATTCAAGAGCAAACAAGCAAAAGTTACTAAAAGCAAACATATTTGTATATTCAAACATATTTTTACTATTCTTTTGACACTTATCAAATGTTGTGACTTTGCATGGTTCATGTGAAAGAAGAGTGCATTGTGCAGGCTAGCTTATGGCAGAGCACAATGCACTTTGTGATTTTTCTCACTGATGTTGATGCTTGTCTCCTAAAACTCGTTGGAATTCAAGTGCAAACAAACTCAAGTTACAAATCTAAAAATATTTTTGTATTTACAGACTCCGTGCAATTTTGAGTATATTGTGTCCGAAGCTATTTTGCACTGTTTCTAGGTCTTTTTCAAAAAGCAACTTTTGGTTCAATAAAAATGAGTAGTAGAAGAATCCTTGTTGGCTGGATGTTTTGCATGAAGACTGGATGTGTTGTATGTAGTTCAAGTTTCATGGGCATTGAGTGGATGTTTCTGGTGTCGGATCTCTGGTTTGCATTCAACTAAAAAGCCATGATGCTCACCTAATTTCACTGCACTGATGCACAAAAGTGTGGCAGAATCAGAGTGAACTTGCTTCATCAACTCATAATATATGTCTCTCTTTCCGAATGGGTCCCAGCAGTAGTAGTTTATTGGCGATTAGGGATGTAATATATTTACATTTCCAAATAAACAGTCTGCCAGGACATCGGAAAAAACTGAACAGTTATCATGTAACAATAAAACATATTTCAGTTAAACAAGTGACACAGTCGAAGAAGGGTCTTTGCAGGATGATGATTTGCACAGTTGCGAAAAGAGTGATTGCAACCGGTTTCACTCGTTGGAGTGCACCAGCTCCGTGAGGAACGGAGCAGGATGGAGAAAGTGTGAACCCAGCCAAAATGAAGCTCCATCTGGGTTACCATAATCCTTTTGTGTCTACACAAACAGAAGCTCAAAAGCAGTTTGTCTAGGGCAGGGGTTCCCAACCTTTTTACGATCTTGTACCACTTGAACACCCCTATTGTCAACGCGTACCACTTCTTCCAGAACAACCAAATTGATCGAATCTTGGTTTACTCAGATGAATAATAATGCACATTGCAATAGCAAGAAAAGACCACAACTAAATTTAATGTGGATTTTGTTTGCCTTCGAATTTGTGGGTGAATGGCATAAATTTGTTAACAACGATTCGAAAGTCATACTGCAACAATACGAATAGGAATAGCAGGCTACAGACAAATTTTTTATTTAGAAACGAAGCCCGATATGTAAACTAGAAAGTTGTGAATCCAGGTTTTTATGAAAAAATGTACATTACTTGCATACCACCTGATAGAAGACCTTCGCGTACCACTAGTGGTACGCGTCCCTACCACAGGTTGGGAACCCCTTGTCAAGGGCAAGTTGAATGGCAACAACAAAGCTGATTGGATATCCAGATGATCATCTGCATGATTGCTGGGAGTAGAAGGTGGTGGGTTGCTCATCTTCAGCACCCTGAAACAACATGAAAACAAAACAGCAGCAACACAGAACAAATGCAAACAAAAGAAAGTCTTATGCATGACTTGATTAACTGACATGGTATAATCGCACAAAAGGTTAAAATTTTTTCTTTTCTGTGCATTTGTTTCTTGGTAATTAGTTACACCGCATAATGTGTTAGACTTTCAAGAACTTTGAAAAGGATGTCTAAATTGCTTTATACTTAGAGATAAGGTGGGCTCGATAACATTTTCTAAATACAAAAGAAGACAACTGCTGCAATGTATTATCACCTGACACCCAAACCTTGGGTTCATGGCACCTGATTCATCTTTTACCATGTTCACTTGAAAATGAGTGTAAGAAATATTTCCCATGGGTGGCTTTCCTAGTTACATGAGTGTGAACTGATGTAACTGGGACAAAGTAACCATCAAACGTTTGTGGAAGCTTGCCATTGTGCAAACAATGCATCAGTTTACCAATTTCAAGGTGATGGATATAATTTATTTTCAACAGATTTGATTGGTGGTAAAGCAGAGTGACATGTGATCTGTAGGAGGCAAAACTTATGGCTTGTATAAGTTCATTACGTAGGACATTTAGACGATTTAGAGAAGTTTTTTGGCACTGGTCCCCATGTACCTTTTTCTAGTGTCTTGTCAAGTAAAAAATTCCAAGGCTCTGTGCTGATTTATCCTATAGGTTGGTTATGTGTTGGTACCAAGACAATTTATCGTCTAGAATTACTCCCAAACACTTTGTGCAATTGGTGTGAGCAATTTGATTGTTTCTAATTTTAGCTGAAAATGATGTTAATGGTATTGGGTCACATTTAATCAGCATGAAGGTGTTTTTTTTTAAGTTCAGTGGCAATTTGTTGAATCTTGTCCAGTTATCTACCTGTTTCAGTTCAGCATTTGGTAGCAGGGTTGATTGATTTCAATCAAATTTAAATCAGTGATTTAAATCAAGCAACAAAAATCATGATTTAAATCAAATGATAAAAATCAAAAAAATCATGTCATTTTAGAGCTTTGTGTGATGCCTATGACAAAATTAATTAGCATTCTAATAGGTTTTCACATAGCGTATACAGTATTAGCAGTTTTTTTTAAGGAAAATGTTAGGTACCTGGTATGGATCTGTAGGAACCCGATTTCCTTGAATCTAGGGACCCGATTTTCACTGATTTTAGGGACCCGATGATAATTTTCTCTGATTCTAGGGACCCAAATTGGGTCCCTAAAATGCCTTAAAAAAACTGGTATTAGTGTAAAAGGCAAAGAATTCTTATGATGACACAAGTTAAAATCACTTGAAGTTTTATCAATCACAGCAACTGTGAGGTCACAGATTCTATGTCATTTAACTGCAAAAATGACATGTGGACTGAAATCACTAACCCTTGCAGATTCAGAAGTCAAAACTGTAGAATGCCACAAGTTTCAAAGTGTAGACTGGCATAAAGTGAAAGCTGCATTTAAATTCCATCAGATATGAAGGTTGTTGACTGTAAACATAGTTATAGAACACATTTTTGATTCATGAAACAAATATATTATTATTATAGGTTTTCCACATTTTATGCATGTGTGCCACGAGTGTCAATGAAATTACTAAACTGATCGTTTCAGTATTGGCATTTCAATTGATATTTCATACACTGGCGTTATGAACTTCTTTGCATTAAGAGATGTTGCATTAAGCGCAAAAAATTTTGAATGATAGTTCAGCTATTTCTAGTCAGGGTTGATTGATTTGAATCATTACATTTAAATCAGTGATAAAATCAAGCAAAAAAACACACGCAGTTTTGAAGCTTTCTGTGATTTGTATGACACATTTAATTGGTATTCTAATCGGTTTTACTCATTATGAAAGAGGGCAGAGACTTTTTATGACAACACAACTTATAAAAGCAATTGAAGTTTTATCAATCATAGCAAGTGTGAGGTCAAAGATTCTATGTTAACTAACTGCAAAAATGGTATGTGGACTGAAATCACTAACAATTGCAGACTCAGAAGTCAGAACTGTCAGAATGCCACAAGTTTGAAAGTGTAGGCTGGCATAAAGCAGGCCTGAAGGCAGGTTTTGAGGTTTGAAGGGCAAAATAATCTGTTTGAGGAGAAGATTTTTGTTTTATTACAGTATATGTTTAAAAAAAAATTTTCTGGGCACAACAAATTTCAGTTGGTACAAAAATATTTAGGGTCACTGTCCCTGAATGCCCCCATGGCTATGGCTATGGGCATGGCATAAAGCAAAAGTTAGCTCTAAATTCCAGCAAGTACGAGGTATGTAGGCTGTTGACTGTAGAAATAATAGTTTTAAAACATATTTTTGATTCAAATTCATAATAACACATATAATATAGGTTTTTACCATTTTATGCATTTAAGTTACACTTTTTCAGAAGCTGAACTAGTGAAAGCTGCGTTAAAATAGTCAATTTTAGCAATAGACTTTGCACCAAAGAGGCTGGCAAGCATCTTAACGTGCCACAAGTGTTAATGAAGTTGATGAACTAATGGTTTGGGTATTGTCATTGCAACAAATATATCATTTTGTACACCACTACTGGTGTTATGAACTGATTGGCTTTAAGCGTGATGTATAAATGCAAAGTAAGTTTGAAAGAAAGTTCAGCTGAATTCTAGTTGCTGCACTAGAAGAAACAAAGCACAAAAAATTATATTGAAACAAACTTTTTAAATCCAAAAATTACTATTTGTTTGGTGGCCACCCTCTACACATTAAATAAAAAAAATCATAAAAATAAAAAAAATCTGATTTAAATTAAAAAAATACAATTTAAATCAAAAAAAATCCATTTCTTTGATTTTTTCAAAAAAATCATGATTTTTATCAACCCTGTTTGCTAGTGTCTTCAATTGTGAGATGGTGCATGAGTAGTAAGGAACTGGGGATTGAGGGGTCCGACTCTTTTCTTTGTTCGTTTATTTTATCAACTCCTCATCGTTGCCCAAAATTGCACAGGAATTCCCCACCCCTAGGGCCCTTGTCTTTCCAGGGTCCCTCTGTCTTTCCTTGGGCCTCTCCGACTGTCCTCACGTTTAAAGCCTGGAGCTAATGTATGTATTCAATCTGGAATAATTATTCGTTTGTCATCATCAACAGAAAGGGCGATTTTGTTGACTTGCTCTGTGAAGACTTCGTGATGATGACTCCGAATCACGTTCATAGGTCTCAGCTGTTGTCTTCCTGGAAATAAACAATTTTTATAATCGTTTAATGTTATTTCTGTATTTACAACATATTTTTTCACACCTTTACATTTCTTAAATTCATCACCGTCCATATCAAAGGCATATGATTTGGCGCACAGTCCAACTTTCAAAATCAGCAAATATCTTCTTCATTCATTATCATATATTTTGCTTCAGTCGTCCAAACTTTATCAATTTCGTTTTGTAGATGTTTGCAAAATATTTCACCAGTATTTTCATCCTCAGATTTTTTTTGTATACAAAACTGGTTTTTGTTTTTTCTCGTCACAGACAATATTAAAGCAGAATCCAGAGGGTTCATGCTTTTGATACTATTCTGTATATGAATGTTCCGAATTCGGTTTGCAACTTTCGATTGGTTTCGTCAGGCGTTCAAAATCTGCATGAACCACAGTCGGAACATGCATTGAATGCTTAAAGTTTTTAAACTCGAGAATCGAACCCTTTTCTGGCATTCTAAGTTTTACACAGTCATGTTTTTCACAACTTTCTTTGTGCTTGTCCAAAACTTCTTTCGTTGTGAACGAATTGAGACATCTCAGGCAGAAAAAACGTTTTTCTTTATGATTTGACATTTGATGGCTCAAAAGCCTTGATAAATCATTGATTAGAACAAAATGTTTGTCCTCAAGCAACAGAAGATTTACATCATGTTCTGTTTCAACCATTTCTGAAATACATAAAGGAAATATCTTTTTATCTTCATATCCCAAAACATTCACAGAAATTTGAGGATTCTGTCATTCAAATTTCTTTATATCTTTCAGTTTCATTGGAAAACTTATCTCATCAAAATTTGATGTTTCAGCCTGTTTTTCCAATTGCTTTGTAATCCTTTCAGGATGATCTTTGACAGGATTCAACGCCCTTGCAATGCATAATTTAAAGCATTGAACATCCTCATTCCTCCGCTTCTCACTTAAATTTCATATTGATCAACGCTTTCTTTCTTACTTGCTAGAAATTTTGGAAGAGGAATGTAAGTGCCTCCCCTCAAAGGTTTATATTTCACCATGTGAATATCAAGACTCACAATCGAATGAAACGTCCACCCAGATCCATTCATCTGAAAAACTGCACTGTTTTCCAAAATTTGTTCAACTATTTCAGTCCAGAGTTCATCCAAGTTGGTGGTTTCCAAGGCAATCGCTGTTTTGGATTGGAAATTCCGAACTTCAACGATTGAACTCCCATCTGTTGGTGAAACTTTTTCCATCCTTGCTTTCAGAACAAGACTTACCTTTGTCTGGCTCTGGAATTTTTCTTTTTTTTTTTTTGTTACCATCAAAAAACGGCTNGGGGTCAGAGGTTTAATTTGTCGCTTTGATAGTATATTCTTCTACGTACACTTTCAAAGCTGATATTTTGCTTTCTTCAAAGTTTAATTGTTTGTTTTGGATACAAACTCATGAATTTTTTCTTGAGAGCATTCCAAGCACTGTTGATTGTTTTTTTCACAGGCTCTGGAACATATCGTAACAACCAATCAAGCCATCTTCTCATCTGTCGTGTTACCCCTTCTTTTTTTGGTGGGGGAACATATTGTGTTGGTTTAAGTGGTTGTTGACTCATTTCTGGAATGTCATCATCAAGCAAACTTCTTGTGGTACCACTTCCCTTGATTTCTTCATAAACCATCTTTGGAAGACGGTTTCTCAGGAGCGTCTTCAGATCTTCTTTTCGAAGTTTTGAATAACCTCGAATATTATTCCGTTTTGCAACATCTTTCAAATGTTTTGAAGTAACCATTTATTATAAGGTAAAATTTTTATTTAACTTATAAAATTTTATCAAAATCATCAAAAAAATTCTTTCTCCCATGAATGAGGGAAATAATTTTTAGTTTTCCCATAATAGTTGGAAGCTTCTAATAAACTTGGAAAATATTGTATTTCATTTGTTTCAAGCTCAACAACCTCAACTGATTTTCTGGAACGCGGGCGCAATCCTGTTTCCACCCATACCAATCACTCCCTGCATGTCCCCACCCGAAAGTGGCAGCTTCGTATCTGCGTATCCTTTTGTCACTGCGTGGTGATTTTGTTCTGGCGCTCTCAGGTATGAGACAAGGTTCTCATCCATATTTAAATCTTTTGTCATAGTCGACGCAGGGCTATAACGATTCAAAAAATTTTCTTCAATCCACTGTTTCAGAACCACTTCATCTTCATTTTGCGGATTTGAGTTTATATTTCTTATTGAATGCTGGTCCATCCCAATGTTGCCCTGCATAGTGCCCCCTTCAGTTGGTAACCTTTTGCCTGCTACGAAATAAGCATATGCTCGTTTCACCAAGTCATGATCTTCTTCTGGCCATCTCACGTTTTTCACAAAATGACCCTTCATATTAAGATCAATTTTGCTGGCACTTTTCCAGTAGATGTAGCCTTTCATCACTACGGCGCCTTCTTAGGTTGGAGACAATACGTTTTTTAATCCTATTTGATTCATATCGATCAGGCCACCCCTTTTGAAAAATTTTTCATTGACATACTTCTTTCTCACTGCGTCCATTGGACCCTGCGGCAAGCCAAGATTCACAATGCTTTGACCAGACATGTCAATAGCTTGACCTTTTCACAGAAAGTTGCTGTTCACATATTCATGTGAAACTCCGGCCACATTTGTAACATTTTGCCCTGTATTTGGACTTCGTCCGAATTTGTCTACGGTCATTTATTATATCAACAAAATGTGTTGATTATTTACTGCAGCCCTTTTTTCTTTTTGCATCTCTTTCAAAACATAAAGACAAAGATGGCCACAAAAAACTTCTTGCCCCGGTTGAATATGCTCAGTCGGATAGAAGACGTCGCCATCAACGTAGTCATTCAACTCAGTTGGTGGGGGCAATCTGAATGAGTCAAAATACCACTTTTTATCACCATGTTTGAACCACGCGACCCAGTGCGTCCCGTCTGCAGAAGTGTCGTCTAGGTTCATAATTGCGCACTCATTTCGTTTTGGTTTCTTTGGCAAAGTGTCTCTCAAGAAAACACCACGAAAGTTT
>JGI24158J21664_10013697_pt1 | contig 10690 bp, 5 predicted proteins | sample Ectturendosymbi3_FD_21664 | JGI IMG/M metagenome (IMG submission 21664)
TTTTTAGAGGTTTTGCCCACATTTTCAGAGATTTTGCCCAGATTTTCGACAAATCTAAACTTTTGGGGGTGCGCTTGCACTCCCGCCTCCTACAACAGCGCTTTTTACAAATCTTCATCTTTCCTACACTATTTTACACTCGTGCATGACGACGACCGACTGCAGCAGTTGCTGGTGCGTTGTTTCGGTGTTCGCGTCTCATAGTGTTGCCTTTTCGTAGCAACCAAAATCTTCCGCGTGCTCGTGGCGCCTCAAGATTTCTGTATTTTCTTGTGATTCCCTTATCAGCCCCCAGCACGTCGACGATCTGTGCAAGCCAAAGATGCAAAAAAGGGAATATGTATAGCTCGTAAAATATCAACCGTCAAATCCTGCTTTGAAATTTAGTGAAAACAAACGGTTGTTAGCATCATGCTAGATGTCTCCCAAGAACATTTGAAAAATTTATCAAAACAATTTACATGCTTTTGTGCGCCGCCGAGCACCCCTATCCAACTTTTTTTTGTTGACCGTTTACTTCAGAACCTGACGTAAGAATATCTTCATTTCCCTCCCACTGCCGGATTCCTTTATGACGATGAGTAAATACGGTTATAGATGGTGGGCTGTTTCATTTCTTGCTCTGTGTTTATCAACTAAAACGTACTCTGTAATGCGCTGTGACTGACCATGTTGTGCTCTTGTGTTATTCGACTACTTCTGTGATATGGACCATGAGTCTGAGGCAAATAACTAAATAAAAAATAAAATAAAAAATTGACGCTAAAGGTGGATCATAAGCTGAAAAGGTTGGGAAGCGCTGCTTTATTTTTTGACATTTAAGTTGCAGCTTAAATCACCCTTAGAATGTTCAGAGGCTTTGATGTGTAATGCTGTTGTCACACATGTGAACTCAAATTTGAAAGGTTTACAGAATAGCAGTGAGGATGCAAAGCTGTTTTGGGAAAGCATATACTTTGAGTAATTACGTGTATACCACAGTTTTGATCATGTAATGACGACTGTAGATGTAACATTTTTCGATAATGTGGAACGGAATACTGTCTAAATAACTTTGAGTGCATGTGTGGTGAGAGAACTTACCTACTGACATTTGTGCTGATTTTTAATTTTCTGGGGTGCGAATATCTATGAGTAAGCCCTGAAACAAGCTACAGGTATAGCATGCCCAGAAAAATCCAACACTGCGCGCTGTAAGCAAAGACGCTCTGCACGAAACAAACACTACAAATTAGTTTAAGATGCAGCACTCATCACCTTTTAAGAATGTGCAGTGAAAATTTGGGCGACTTAATGGTGGCCATTGTTATAGGACGGTGATTCACGCCCGTGTGTCATACTACTGACTGCAACTACTCTGCATCAATACCAACAAACACAAACGTGTCATGAGTGAATTGGATTCAGGCGTAGACAATGCATTGTATGCTAAAGATAGGTGGAGGGAAAGTTTTAATGGTGGCGTGCTGTTCATCAAACTGAGTGAAGGAACGTTTTCCGGTCAAGTACCGCGCAAAAGGTGCATCGTGAACTTAATTCCAGCGGCTCCAGTCTCAAACACGAACACAGGAGTGCATCTTCTCTCCAGATGGAAGGAGCTCCCGAATAAAGACCTATGGCATTAAGATGAATAAATGTTCCTCAAAACGCTNGATGAAAGGCTTAAAGAAGCCAATCGGCTTGGACTAGCAGTTATAGTCTCCACAAAGCTGACGCGGTCNAATCGATCAGCAAATTTCAATGGGAAATTGATTTCACGTAAAAGTACGCATCCTCAGTCTTGAAAGAATATTCGAATAGATTGTATTTGAACTAGATTCTATCATTCTAATGCGAATTTTCTGACTGCGCTTGGAGCATACGCGTACATACCAACTAATCTGAAGGCGTTTTGCACGAAAGAGCTCATCACTGGCAGGAGCTTGCGTATTTGCACGAACACATGTATTTTGGTCGGCTTGCGATATTATAATATTTTCCTTGTATCAAAATAGCGTAAAATGTTTCTATATACAAGAGACACTGTTTTTATAGTACGTTTCAACTGCTAAATATTTCAGATTATCTGAGTTAATGCATGTCGACAAGAGAGCATTTTGTGTTAAATTAAAGAAAGTTTAAGAGCAGTTTTATTAAATCCCGGCGATGGAATATTAACACTGCTAAGTCATATGAACATGAATATTCGAAGTCAAGTGTTTGTGCTGAAGACAAAGCCATATTTACGCCCAAAATTTATAAAGTTTGACCCCAGTACGCCAATGNATAGTATAGGTGAAGAGCCGGTGCNCACGTGATATTTTAAATAGTTTGACAACGTTTTACTTAAACGCAATCGANGCAACGTTTTCATGTTGTTTCACAAAACTGTGAGAGAAAANTCGATCAAATCTGAAAAGTTGCCCAAACACAAAGCATCAAAATGCAAAAGACATCACGAAACGTGAAGAACTAAATAAGGAAAAAGTCATCAAAAGTTGGAAAACACAAAAGCTTATTTTGCGTTTGAATAGCGATGTCCGGTTAAGGCAGGTTTCAGGTTAACCCAACTGTTACAGTAGCTGTTTATTAACAAGAGTAGTTGCTGGCAAACTTCAATGGTATCCTGTCTTTACAACAGGAAAATTGATTTATCAAGAGGCTTAGCGAAAGAAAGCGCATGTCGTGTAACGATTTCCACTACTTTGTTTCAGTCTGTTTTGTATGATTGTTAATTCCAAGAGCATAAATGTTGCTAACGGCTACGTTGTGACAGTCATTTTGGTCTAACAAAAAATTATTCAGGCAACTGTTCTGTCGCAACGATTTCTAATTATTTCTTCCTGAAATCAGTTTTGATACAACAACACAAAGCGAAGTGGTTTTGGTTAGATTTACTGAGCTTCTTGCCCTTCTGCGCACACGTTTGCCTGAAGCATGACTTATTGTGAGTAACGCCATGTCAGTCGCGCCGGTTAACCCATAACAACTTCATTGAGTTCCTCGACCCTGACACTAAAATAGCTGCGAAAATTTTGTCTGCCATATACATGCTGGTAAAATCTATTTCAGTGGTGTTGTTACTCCAGCTTTCGATGACAAAGTTTCGATTATTGTTTAAGTTGGCTTTTCNACAAATCANCAGCACATCCATGCGTCTCGTTTGTATAGGTTTGCATTTTGTTGTGCTGCTCTCGGTCTCCTGTATTCCTTGAAAATGGAATCGGTTGGACGCAGCATAAAAAGTGACAATCATGCGTCGTTAAACGAGTGAAATCAAGCGGGAAATTTCAATTAAACTTCGGTAAATAACTGATGACTTACATTTCCTCTACATCATGTGTCTGACAAAAATTTCACAAGCAATTTTGGATACCAGACAAGTTTATAAACTTTGTTCTAATCCCTGATGCATTCAAAATGGTATGGTTGTTTTTTGGAAGCCTTTCAGCCTTATGCATCCAACGTTCCCAATACAAAAATTAAAATCATGGTCCCTGCAAATAACTATTGTTAAAGAATAAGCACTTGTTACTTGTTGATGGGAGTGGAAGTCATACGCAGAGACCGAATCTAACTTTAGACGTAGAGAAAGGGGAAGATGAGCAAAGGTTCACTTTTGAAACATCTAACAAAATATCCTGCGAGGGCATCAATTTCTCCACAAAGTAACTCGAATATAAGAGGGCAATTGGCAAGAACATCAAGAACATATTGCTCCAAAATATGGTTCCGTCAACACTAGTAATTTATATTATGAGAACTATTGTTTATTGTCTTACCACTACCAGCAAATTCCTGTTTGCCTTATTAGTATTAACTGATTGTATTTCATACGACCTAACCACACAAAATATGCTTTGCATCTCGAACGATACCAATGGTTTTAACCACTAATTTCAAAGTTGCTTTGACCCTGTCCAGAGTGTCATTTTTTGTTTGAAGTGTGAATTGTAGTCATCTTGATTGAATTGTCTGAAACATCTTCGCCGACGACAAAACATCGGAGAAACTGTATGCCATGCTACGAAAAGTCGAAGCTCTCGAGGAAGGTGCAACAAATACCAAAAGTGCAATTGGAAATTCTCCTACATTTGAATTGTTTGCTTATAACGGGACTTGAGTATATTTTTTTGCAAAGAATACTACATCTATAAAGCACATATATATATATATTTTGGGTAGATTTTTAAATCTGATTATTGTATANCCTCTTGTGCTTATGCGTTCAACAACAGTGAGTATTTTTCTTGTCTGCAATGACCATCTGTTTTATTTATANCGCAAACAATATTCGATTTAAGTCAAGAAACTTGTGACGTTCCGTCGTTGAATGTGAAAAAAGCAGATTATAGAGTGTATCAGCCTTGTAGTATGATGAAAAACGTAAATTTTTCAGTTTTGATTCATTGCAGCATCAGACCTTCAGTAAAATATTTGAGTTAACTCACTTGATAGGTTGGGACTTTTCCCAAAACAACCTGATGCTATTTGCATTAATGAAACGAAACTAAACGAGAGCAAGCAGGATTTAATTATTATTATCGGCTATAACTTTCCTTTCAATAACGCTGCTACTAATGCGGAAAGAACTGGTCTGTACTCAAAAGCTAAATTTAGTTTTAGAGAGCGTACAGACGGTAAACTGAACAACGCTTTTGTTGAATATATCTGGATTGAAAACAGCTGTACTAAGTTACAAGTGGTTGTTCTAACTCTACACTTTCTTCCAAATAAAAACCTCCTGGACTTTTCTGAAGCTTTGCAATCTACGCTTGAAAAACTAAATTTCCAAAGATTAGCAATTTATTCCTACTATAGGCGGAACTTGATTTCCGCCGAAGAACTTTATCCAAGCTGCAGATCCTTCAGGATTTTTAGTTCAATGTAGGAGATAGTGCAGGTATTGCTGACAAGAAAACGAGTTCCGTCTTGTTCTAAAATAAAAATATATTTTTCCCGACATTTTCATGTGAACCTTCTATTCAGTTTATATTTTACTGCTTCAGTTTATGCTTTTCATGTCCATTGTTCAGTTGAAAGTCTGCGCTGATTGGTCAATCGAAATGCAGGCGTGGTTTCAGCGTTGTTGCAAAGGACGACTTAGGTCTCATTTAAAATAGTGATTTCGACCCTTGTGGTTGGTTCTACCTTATGTTGTTCGAGTTATGTTGCAGCTGCTGAAAAGGTATGATAGTGCTGATGAACAGCAGGATGGCCTTACTTTAAGTATTTTATGTTCTCCTACAATCAACGCACAAAAGCAAAAGGAAACTATTTACCAGACAAAGGTAATTCTTTTCACTAATTTCTCTTCCTGTTAGACAGCAATTGGAAGGTGTTTTAACCAAAATTGTCATTTCCTTTTATTCAGCTTACTGCTGTGAACGCAGCAGCAGTGAAAAGTTTTTAGATGTGCCAAATTGCACGCAAGCCATTCGCATAGGCATTTTCGTCAAAACTGTTGCGTCGTAATATGCATCAAAATGTACGTTGTGGCCTTACAAAGGCTGGAGGTGCGTAATATAGGCCAATTTGCTCTGATTAACTCCAATGTTCTCACAAAGCACAGCAATTGAACCGGTTGTAATCGCAGAACTTAGTGCATAGGTGCCTGTCAAAAGCAGTATATTATGTTCAAACAGAAACAATCTTCGCAAAAAGCGGTTGGAAAAATAATGGATCCGTTATTCTTTTTCAAATTTAACGTAGCACCAACGGGTTGGTCTAGTAATCTCGAGATCGCCGTTTTGATCATAGATTATTTCTGAATGTATGAACAACATCCAAGCGACTTGCAAATATCAAGAAGGTTATTCGACGCAAACCATAAAAACTGCCAAGACTAACGGAAAGAACACTAAGCGTAAACTTCGAATGAGTTGAAATAAAAATATTTTACACACAGCAGCTAGAAAGACTGCGGCAGGAGTGGTCCAGAATGGAAAAACATTGCGATTTTAGCTAGTTTGTCTGTTTTGGTCCTTGGATTCGTTGCTGCGTTGTAGTCAGGGTGCTTATACATATACTCACGACATTAAATCACGTAGAAAAGCGTAACAGATCATTCGGTTATTAAAAAAATTGTCTTCCTAAATAAGTCCATCCTAAGGTTCACATCTCTCCATACAAAAGATTTCTTTAGTGAGATTAGGAATGACGCCAAAGTCTATCGATAAAAAGTGAAGCCAATCCTGCTTTTGCATTCGTTTCTGAAGCAATTCATAGCCTTGCACGCTGGAAGTTTTCCTCAATTAAACTAGATCCCCTTTGTGCACATAGGCATGCTCTCTTCATCTGTAATTTTTCCTCACCATATTCTGTGTTTGTTTGTTTATTTTTCTAACTGTGCTTATTTTGTTTCCAAATGTTGTTTTTCTAAAACTTGTTATTGTCTCATGTGACTCAGTTTGAGATCCGAAGCTAAGAAAAAGATTAGCCAATGCTTATAAAAACAGAGTATTTTAAATAGTTTGCTTTTTATAGGCTGGGCTTGATCCTGTGACTGCTTTGATCGTCTTTCGCCCAACCACGACTAGTTGAGAATTTGAAGAAGGAAGTCGCGGCGCGAATCATATGTTTTGCATTTTAGTTTTGTAATTGGCCTGCGTTGCATTGATTGTCATGAGCCGTCGTCGAAAGCTTATGTGACAAGACGTTTCCGTGACATAGCGTGGATGCTTTTGAATGTCTTTCTTCTGGTCACTTAGCCTTTAACGACTAGGTGTGGCATTTCTTTTCGCGCGTTGTGGTGGACTGGACATCTGGCCTAACCATCGTAGCTGAGATCTTCCTAAATCGGACAAGTTGCTCCACATTCGTGACTTCACGATTTTCAAAGCTGTGCACCAAAGCGTCACGTGATAAGCACTTCGCAAAGTCCCATCTCTGTCACTTCTACTTGAGATAGCGATTTTTGGTTGTTACCCAAGATTCATGGCCGTAGGTGAGGATCGTAACGAAAACCTATTCAAAAGCTGAAAGCTATGCAGTGTTTAAAATAGATGATTAAAGGCTTTAGGTTTGTTATGAGCTTTCAAGGAGTCTGCCTGCCGTGCTCTGTCGTGAAATGTTTTACTGTACCAGGACATATATTTCAAGTATTTACGCAATATGCATTCTCAGTCCCGTAAATGTCAAGAAAAAACTTACGGATGAAATGACGGAATACAAAAGTAAGACTTGGAGAAAGCACGCGAATTGCAGTTTCAAACAAACGCTTTTACCATGACGCTGTTATCACCGAAGCCAAAAAGGGAAAGTGACGCCAATTTTTGGACGGCTAGCATCAAGCAACCGCGGCGAGTCAAATAAGCATTGTTTCGGCGAATGTGGCTTGTTCAGCTAAAAACTGCTGACCACTGCTGCTGCGCTGTGAATTCCGTCCTTAGCCTGTCAGCATACATACACTTTTCCAGAGAGGAGCCTGGCTTAGCCCCCCAAAAAACTCCAAGCAAGATGAAACACTATAACCAAGCAGAGTATTTGTCAAATTTTAGAATGCCAAGCCCCCTTGCGCAAACGTAAAGCCCCTTATCGAAGACTTTCTGGCGACGAAACACAGATCAATTTCAGTAAACTGCGGTCTTTTGGATATTCATATAATTATTTTGCTAAAACATTTCAAGGTCGTACCACCGTTGACTGAGCACGATGACATCATAACACTATTGCACAGAGAGGCCCCGCATCTAGGCTTTGCATTGGGCTCCGCACTTGCTAGGTCCGGCCCTGTACGTACAATTGCAGGATTCTACTTTCTACGTGCAATTGCAAGTTTCTACTTACAATTGCACGATTGAAACTTAAAATTTGCAAGTTTAGTTTCTACTTACAGTTTGCAAGTTTCTACTTGCAATTGCAGTTTCAAATTACAATTGCAAGTTTCCACTTGCAATTGCAGGATTGAAAATGCGTATTTGACGCGAAATCGATCTCTTGTAGTAAATGCTTTGGAGCAGATTCGACTGTTCTCGTTTTGCCTCTGTGGTACTTCGTAACTTAGAATCAGGTACCGTATATACTCGCTTATTAGCCGCGACCGCAGATAAGCCGCAGCAGAAATTTTGGCCATATACCGAGAATCAAGGGTAATTCAGGAATAAGCAGCAGGTCAATTCACCTTTTCACCGGTGAAGATCCAGCGCGATCAATCAACCACAAAATATTGATTTTTACAGGCAAATACAATGAATATCAATTCTATTGTTCAAAACTTAAGAAATCTTACTCGTTGGGAAGAAGGAAGTTCGTCTATAAGTACGTGATAGTGCCTTACTTTCGCCGATAGCGCCCTACTTTTGCCCATTGCCAAATGGCATTTGCAGTTCGACAGGATGACTGCAATTCGGTGATAGCTCATGCGAAGACTTTGTCACTCTGGGTATGCTGCGCGTATAAGACGCAGGCAAAATACAGGCCATATTCCAGGTAAAAAAAGTGCGGCTAATAAGCGAGTATATACGGTATATAACTTTCTTCGAGTTTTATCACAATTCTTAGACAGCTTTGAACAAAAAACTGTCTATACAAGTTTGTGATATGTAGAATAAGGTATGAGTTTTTGAAGCTTTTTCTTTGCGGCTGTGCTTGATTCACTTTTGTGAACGCGCAAAGTTGATTCTCAAAATCTAGAAAAGAATCCATCGTTGGCCTGTGATATAGTTCGTGACTCCGGTCATGCCATCTATCATTTACCCTTGTAGGAAATTGTCATTTCAAGGCTGCGTGATAGATCGATCTGAATTTTGCACGTTAAGCTGAGGTACCCCAATGAAGCAAAATGTTGTTGCAACGTTGTTTCTCGTTAATATGAAAAGTAGGATGCAATTTATCATCCACCAATGACGATGATCACAACGTTTCTGATTTGCGAATCCAAACGGGGATTTCTGCTCTTGTCGTGGCGGCATGCAAGGACCATGTCGTCACTGATTATTTCGCTTGAATGTTGTGTGATTAGAGCTGCATCTAGCAGTGCTTGAGCGCAAACAAATCAGAGTGAATAATATTGTCCTTTTTAATTTCGTACTTGTCGCGAAACAGTGACAAAGTTTTCCTTTATTAAAAAATCAATTATGAAGCTTCGTGTTACTCACAATTCAGTCAAGAAGTTTTATGTCAAGCGTAATCCAGTCAAGCAATTACTGTATTTTATCTCTGTCATTTAAGCAAAAATTGACATCGAACAAAAGAATGCAGCAAAACAAGGCAAAAACACACAACCCGCTGTAGTTTAATACTATGTTAAGGATGCTAAGCAGATTTGAGGCACGCTTGAATACTCCTTTTTACGTATATTGTCTTTCAGATATAATACAGGAGTCATAACAATGATACCATTTCCGGTGTTTAAAATTGTTTGTTCGGGTGTTTCCAGAACCGCAGGCCTATCTTCCAGTAGCAAGCCTTTCCCTCTCGCAACAGCACACGTATCACTTGCATACTTGCGCAAAGAGTTTTACGTAAGGTTATTTCGGATATCAATCATTTTACTATCCGGATAATGGTTATATCGGTGTATTTGTTGGAACCGGTTAACCGAATAACCGATAATTGTGAGACAATTGATTTCATGAGGAGACTTTCGTGATGATTTGACTATAAAATCATGACACAAGTTTATTGCAAAAAATACACACATGCACTGTAAGAGCGTGTGAAGAAAATCAAGAATTTTTAACATTACCTGCATCTGCAACGCATTTCCTATGAAGCAAAACGCAGATTCACCTTACAGTGCACAAGCACTCTTGTGTAAAATAATGATTCCTTGGTTTGAGAAGAACTTAGGTCGACCGTATATGGAAACAAAGAACACCCAAAATTACTAAAAAAGCCTAAAACGCCTTAGTAACGATACTTTTTTATCCGGTAACGGGTAGAATTATATCCGAATGTTGGATAGCAAAAAAAATACAGTTAATCGGTTAACTATTATCCGGATAATACAACCCTAGTTTTACGCATTCCAGAAGAGTTATGCTATTTTTTGTTACGATTTATTTTATCGTGCATTGCTACTCATCAAGAGCTCGTTCGCTTCAACCAGGTCTCCCATACGTGAGCTTAAACCACACAAGAAGGTCGCTTCAGTCTGCAAAACGTTTCGTAAGTCTACAATAAATTGCTGAAAAAATAGAACTTCCATGAACAGAATAAGTCAAATTTTTAGCAGCATAAAATAGTGCAATGCACCAATGCAAAAAATAGGCCTAGAAAGACTACGATCCATATTACATGCATGGAAAATATAAATCACGTAATTTTCATAGATATTACAACAACAACCTTGAGTAGTAGCACGATTAAGTCCATTTGTCTTGTCAGTGTTTTAATCGTTACGGAGGGCTATTATTTTTGGTCAAGACAGAAGTTTTGTCAATATCAGCATTTTGAATATTTTGTGCATTCCCAATTGGTGGTCTGGATAAATTTTCAGAAAACGATGCCATCGCATGCTTTTTCACGAGTGGACATATTGGTCGCAGCATCTTCCGCTGCAAACAAATCCATGTTTGTAATTTTGCTGTCCCTCAATTGCACAACATGCCTGTTCCAAAAGTATGGCTATCGTTTTCGAATGTCTGATCGTGATGGTCGTTATGCACCACCTCAGCTTTGCTATGCGACCGCAAAGTGTTGTGTATAGCAAAGTGTTGTGTATAGTTTTACATTGCGAAAGCATAATATGAGCTTCACAAAGAAAAAT
>JGI24158J21664_10013698_pt1 | contig 10689 bp, 6 predicted proteins | sample Ectturendosymbi3_FD_21664 | JGI IMG/M metagenome (IMG submission 21664)
GACTAGTTGCTCCAGCACCCCAGCCGGAGCCAGCAAGCCGCCTCAGGAGTGCGACGCATGATGTCAGCTTCTTGCGAAGTGACTCAAGGTGTCAGCGATACGTGAGCGACCTGTCCAACGTTGCTCCGAGGTGTTTGGGCTCGGNGCAGAAGGGCAGGGTTTCGTTGTTGTATTTGACTTTAAGCTCACGTTTAGCTTCCTTGTTGTTAAGATGGAAGGCTGCCGACACCGTTTTNGTGGTGCTGAGTTCTAACTTCCAAGTCTGGAGGTATTCACCTAACGTTGCCATGTCCTTGCTCAGCGCACCTTCGACTGCCTGCCAATCTCCATCAGCATGCATGATTGCTAGGTCGTCAGCATATGCATACTTTTCTGGAGATGGTGGTTGGCAGGTCGGATATGTAGATGTCGAACAGTAGGGGCGCGAGGACAGAACCCTGTGGGACGCTGTCCTTGAGGCGTCGTAACCTGCTCCTTTGGCCACTTCCGGTGGTAAGGGTAAAGCTGCGTTTGCCGACCGTCTCTATGATCATGTGGAACATGTGTCTATCAGGCAGCAATCGCAGCAGCTTGCAGGTGTGGCCGCGGTGCCATACGGTGTCGTAGACTGCTGTGAGGTCGACGAACACTGCTCCGGCCTTCTTTTTAGCTGAAAAGCTATCCTCGATGTCCTGTGTCAACAGGGTGACCTGGTCTACGGCCGACCTCCCGTGTCGGAAGCCAGCCTGCTCCTGTGGGAGCAGTGAGTCGATGATTGTTTCGACACGAGCTTAGATGAGTCTCTCGAGGATTTTAAAAGGGACACACAGCAGAGATATAGGGCGATTGCTCTTTTGGTCCCCCAATGGCTTCTCTGGCTTAGGGATCGCAACTATTAATGCTCTTCTCCAGATCGTTGGAATTTTTGGTTGGCGAATGCAGGAATTGAGGAAGTCACAGAACCGAGATTTGAGAGCCGACCCGGCGTGGAGTATAAACTCCGAGAAGATGGAATCCAGTCCCGGAGACTTTCCTGGCTTCAGGCGTCTGAGGGTTTCAGGCATCTGCCCTTTGCCGTTATTCGATAACTCACGAAAAGAGTTTCACGATTTTCACTGCAGCTTTTTTCGCATTAAACTAAAGTTTTCCTGTGCTCAGGTATTTTTGCATCCCCTTCATGTTTCAGTTATGGTTTGAGTCACTTCCACGAACGAGGATGTAATCTGCGATTGTGAACACACCGGTTTGATTAAACAACACATCATTCAAGTGCTTCTAAAAAGTATTGCTGCTGACTTTCAAACCAGAGGAAACTTCATTACACCGATATCTACCAAAAGGAATTATCTAGCGGTCAATTTGTCTATTTTTTGAATGCGTCATCCAGCTTCACGTGCCGAAATGCAGAAATCAAGTTCAAGTCTTGCACGATGGATAATCTTAATGAACAACTGAACGTTTTTTTTGCACATCAATAGAACGGATGTCATACTCATAAACATTCATAGGATTACACGCCTGTTGTTTCGCCAGCAGGTTACACGGTATACTTGTTCTACAAGGACAGAAATGTTNAGCAAGTTAGTACCGCTGACATCATCTTAGTTTCGGTGTTTGGCTCGTTCGGTTTAATTTCTCAAGCTTTGCTAAACTAGCAACATGAACACAGACGTTTCTTATACGCAGTTCGTGCTCCTAACATGATCGTTTCAATGTAAATAGAGGAGGCGATAATGACGAGACAGGCAAATTATCATGACGTCATGTGCAGATACATTCTATCCTCAACAGAAACTTACACCAACAACATAGGCGTAGCCAAGGGGGCATGTGCCCTCAAAATGTCTAGCATATCTTGTCATTTCGTGCTTTGAGAGGCGGTGTCCCAAACAAAATACTGTTGCCCAATTAAAGTTAAAAAGTTTTGGCCCCAAAGCCACTGACCAAGAATCCAGCTAATAGCAACAGAGATGAGGTGGTGCAACAAAATCACATGAAAATACGGCTCACTATAAAGTTCGCATAAAGCATATCGCGTTTTTGTCCAAATCGCAAAACGCTAACACAGCAAACTTTGAGAACAATCTAAAGTAGTGCAATTACCACACTCGATACGGGCCGGCACACAAGTACAAACGGGCTTGCACGTTTCAAATTGATGCACCTGTGCAGCAACTCACAGTCAATAAGCCTCCTGGGAAAAAAATGTCTTTTAATCAGAACAAAGTAAATCTCACGCAGATCGATTTACAGATATGTATAATGCGGATTAGAGCTATTATTATTATCAGTATAGAGGTTGTGCACACCCGTGCAAATGTAAATGTCCGTGCTCTTACATCGCATTTCAACGCCTGAATGTTGCGCCCTGCTGCTATGACTGACACTAGACTCCCCAGCAGCTACAATAAAATCCAAAAAATTTCTATCGCTTTGACGTTACCAGAGGAACATTCTATGTCTGAAGTTTCTATTTATGCATCTAACTCAAGAGCAAGCTTGATGGACATTGTTGATTTAATTGCAAACATTGTGGATTTGCTGTAATTGTGAGCTCTCGAAAATATGTGTGTGTACATTTGCGCATACTGTGCGCGGATATTTTACTACCACAAATTTTCAAGCCAGAAAAAAAACGTGCAGTGCTCGAGTATGGAGGACTTGAATCCGACCTTCTTCCTGATGGTAAGTTGTAGACACTTACGCGCTTTCTACCGCTTCCGCAAGCATAACCTCTCTGTTCCATGGTATAATTAATTACCTCCCAGGATTAAAGTCCACTACCGTTAATTACGAAGATTCAACGGAGAGGAGAGACATAGAGCGATATAGTGGCATGTTGTTCGTCATTAAAATGAAGGGAAATTACAACGTAGTAATCTCCTTGGCGCGCTCAGGATGATGAGAATAAAAAGAAACTGATGTGCGTCGACCACTCGAAAACAATTAACATCCATTCACATGTAGAAATCAGCACCTTGTATTTAACTTGCAGTTAAAATGTCAGTGTCAACACACTTGCAGTCATACTGCATTTTCGACTTCGAACTTCGCTGTGCTTACCACGTAATATTGATCACTGACTCAGGAGGTTCACAGCTTTTGAGGCCAATAAGAAATTGTAGAAATTTACGCGAAATCAATTTGACGTCACTGATGACGTTCGTGCTTCAGAAAAAATGGGGGATTGTGTTATACGAGTGTTTTTCAACAACCTTCTCTTACTTAGATAATATTACTGCGGCATGGCATACTCAAGAAGAATATGTTCGAATGTTCAATGTTTCTTTTCAAAGCTAAAAGTCGCCGAAATATGATCTTAAACGAGAGTGAAAGAATTTCGTGCGTTAAATCTATCAATGGTCTTGAATAATACGTTTGCCGAGGGCATATTATACTTAACGATGATAGATGACCCACTGCAAGAAATTGTCTCCTGGCTTTCTGAAACGATTTATTAGAATTTTTCGGCTGTCCTGAATTTTCAAGAAAATATCCAACATTTGAAAATATTGCGGTCTGTCACCCAACAACAGAGAAGAAGCCACTGCGGTAATCAAAGCACTTCCAAAATGAAATCACTTTCTCGCTCGTCAGCACAGTGATTGGATTAGCGGCCGGTAGCATTTATATTCGACAATCACAAAGGAAAGAATACTAAAACTCATTGTCGGAGACTTGAAATAACTTCGTACAGCTATTTTATCAAGTACCGCCCTGGACGAGACAATGTCAGGCATGTCTCCTTGACTCGAGCATTTTGTACAAGCCTTGCCAAAATATATGATGGGTTTTGTCATCCTGGTGTTGCTCGACTGCTCCACTTCGTTCGAGCAAAGAACTTGCCTTCTCAACAGATGACGTGCAGGAAACATAACTGGCGTACATGTGCTGGGTTGAAATCTCGCTTGCATGGGTGATTTAGTTGAAAAGGTCGAAGTCACCGATGAACTTCCGCTCTGTGCGCGAGTATGTCTTTCTCAGGCAGGTAATCAATTGTTTCAGTGCGTGATCCATGTCCAAGAACGACGAGAGATTCTTCTTGTAATGGGTAGGATGACAGGTGCCTTCACGTGGCCTTCCTGTTTCAGTATTCTTGAATGCCAACCAAACCTGTCACTACGAGAGCAACCGCTGCTACCCATGCTGGATGTGTTCGGCGCGGACTAGGTACGCCTTTTTCAAGGCGCGGCAGCGTCGCTGCAGCTGAGGATGACTGAAGACCCAGCATGCTGCAGCTGAACACCGAGGGGATCACCGCAAACAAGATCAGCGTTATCGAGCAGCTATCCCACAAGAACAAAGCATTCATCATCGTCCTGCAGGAGACCCACTGCGCAACTGCACACAATCTGGTGATTCCCAACTGTCACTAGCTGGGTTAGTCCTGAGCAGAAAGCACGGCCTTGCCACGTTTGTTCACGAGCGGTTAGAATGGTCTCTGGTCGACCAATCTCCAGAGCAATCAGAGATTGAGCGTTTGTGTGTAGACGTCGCAGGACATAAGATCATTATCGTCTACAAACCTCCACGCTCGCGACTTGTGATGGCAGATGAATCTTCAGAAAGAGTCCACCAAAGCCCCGTTCCACAGACGAATGTTTCGCAAACAGCTGATCCCCACCTGAGCTAACGTTCGTTGGGTGATGAACCTCGGGACCCGGCGCAAAAGTAGAAATGCAACGTTATGCCCACAAAGTCGATTCGGAATACACGTGGTGTCGCTGTGACGGTCATGCTTTGCTTGGGCGATTGATGTGTTATTAGTAGGAGGGGAAAATGCGATGAATTACTGTCCTACGTTCATTCCATGCGCCTCAGCCAACATCAACGTGTAAGTTCGATCTGATTGCAATTCAACGCCATCCATTCTGAGAATTTAAACCATCCCTTGCTCTCAAGCTGAGTAGATGTATGTCGTGTTGTGTTTGGTAGTTAGTATGTGGCGTATACGGATGGTGCCTGCTCTATCGCGTGTGCTCAAAATAGGAGACGTACCGAACTAGCTATAGGCGGAAACAAGCAACTGATCAACTGATACGTATGGTGCAGTGGCTTTATAGTATTATGTCGGAAGCGCTACGTCGGTGTAGCTGTTTTCTGTAGGTACTTGTAAGAATATTAATATGCTACTGCCGAAATACTGTCAATAACTGCTTTAATTTGTGCACAACATCGTGTGATCATTCATCTGTCAGTGGTAGGCAAGCCTACTGCATTGTATAGCTTTTTTCACTTTTGGAACTACTGCACATTTGAGGAGTTTATTCACTGGCATTTCTCCAAATTTACTCCTGTTTGGGAACTGATGACATCAAAGATTCTGCCTAACTTTTTATAGAATTTACCAAACAAGTTGTCGTATTGACAAGTGCAGGTGAACGATCAAAGAAAGTTGATTCTTTTGACTAATACCATGAAACGCAAAACTGTTTCTATCGATAAATAGGTTGTTTCGTCAAAACTAATTACATAGATGTAAGAAAACTTATTTGTATAAAACCACAATTATGCATCATAGTCTGAGGATTTAATTTTCTGCCGGATTTAAGGCTTTCTGTGCCACATTTTAACAACTGCGGTTTCAATGCATTGTTTTCACGTAACCTGTGAAACTAAAACGGGCTGCGTGAAACTTTTATTGCACTTTGGAAATTATATTGCATCTTCAAACAGTTACGCAAACACTCTGGTTGCTAGGTAGAACACATAAAAGTCTAAAAACCTGCCATCTCCTCAGCGACGTAGCAAGGGGGGGCCTGGGGGCCGCGGGTCCCGGGTGTCACTTTTAAGGGAGCGGCACTTTTCTTATCAAAAATAAATTTTTGAAAGGAGTTCAAAAGTTCTAGCTTTTCGTTATTATTTTTTAATAATTTTTTTTTTAATTTTAAAGTTCCAACTCGTTTCAATTATTGCGTTTAGAAGCCCTAGATTGGTAGGTTAGCCTATAATAACACGCCATTTGGCTGTGGATTGAGCAAATTGATGAAATGTTTATTCAAAAGTCGGGGTCACAAATCCAATGTACGAAAGTGCCCCAGTGTTTTGTCTTGAAATTAGGGTTTTTTTACACACTTACTTGTGGGGCAATTGTCCCTACACCTTCCTCGTCAGACAAAGCCATTTCCGCCAACTCAGTCAAAAGTCCTTCGAACAAAGAAAAGAGATGACATTCGACTGCGGACTGGCAAACATTATGGTGGCGGTTGTTTGCGGATGATATTGCCCTTCCTCTCAAAATCTGATGAAAAAGTTTTGCATGAAATCACAGTAATTATTCAAGGCTAACTTAACCTTTCATCTTCTATTGTTGGTTCCTCAGTAACTCCCCAACGGCACATCATAACATCACCTGACACCTAGGCATTGGAGACGTAGATTTCGCTGGGGTGGCGATAGCTCAGTGGTCGAGTGTCCGCCTCTCAATTAGAAGTTTGCGTGTCCGATTCACCGACACTGAGTGTAACGCCCTAGAGCTCTTTGGGCAAGATCGTTCGCCTCAACTGCCCAGGTAAGAAGCAATTTCAGGCATTGGTGTGTCGCAAATCTCCGTCGCTAAAATCATAAAAACAATTTCTTAGCAATCTCATGCTATTTTTAATGTTACGTGGGATATTCTCCATAAGTGCCATAAGCTGTAGCCTGGTATTTAGATAGGCTTATCCACATTAAATTTTGGCGGTTAAAGTAAAGAACGTTGCAAAGATAACTTTGCTCAGTTTCACTACAACGGCTGTTTTATGCATGACGTAATGGTGTCGAAAAATGACGTTCGTGAAGCGGGGTGGTGCATTTGGTGCATTTTCGTGAGTAACTTTGAGCTCAGATTGTCGGTTTGAACTGCGTGAATCAGAGCCAGCCGATAGGCCACGTGCGTTTCGTAAAAGTCTCCATTGTTCAATGGTTTACTTAACGTTTGCAGTCATACAAAATTCATTTCAAGAAGAAAAGCTTAGAAAAGGCGTTACTCTCATTTTATGAATTTGAGGCAAGAACCTTAGTCTGAAAACCTACCTCAAGGGTAAGCGATGTGTTTAGATATGATTGTGGTGAAGGCTTTTAGGTGTCGTTCATCAAAAAAGTTGTACAACTTGGCAATGGCTGTGCTGAATAAAGTTGTTCAACTCACTTACCGTCGAAGGTAAGAATTGTAATCACCGCTGAGCATTAAAATAAGATCTATGTCCCACTTGGCATGGTTTGGTAATACAGTGTTCGAAATAAACATCTCTTGCTCACCAGTCCTGTCGCCACGGGGGCTTGGTCCCCCAAACAAAAATATGAAGCAGTATAAATCATAAATATGAAGCACGATAATTCATTGGATTTTTTGTCAAATTTTAGAATGTCAATCCCCCCCTGCACAAACGTGAAGTCCCCCAACTGAAGACCTTCTTGTGATGGTTCTGTTGGTAACGTACAAAGGCAAGGAATAGCACCATGCACGTGTAATAGAAAGAAGTCCAAAACAACAGCTAGACCAAGTGCGCAGGTCACGATGAAGGCTGCAAGCCAGGGCTTCTCAACCATAGTTTTAAACCTGTTTAAGATATTTTTTCAAAACAGGTCCCCGCAACTATAGAGTGCTCCGTGCAAGCGTCGACAGAGTTAACGTTCGAAGCCTATTATACATACCAAGTGGATTAAACCACTACTGAAAGGTGAAGTGAACAATTAAACGTTCTTCACATCACTAAGATCATATTATCAGATTGAACTGGTATATGTAGTATATATACTACTTTTTCGTTGAAGATGGAGATAATATACGAAGTTTTAACATACATAAATGTTTACATCTGGAAAGTAGCTGAGCCGCCATCACATCCCTTAATTTTTTCGTTTGATACCCTGGAATGAGTAAATTATTAAAGAGTCATGCGGTGAGCTTACCAGAGATTAAAAACCAACAGGAAAGAAAATTTGACGAAACATATTGGGTTCGTATATGCATATGTAAAGAAAACAAAAAATTGAAAAATTGATAAAAGGTAGGTGGTGATTAGCAGAAAAAGCAAGACTCACATTCGACAATGGAAACAAGACCCATTTCAATTTATGAGTGTTTGATTGTGATTTTCAAGATGCTTTAATAATCCTTATATCTTTAAGTATGCGCGAAACATAATCTTCTTTCATTTTAGATAATTTTTGTAAGTAAATTTGAGGGGTGGAAAGAGCGGCACTTTCAGGGTCGGCACCGGGCACACTTAGCCTCGCTACGCCTTTCCTCCAGTACCTTACTTGCAGCGAACTTCTGAATTTGGACCTGAGCAATTGCATGACTTGCTGCAGTTTTTCACACATCAATACGCTTCACCTACTCACCTTATAAAAATATCAAACTGTTTCAATGACAAATACCAAGCAACGCAACATTATAGCAAGGCACAGTGCAAGGTTTTGCGATAGCTGCCTACCATGGAAGCAAAATTAACCAAGAAAAACTTGTCTATGCTTAGCCTGCAGTAGATATTTCCAAGCACCTGAAAAAAACAGTCCTAGATATTCTCGTAGCTGACCCATGGTTTGTCCTGGAAGTTGCAAGAAAACTGTAGACCAATACTACTCGCTGCTATTTACTTTGTCGGTGCTGATGGCAAAATCTTAAAAAGGTGTGAGTGCCCAGCTTCAGCGCTGATATTACCTTCAGACAGAAGGTAACACGCCTTCTGATCACCTTGAAAGGCATTTTAGTTCAAGTGTTTTGCTTCAAAAATTGCCACCAGCAGCCACTTGCTTTTAGTCTACTCACAACTCTGTTGATCAAAGGCAAGATCTACATCCGCGAAGTCCGTATCAGATGTGCGTAGACGGAAGTATAAACGAGTGATTTCCCTCGCAATATATTCCAAGAAACTGCACGTAAGCACCGTCAGTGACTGACATCGAAAGAAATATATACTCTGCCTTCAATGGGCCTCTTCAGCAGGCTACAACTTAGTGCAAAAACTGCACGTCATGAAACTGAATTTGTATTCAAACCAGTAAGGTCAAACAGTTCGGGTATGTTACCAAATCGTTATGGGTTTTTGCTTGACTTTCACTAATCGTTTTGACATGCAATGTTTCATGCTTGCAAAAATCAAAAATTTATTTTTCAGTTTAACATTCATTGCACGGTATTTTCAAAGTCATGAAAAATACGTCTTCGAATATTTCTTATTTACATTATTGTTGTGGCAGAAAAGCGAGAGCCATAAGCGCATTGTATTACGTAATCGTTCTGACTTCGTTTCCTCGACAACTCTGTATGTAAAAGCCAGTTCATATTCGCCTTAGTTCATTCAACTTGAGCGATTTACGTTTGTTTTTTCATGCGCAAATGTTGGTAAATGTTTGGACTCAAAACACATGCCAGATTCAGTCTAGAATATGTTGGCCTTACGGTCCCAAAAAAATTATTTCAATACTCAGTGAGTTACCACGAGGACCTTGCATTTTTTCAAAAGAACTTACAGAATTAAAGTAGTTCAAACACATTATGTCATTTTTCGGTTAACGGCAGGTTAAGATGAAGTTACTAGAACCGGCTGCTTTCCTGAAGGCAGAGACGAATTTCATTTCTTACGAAAAGCATTAAAACTAGCGGCGAAATATGTAATGTGTTTTTCCATAATGTGAGCAGCAAAAATGGCTCTTCGAGGCTTGTGTTGCGTGATGAGGACTTCACGCTGCTGTTTATATAGGAAAAAAGTCCAATTTTTTAGAGTTGATCTATTCTATCGTTTCCATTGTTACTCACTGGTTGCGCATTTCTGCTGTCAACATAATTATCTGATGCACTACTTGTAGTCCATATCCAGCCAGGTAACTTTATGCGTGGTTCCGGTGCAAGGAAGTGGTGGTTGTAAGGTGTATGAACTCGAGTCTCGAGTCTTGCACAAGGTGTGTGAGTTTGAGTGTCTGTAGTTTTGAAATCCAAAGGTTAGCAGTTTCGAATCTCGCTGTGCTCAATTGTGAACGCTTATCAAATTAGTGACATCAATCTGAGTTGGACTCGGCTGTCAATAGGACAATGTACTTTCTGTAAAGAGGAAATAATGTGCCCTGGAGATATTGGAACAGGAGATAAAAAACAAGTTTTTTTCTCGCTTCATTCATTTTGCGTCGGAAACTTGTAAGTAATGGCAAACCCCAGTCAGGTTTCGAATGCGGAGCTGGTCAAATGCGACTTACCGGTTCGCCACGACTTGATAAATTTTGCATCTCGTTTTGAAACTTTCAAAACTTGGCGGCATCAAAATCATCAGCTTTCTGATGACATTCTACTGACAAAGCCATGGTTGACATTCTACTGACAAGCCATGGTTAATGGTTTCACCATGCAAAGTCTATCTACATTGCGAATTCGCCCTTCGACAGGAATGTTGGAATATGTTCATTCAATAAAAAGTGCAAATCCTCATCACTTTCGTTCTCCGTCTAGAAAGTTGCAACTTTCAATTCCGGCAGGAGTTCTTTTGACAAGGTTTGCTCTACTTTTCATTAGTTGCTGCCTGTTACCTCCAGTTTAACCTTGTCTATCATTTTGTGTGCAGCGCAACGTCTTTGGTTTCTGTCTTCGTGTCCAAAAATGGAATTGAAACACCAAGATTCGCAGTTGATTTTGATTTTATTTGGCGATAATTAATATTCAGCTAGAAAAAAACACAAATCAGTGCAAGGACGCCAGGGCATTGAAGGAACCGGAAGGTTGTCGAGTCGATG
>JGI24158J21664_10013699_pt1 | contig 10689 bp, 6 predicted proteins | sample Ectturendosymbi3_FD_21664 | JGI IMG/M metagenome (IMG submission 21664)
ATATGTCGACTTTTGCGCAGGACTGAAGATGTGTAACACACGAAACTAGTTTCCTTATGCAATAAATTGCGATTGATTCGCTTGGTGTGGGTCACTGCTGTGGCTTTACAATTATTGTTGAATGATAAGTACAAGCTTGAATCATTGCAAGTAGATGTGAGCAGAACCAGGCAGGAGATTCCTCAAACAGCAGGCTGCAAAGCTAGAGCCTGTAATTGTTGAAAGGAAAGGAGACTCACGTTCTCAAATCTCAAGATTGTCTTTAGGCTGGAGAACTGGACGCAGAAAAGTCAACCTGGGGAATGTTGTTATCAACGAATCAGAAAGTGGACAAGATCAGTGGCTAAAAAACGAAATTTCTGGTCAAATTTTAGTTGAACACTAAATCAGAAAATAATGACAAGAAGCATGTTGGTGGACACATTACGATCTAATCACAATGACCATATGCATGAAACCTGTCAGAGGTGAGTATTTACAAAGTTCCATGCAATGAAAATGTCACCAGGCTAAAACCTTGTGCTGCAGATTCAGCACTTCTCATATAGCATTGCCATCACCATGACATGTGAAGTCCTACCGTATGCAGGGTGAAACTTTCATTGCACATAGCTTCAGATACTCACCTCCAACGGCTTTCATGCTATGTTCATTGTCACTGCATTGTAATAAGGCCACTAACATGTTCATTAATGTTATTAAGGAATAAAGTGGATGCTGGGGATGATATGCGATTAGCTCTCACAAACCCGTCACCAGGAATTTCAAGGTTAGCTGTGCATATGCAAGCTCAGTCGTCCCATTGATTAGCATATGTGTTGTTTGTCAGAGTATATCTACCATGTGAAATGATAGTGTTTCTTATTTGGTTGATTATTATTTGAACATCTTTGCAAGTTATGGCTGGGGCCGAACGCTTATGTAATATTTCAAATAGGGTCACGAGATCAAAAAGGTTAGGAACCACTGTTGGAGTAGTACTGGTAGTGTGTTGGTTTTTGTAATGAAATAATGGTTCACACAATCAAAATGTCATACAGCATTGCACATAGTATAATGCAGAAGCTACAGCATATTTTTGAGCGAAGTTCTACACTTAACACTTTGAGAGCTGCCTGGTTTCGGCGATTTTCGCAAAAAAACAGCAGTTTTCGGTTGCCTTACCAACGTCCTAGTTCCTCCGCCCATTGCGCTAGAGAGCTGTTTAGCGGCTCAAACGGATCGGCCAGTCTAGTAGATTGCACTCGAAAAAAAATTTTTTGCTTGGGGGGTGTGGTTTTTTTTTGAGTGACGTCATAAGTGAAGTAACCAACCCTGCAATACACCATTCAGTACAATCATTAGTCATCTGAAAGAAAAGACGAGATGATAAAAGGAAACACACAAATGATATTTGCAAATGAGTACATGCCTATATACACTATCCACATAGTTATTGTGGTAAGATACTTATTTCACAGGGGTGGAGAGAGCAAAACATTAAAATTTATGCACATTTATTTTATAATACAAATTGCAAGTGCTAATTAAAAAAAAAGAAATTGGAAAAAATGTCAAACTAACCCACATTGTAAAGAGAAGATTAAACAAATTGCAGTGCCTGTTAAGTCTAAAATACACAGAAAAACAGTACTGTACATCGAACACAGTACTGCAACCCAGGATACTAGGCCTTTTTGTTTCAAATCCAGATATGTTATGTTTTGTATTTCAGCATCACCTAGGTTTCTAAGTTGATTGTTTTTTAATATTGCAACATCAAGTTTCGTTAGTGGAGCTGCTAGTACAGTATAACGTAGATTACTATCTTCAACTAACCTGCCTGGTTAGTTTTATAAGCATTCAAGCACAGCAAGATCACTTTTACACCTGCTGTAGGCGAGTTTTCTTTTGATAAATCATTTCTTGCAGATATTATCTGTGTTTTTGCAGGTGTTGAACAATTGGCACAACTGTGCCTAATACCCCACATGCTCTACTTTCTTGGCCTATAGCTTCGGCAAGCGACAAAAAGCACAGCTAAAACTACTTTCCAGGGTGTCTAAAGAAAGTAAAATTGCAGTGTAATTTTAATAGTTGTCCCACTATTGCATTACCATTTCTTATGAAGGCTGTGCGTTTATCAATTGATGTAGATGAAGTTCGAAGAAAATCAACAGATTTGCAAGAACCTGTATCATCTAGTCAAAGGTAAATTAAAAGCAGTCAGTGTGCTAAGGATGTTTGTTTTTGTTGTTAAATCAAAATTGTTTTTGATTTAAAGAGTTTTAAGCTGTATGATGCATTTCCTTAATTACACTGGGGAAACACAGTCTTATGCATGATTATTTTTGTAATTCGTGATTGACGAAGTACATTCAATATTTCCCTTGTGTCATACGGTCTTTTGTCTAAATGTGTGTGCTTTTGTTTAATGTGGGTCTTTTGTCTAATATTTCCCTTGTGTTATACGTTCTTTTGTCTAAAACATGATATTAGCTAAGCTAAAATGTTATAGATATTTAGATGAGCAAATGTAAAAAAATTAAGTCAAGTGTTTTGCACTTTCATGAAATTTGGTACTCTTGTAGATCTCACTGAAATATTGAGACCGCAAAAAATCATTGAAAAACTCATTTTTTAGAGGTGTAGTCACTTTAAAAACACCATTTTTGCTGATTCCACTTCAATGAACATGTTGAAATTTTTATTCTTTCTTTGTTTCTCAGCCTCTGATCAAATGAGATGTCAGAAAATTGCTAGACAGACATTTTAAGACCGAAGGAATCCAAAGAACTAGCCGAAAGAATAGTGAAAGAACTGCTTCATATGATGCACAGCATTCAATTTGCTTCATACATTTTTCAGAGGCCCAAATCTAAGAATCGATAAGAAATTTTTTGGAAGTTGAAATTCGAAATTTTGTTCTTGTACCAATGAAAATATTCACTAAATTGATGCCTACTATATATAATATATATATTATGTGTATAGTGGGCATCAAAACTCTTTCCTTAATTGTTACTTTTGTATTACTTTGTAACTTCGCCTTGATGGCATCACAGATTTGTACATTAATGTGTTTAATGACAATACTCAGTAATTTTAAACTTATGATGAGACAATAGCACTATCAATGGTTAGCATCTGTGTTTAGTAGTTTAGTTCTGCCAGTACACTACTACAAGAAGATTTTCAATATACGCTTGACCTACCCCAATTGCGTTGTCACTCAAAAAAAAATTCAAACCCAAAAATCCCAAAATATTAAAAAATATAAACCAATGTCTTTTCACAACTTCAGAGCAAGGGTGTGCAGCCCGTGGCCCAGGAGCTGAAGCTTTGTAGCCCACAGAAAGGTCCAGATTTTAAAGAAGCCATTACATTTTTCAAGGGGTACAGCCAATCTTTAGTGGGTGGCCATTGAGTTGTCTAACCCGCAGAGCTTGACACATGTAGCAGTGGCCATGGACCATATGCATTTGGTCCAGCAGTGTTGCATTTTTGCACACTCCTGCTTTAGACGGCTCAAAAAGTCCTCTAGCTCTATCAGCTCGCAAGTTATGACCAAAATGTACCTGCCACAATTATGGCTTGCTTGCATTGGCTTTAAAAGGTTTTAATCTGAACTTTGTTTAACCCTGTAATGCCTGTGCAAACCATAATTGTGGCTCAGACATATTTGGCCATAACCTGCCAACCGATAAAGCTAGAGAGCTTTGAACCCTCTATAAAGATGTGCAAAGTCCTCTAGTTCCAATTAAAACAAAAATGGAGGAGTTTCGGGTTTGACCTGTTTTTGGTGTGACGAGTCAAGGAGGTCAAGGGATTTTTGACTGATGTTATCAGGGTCTGAGAAAAAATAAGTCGCAATTTACTTGTTCTTCTCTGTTGAAATAAACTACTGTAGGTGAAAATCTGCATCTTTAGAGCCCCTGATTGGCCAGTCTAGAGTTAGTGGTTAACAAGTTATGGCTAAAAATCAATGAATTTATTGATTTCAACTGAGGGAATTAATGTAAAAAATTGACATAATATGTGAACACTTCCTTATGCACCAATACCTTGGTTTAACTGCTGCAAGTTGGAAAATATTCTGCCTTACTGAATGTCATGTTATTAATATAAACTTGAGAACATGTGAATAGGATATCATTGCAGCATATAAGAACACTGTGAGCATGATTTTTTTTACAGATTATTATGTGTAGATTTGATCTAGATGAGTATGCATTTTGCAAATGGGCATTGCATTAGCTGTCTTTGACTGTCCAAAAGGATGGGCTTTGGTGTTGGGTAAAGTAAAACGCTAGCACTGTATTTGAGTTGAACAACAGTTGAGCATAAAATGTTGTTATCCTGCTGTCTAGTTCTTCAGTATGTCATACAAGATCTGTTTTCGTGAAATGATTCGCAGATTTTAGGTTTGCCATTATTTTAGTGAACAAACGCAATTTTCCGAGCTAATTCAGTTTTCCCCTGTTATATAATTCTTGGATACAAAATTTTTTGGTGAATTTTTGTGACTTGTACTCAGTAAATTGTAAGAAATTAAAAAAATCAAGTCATGCCCGAATCACTTGTTATAATCTAAAGACAGGGTAAAGATAATTTGCAAGCTGGAAAGAGAGCACTACTCACAAAAGTTGTGTTTATTTTGGTTATGGAACTATGTCAAGTGTTAATACTGCTGCTCAATTATCTGAAATATTTAGCTAAATGTCTTTGTTTTACGTTTCTTTTGTTATGTAGACCTGGAGCACCTCCCGTTGAACTGACAGTCAACTTGCACGAAAGTGTAGATCGATCATCATGGTTTGGTTACATGAATCTTTATGCTGGGGCTTTCATCATCATTCTGCATGGAATTCTTCACCATTCTGTTCGACCCATAGCACGAATGACACTGGGAATGTGTTTCATTGTTGAAGTTTATTTTCTGATAAAGTTTTTAAACAAATGCCTCCAATTTGAGTTCATTGTTAACATTCCCAAACTAGTCATAGAACAGCTTCTCCTAACAGCTATGTTTTTGATTTTTGTGTCATTAATTTTTTTTGCATTTTCATCGAAGTTATACCAGCTAAAACCTGATGAGCTGTTAGCAGTAATTATGCCCTCTGTGTATTGTGGTACCTACTTTTTGCCCTGGAAATATGTTTACACTCAAAAGTTTCTTTCTGGTATTTGTTTGACAATTCTATTTGGTGTTTATTGGTGAAGCCTTGTTTGCATCTGATTGTTTTCTATTTATTTTAGAGAATATTTTGCTCTTCTCATTGAAAGTCATGGTAGCAAATTACTTAACATGCATAGTATTATTTCTTTGCCACTATGTCATGTTGGTTAAACCCGATCCCACGATTAGAAATGTGCTTCATCAAACATGTGGTAACTGCATTGATTGCTCTATTCATTACACAGTAAGCAATACATCTTGAGGTATTTTTTCTTGAAATGGTTGTTTTTGAAAGTGCAGTCTGCTCATGCATGTAAATTGTAAAATTCAAAGACATTTAAAAAAAGATCAAATGTGTCGTATGTGGTCAAGGTACTGTGAACAATTTTTTGTCACCTACATATAATCCAAGAGCATAACTTACTTTTTTGTTTAGAAACCATTTATTTTAATGCAATTCATATATTACGGTGATTAGCTACCTATTAATTTGTGAGCAGATCATCTTTTTTGATCAGTAGAAATCGGAACATAAAAAGTCAAATCAATATGTAAAAAGGGTCATGCAGATCAACAGATGTTCTTGCATAGGCAGCTGTGAAAACCTGAGCTGGGTGCGGTGATGTTTGCTATGAACAGGCCAGTCAACTTTAATTGCATATCATATTCAAGGTTTCAAAATTTTGTTTTTTGGCTGGTGTCGGAGCACAAGACGCCATTTGCTGAACATGCTAAAAATTAGAGCATTGCTATTTATCAAATATATACACATAGACGATAGAACCATGGTACTTCAGTTGGTATACCTTGATGAAGAACTTAACATTGAGTTCTGAGAGTGTGAAATTATGATGTTGGGATTGTTGTGGATTTTTGACAAAGGTCTGCATCTGTTAAAATGTGCTCAACACAGTTCTAATTGTCCAAATATTGTGAAGTGATTAAAACAACTTCAAAAACATTGAATTTTGTTTTGAAAATTTCTGTGAATTTTAAGATTTGGAATAAATTGTTGCTTGTTCTGTTGTTTTTAAACATCAATTATATATATCAATAATTTCAATTTGTTTGTCACAAAAATAGCTCATGAAAATTATTTTATGTATACTTTGCTGATGTTGAATTTTTTTAAAAATCTGTGTTAGGTTATTATATAAATTTATTGCTTCTATGCCATCACTTTTGCTGAGTAATAGGTACGTATGAAATATGCCTGCACAAATTTTTGGAGCTGGATAAATTTTTAAAGGCTGTGTACTCTTTTGTTGTAACTGAAAATTTCAATCGCTAACTAGAACTAAATGTATTTGGTTATTTTTTGAGAGATGAGGATGTGACTAGCATTGTGATTGAGTATGGTATCAAAGCAGTGGTAGTGTTGAACCATTTGGTATTTCAAGGTATCAGGTGTGGTATCGTTTGCTGCATTGTCAGTTCTATGAAGGTGCATTTGAAAACCAAGTATAGATTATTTTTTGCTTGGCGTTTCTGAACTGAATCTGTGTGTATTGACACTGTGTGATGAGTTTTTCGCTCTGTGTTCAAGCACTTCAAAGTGTTAGGATCACAATGCTTTGCTTGTTTGAACTTGTTGTTAGGTACACAACATCAGCCTTCCCTGTTCTTTGATTTTCATTTATGGCATGTATTCACAAAGAGTTGTTTAAAGTAAAAAAATGTATTTGTTTCTTCAACCTTGACATTTCTGATCTAGGCAATTGCAACCCATTTCAAATAAATCAAAAACTTTCATGTGGTTGATGTTGTCTGTATTTATGTTTTGTGTTGTTTTAGTGTTAAGAAGACACTAATGTTAGCTTCAAAAACCTTATTTTGTGCAGGTACGATATAACACCATCAGCTGTTCATGCATTCACACTTACACTGGATAATAAGTTAGTTATTTTGCAAAGTCATCATAGCACATATATTTTTCTGGCCTGGTTTTAGGTAAAAAAATTTGCTGGTACATTTGGTACACTTCATTATAGTATTTTTATTCATACCAGTCAATTACATTATTGTTTGAATTGAATTAATGTACCCAATAACCAAACTCTGTTTTAAGTGATGTGAGTTAAAAAACTGTCATAAACTGGAAGTCATACAAGTGCTTCCGACCTTCAAATATTCATATAAGTGATCAAATCAAGGCTGATTTTTGTGTTTTATCTACATGATCATTTCTTCAAGGTGTGTTTCATTTAGCTAGTGCAAACAGCCTAAGGAATCAAGTTGAATTCATAATGCTAATCATCATCTTGAATTTTTCATCATGGGTGAATTTACTACAGCTGGCACAAAATGAATTAGGACTTGGTTCAGAATTTCTTCTATGAAAACAGACATTAGGTATGGTCTTTCAACTTTCATTGAACGAAAACACATACATGATCACAGTAGTTTGTATTGCTGACCTTGTTTTTTTATGGCCATTTGCATTTGCGGGCGTTTAGGCATGTGATTGCATAGATTTCTTCAGTAGACCAAGAACATCTATTGGCACCACACGTACGGTCAATTTTGAGGGTATACACATTTTGTATGTGGAATAAGTATTTCCAATTTTGTCAACAATATTCGTTTGGGTCTAAATCCAGACTTTTACTAGGCCATTGAAACACCTAGAACTGTTGTTGTTTCAGGTGATTCATTACTACTAAGGGCAAGAAGCATTGTCCTGCACAAACACTTCACAGCTATGAATATCAAACAAGATCTGCATATTCTCCTCCAATACTTTTATGTAGATGTTTCCAATCATTTTTTTGGTTTTAAAATAGGAAATAAAAGCGAGGTCTTCCCCATTTCAACAGGAAAAGCTCCCTATACCGTGGTTTAATCGAGGAATTTAATCGTTTGGACTGCATACCTAGGGTTGAATCAATCCGATTATGTATGCGTTCCAAAACACAATTGTTTTCCACTATGCAGGTGTTTAGTAGACATGTTTCTTAGCAATTACAATACATTGCTTCTTCATAGGCTTAGTCAAGAGCAGGATTGACAAAAATCATGATTTTTTTTTAAATCAAAAAATCAGATATGATTTAAATCGGATTTTTTTATTTTTATGAATTTTTTAATTTAATGTGTAAAGGATGGCCACCTAACAAGTTGTAATTTTGAATTAAAAAAAATATTTTGTATATAACTTTTTTGTTCTTTGTTTCTTCATGTACAACAACCAGAATTCAGCTGAACTTTCATTCAAAATTACTTTGTACTTATTCACCACACTTAAAGCAAATTAATGCATAACACCAGCACCGGTGTACCAAACGAAATAAAATGGTAAAAACCGAAAACATATGTGTATTATAAATCTGAATCAAAAATATGTTTCAAAACTACTATTTCTACAGTCAACTGCATACATATTTGCTGGAAATTAGATGCAAATTTTACTTTAAGCCAGGCCCGAAGCCATGGGGGCATTCAGGGGCAGTGTCTGTAAATTTTGTTGTGCCCAGAAGAAAAGTTTGTTTAAAACATAAACCATATTAAAAACAAAAATCTTGCCCCTCTAACAGTTTATTTTGCCCTCCTAGCCTGGCTACAGGCCTGCTTTATGCCAGTTTACACTTGCACACTTGTGGCATTCTGACTTATGTGTCTGCAAATGTTAGTGATTTCAGTCCGCATATCATTTTTGCCATTAGTTGGCATAGACTCTGGGACCTTACAATTGGTATGATTCCTAAAATTTTTGATTTTATGACTTGTGTTGTCATAAGAAGTCTCTGCTACTTCAACATTACATGAAAGTGAATAGAATACCAATTAAATGTGTCATACAAATCACAGAAAGCTTAAAAATTGCATATGAATTTTTGCTTGATTTTTTTGATTTTATCACTGATTCAAATGAAATTATTTAAATCAATCAATCCTGTCTAGATCTAGCTGAACATTCATTCAAATTTTGCGTGTTTATGCAATATCCCTTAATGCAACAAGTTCATAACACCAGTACCTGTGTACAAAATGAAATATTTATTGAAATGCCAATACTGCAACTGCCAGTTGGTAGTCTTGTTGACACACATGGCAAACACGCATCAAATGTTACACCTATGATGATAATATATCTGTTTCATGAATCAAAAATATGTTCTATTACTATGTTTATAGTCAACAGCCGTCATATTTCATGGAATTTAAATGCAACTTTCACTTTATGCCAGTCAACACTTTCAAACTTGTGGCATTCTAACAGTTATGACTTCTGAATCTGCAATGGTTAGTGATTTCAGTTCACATGTATTTTTTGCAGTTAAATGACATAGAATCTGTGACCTCACAGTTTCTATGATTGATAAAACTTCAAGTGGTTTTAACATGTGTCATCATAAGAACTCTTTGCCTTCTACACTAATACTGTATAGGCTATGTGAAAACCTACTAGAATGCTGATTAAATGTGAAATACACATCACAAGAATCTCTAAAATGACATGATTGTTTTAATTTTATTGTTTGATTTAAATGATGATTTCTATTGCTTGATTTGAATCATTTAAATCAATCAACCCTGGTCAGGAGTGGGTTTCTTCGCCCGAGTCTTTCTGGAGATGGTGCTGTACTGTTGAGACTGAGACATGTTAAGGCAGGTTTTTCGATTTTAGTTCTGTTAAATTAAGTTTCTTCTACATTTCTCTCCTCTATTAAGGTGCCTGTAGAATGCAACATCTTTTCTCTTCTTCCACCTACAAACTTATGCTTCAGAACTGTATTGCTTGGCTAGCCCCTTGGTTGAAGCCAAAAACTTAACAATGGTTTATCTTGCTCTTCTACTTTGTATACTTGTTACTTTCAGAAGAACCTTTTATTGACTCCATGTAAGAATCCAAGCTTTTTCTTCATTACTGGTTCCTAGTTTCCAGCACTTGCTCATACTTTCTCGATAATCATCTGTTATAACCACTAAAATCGCTCCAGTTAAAAGAAAATTGTGATATTACAACGTCAATATTACATTGTCGCTCTATTCATAATTTGTAATGACCCATTGTTGTATATGTCTGGTGGTTCGTAAACAAATGAGTGAAGTGATTATCCAGAAATAATTTGATCATTTTATGTACTGAACAGCATGAAAAATTAATACTATGTACTAAGTCATTTTGCATTTGCTGTACGTGTTAATACTTCCAAGTAACTACTTGCCACACAGGTGAAGAGTTTGAATCAGATCAAGTTTTTTTGTCGAGACTAGTTGCTTGAATACAGATATGTGCAAGTTTGAATCAATTGCAAGAAGATTAACGCAGAGCCAATTCAGCTGGTTCCTCAAAAACTTACAGTAAACTTGGAGCTTTCAATAGTACTTATACTAACACATGTAGAAAAATATAATGTATAAAGCAAGAAAAATATAAAAGCAAGAAATATAAAAGAAAAATATGAAAGCAAGAAGTGCTGGGAAAGCGTTTTGCTCCTCTCAAGGTTGGACACGTACTAACACCGGTTGTGTGATGCGCTACTGTATGGTTATCCATTTTCTGTGCTCTTGCGAATGACGATGCAGCT
>JGI24158J21664_10013702_pt1 | contig 10688 bp, 7 predicted proteins | sample Ectturendosymbi3_FD_21664 | JGI IMG/M metagenome (IMG submission 21664)
TTCACTCGAAACTACTAGACTTGCTGAATCCGTAGAGGGTTTGAACACCTCTCTAGCTATAGCGGCTGGCTAGTTATAACCAAAAAAACTCGAGCCAATTTATTGGCTCGCGCGGTCGTTAAAGGGTTGCGTCGGGCGTGTTGCGTCATCTCCACCAAGCATTATGACAAAACTACGGTACTGTGACACAACACGACGGTCAGATATTGTGACACATTGTGACAGAACAAGAACGCTCGCTTGTCACATCTACAAGGCATCGTCCTTCTCAGGGTATAAGAAAGGCCAAGTCACTCCTTACTGCTGTATGTCAGGCAAGAAGATATAAGTCAGCGTCTGGTTGCGACGGGTTTAAGTCCGCAGCTGTGATAATCTGACTATGATGCAAATAACTGGTGTTGGGGTCATATACAGATTTACGATTCACTTAACTGCTGCGGACGACGGTCCACTCCTACTGTACGAAACTTCTTCGATGGTCACTAGTGTCCGATTAAAGGTTGAACACAATGCCCCAGTCCAAAGACTAAGGAAGAGAACATCACTTAGTCCTTGAAAAATTAGAATTTAGTATTGTTAACGTACCAGTTCAGAAAAACTGCTTAACTCATTAAAGAAGTGATTTGTTACTCGTGTTTAGATCTAGCTATTCTATCCAAATTTGTCTTTCGGTTAGATGTCCAAGGCCTTTTTACGGTCCTCTCTGTGAAAAACTAAAATCTACATGTGACAATTTAGGAGCTGTTTACAGTTCATATGTAGATAGCAAGCAACTGTACGAGACTATTCCAGGCTGAAAAATGCTAGTTTCAATCCGTGCACCTTAAAATTATCGCGTCCTGAAGTCCTCCTGACATTCTTCGAATTGCTTTGCAAAAAACGTTGACGATGGCAGTATGTAGTGCAAGCTGCGAGCAATCTTTCACCAAAGTGAAAATGGTCCTTTCATACCTCCCGAGCCTCAATGACTAAGAATAAGTCAGGGCAGATTGTGTGGTCTAGCTTTGATGAGCATAGAAAGGGAAATTTTATGTACTGTAACCGGAAAAGGCTGGATATGTTAATGTTTCGATGGAATTGCGTTTTTTTCGAACACAACAAGGTACATGATTTGCATTTAAAATTCATTGTACAATCGAAATTAAATGTGTTTCTTTTTGAAAGAAATTGTCGTTTCCGGTTGCAATATGTTGCTTGATTTTTTTGTAAGATGTACAATTTTTTCGGGCAACACTATGTAGACCTATAAATTATGATAACGTTATCATTTGGATGTTTTGATATTCTGCATAATAAAAATAAATGAGTTTAGAAGTATGGTTTTATGGATAAGTTATATTTTATTTGCTGAAAAGTTAAAAGCAAAAATCAACACAAAGATTTTCCATTTGAAAACATTTATTTTCCTCATGGTTTAATTTTCGCAAAAATTGTGCCTATATCTAAAATTTAAATTATTAGAAAGGGCGCGCATTAAACTTTGCCATGGGCACCATTTTGCATAGATACGCCACTGGATAAGGCCGATCATATTGTTAAGTATATTTTTTTCAAAGAAACCTTCAGAGGCATTTTATTCTAGAACTAGACAGTACCAAGTTTGATTTAATAAATAAACCTGTTGTAATATAATAAACAAACATCGAGCACCCCTTATACCTCAGGAAGAACTTGCTGAATTATCTTCAGATTCGATAACCAGCTTGAATTTTCCAGAAAAAAAACTTCACAATATTTGGCTTAGTGTTGGAACAGAATTTCTAACTTTTCATGACTTTAGCCATTATCAACGTAATTTTTCCAAGTTGTTTTTTCAACGTTGACAACGCAGCCATCAAAAGAAAATATGGTTTTAAGCCTTGACGACATTGAAATTGCATTGAGACTTGCACTTTGTTGCTGTGCAACAAAAAGCAGTGGGACCCATCGCACTAAATGATTCAGTGGTGTTGATCTAAATAAACTTTTGTATTTTGTTTGTTCTCGAGTACTAACATTTCAGTAAAATATCTAAAACAGCGACGGGAACCTATAATTACGCGGACCGTATTTGATCCGCGTGAAAATTTAATGTGGCCCGCATCATAATATTCGTTACCCGAGTTAGAACTCAACTTCGCTTCAAAACGTAACTCCATGATAACAGATAAGAGACCGTGGCAGAAGGATTATTCCTCGGCATTATACTTTTCTCTTTATTTTCTTAGGAAGGCAAAGATATATTTTATGATAAAACTGATTGTTACTTTTGCAGTCTCACAGCGATATCCCCTGATGCAAATGGTCCTTGATAGCAAACATGTTCGCCATCAGGACCATCCCTGATCTGGAATGAAATAATGGATCCGTTTGTCACTGTCAAACATGAAGGGTCGAGGGAAACTTTAATAAATTGTAAGGGGTCNCAGACCAAAATGTTTGGGAGCTCTGGTTTAGAAATATGCAAACTGTGTGTTTCTACTTCTTGTGTTTGAATTGTGCTGTATATTTCTGTTTTTGGTGCATTTTGTTTATGTGGCAAAGGTAAGAATATCTTTACTTTGAGGGGACTTAAGGTCCAGTCCCAAAAATGGAAGCCCAGAACGTGTGGTATTGCCCAATACTGTATTAGAACGCATACACACAGCAAGTTACAGCATTCGGTTCATTCCTGAGAAACTCCAAAAATTGATTATTTTTACGTTTTTAGCAAAAACGTAAGAAACAAAAGCTATGGTAGTTCTAATTAGTCGACCTCTTGAAACTTGGGAACCACATTCTCGGATGGCGATGTCACCCTTAATATTGGCAACAACTTCACGAGTATTGTCTGTTAATTATTTCATGATACGGTGCAAAAATTGGAGAATATAATATATCACATCGCGTTGCCTTACCAGTAAAATCAGACAAGAGGCGTAGAAGTTCAAAAAAAGCAAAGTTTCCTTAGCTTTGCACATCCATTCAGGATATATCCATCTTAAATTGACATCTTCAGTCACTTTGAAAGGCAGTGAGAACAAAAACATCGAGTCAGCAACGGCTAGCTGCAAAATGTACCTATGAAAAAATATCTTGTTCAGAATTGTTTAGAAAAACATTATGTTTACGGTACGTCAACTATAGTCTTTTGCAGAATTCTGCCAGAAAACGCATCGTAATGACATAATAATGGTATAAGTTTGTTCAAAAAGTTTGCAATATAATAGCAAAATACAAAAAAGATGGATCACTACCAAACATTGGATCGACGTTGACAAGATACGAGTACAAATATCTCACCGACAGAAAGAGCTGAAAATGATAATATGGAAATACCATATACGTTCTAGAGAGGCAATGGTGTTTTTTATGCAAAGCTTACCAGTGGGTTACGGATTTTCGAAATTCCTGGAGAACAACAATGACAAAAATAACGACGGTGTTTCCAATGATTCCAGCGATGAATATTAGGAAAGAAATAACTATTTTGGCCCAATTCACGTCATTTGTCTGTTGTTCAAAGTTTGTTGCGGAAGTCGCTGTTCGTGAAAAGATAAAAAATGTCATTCATTTGCAATCTTAACTGCTACTTTATCAAACCACACAGGCAGAAACATAGCAGTATGACTCAACTTACTCGTCAAACGTAGGTCACTCTTGTCACCAGAAAAGTTTTCAAAGGCTTCATCGAAACTATATGTCAAATCGTACGTCCCATTCATTTTCTACAGCTTTATATATTTTTATGAAAAGATGTCAGCTTAGGATAAAACGTAAATATATGTCGATAATGCAATGTAATTCAATTGCACGATATTGTACCGAGTAAAATTTGAATTACGAAATATTACTTTCGCTTCATACGTCAGGAATTCCCAAAGAGATTTTGCTTTTTGTGTTATCATTTCGTTAGTGTTGCAACTGCAAAATGTGTCTCCAAAATTTAACAATAATGCCTGTTTTTTCGCAACGTGTTTGCCGAACGGAGGCGTTGCTGTGTGATTAAAAATACCCAAGGCCGGGCCCTGGTTTCTTTTCAAGTTTTTAAAGAGAATAACAAAAATTGAAAACAGGAATATAGCTTTTCACTATTAGAGCTTTTCACTAAGTCCGCTTTACTCTTACAGTTTCTATAAGGCGATGCATTTATTCTATGATCTACCGCAGGCATGAACATATGAACATGTTTCTCATGTTGTTATGGCAAAATCTGAGCATGAAACTCCAAGAGCAAAGAATGGTGTGACTTGTACAGCTGCAAAATGTCATCGCGTTTCCTGGTAGCTCAGAAACTGGGCAACCAACATGTTTGCAAGTGTATTTATCTACTTCGTCCAGAAATCTTAATATGATGGTGTTTACCCAAGGGAGGGAACAAAAGCGAAGATGTAGTCTTGCTGCATGCTGAGTTGTTTTTACAAATGTTCCTTGGCGGTTCTTAGATTTTGACTTTACGATAGTTTTAGCATTCTCAGATTAGATATTGAGAATAATTCAATGCACATTAAATGCTGGCAAACTCAGTAGCATATGATAAAGCATTAGAAATAGATTTATTGTACACAATGATGCACTTCAGCAAATCCACATATAAAGAAGAAAGACTAAGTGGTGAAAGTTAGTTATTACTGGATATCAGAATTTCTATTAGTTGTTATTTTAATACCTAAGTAGAAAATTGGCTGGCACCCAAGTCTATTGAGAATACTAAGAATTGAAACAAAACTGATGTTAACTTTTACGCTATGTCCTAATTATTTGCTTTATTATTACGGTTGAAGATTTTGCATTTCTTCAATTAATTACCGCAAGCATAAACAGACAATTGTCGGTAGTTACGGCATAATCGGAGTATGTAACTCCAATAGAAAATTCTTTTCACTTTTGAAGCTGTAAAATGTTAGCTCGTTTAATGAAGTTCTGTAGTTCTAGCCCTGACTAAGGCACTTAAAATTTTATACGATTATTCAAGCTCTTTTAGAAACGCTAGATAAGAGTTTTCGCACAAGGAGTGAGTGCTAGCGAAGGTAAGTTTTTCCTCTAATTTTAGATTGATCTTAGTAAAAATAGTAGAGTCTTACAGTTGACTTCGAATATAGAATTTCTCAAATTATATTTTCAACAATCAGTACATTTGATTGACAATACTTTTGAACCTATAGGTTAAATCATTAGAAATATAAATATTATTCAGTATGATGAGTTGAACTGAAGTAAATACACCTTACAAGCATAAATTGCAAGGGGTGGAAGGTTGTTTTACTTAATATCAGCATTTTTGTTAGTTATTTTTTGAAAACAAATCCTAAAGAATAAACAAGCTACTAAAATTTTATTCCTTTGGCTTCTCTTCCACTACCATTGCGTAACACATGCCTATCAAAAATTTGCTTTGCGTAACACATGCCTATGTTTGAAAAGAGATAGAAACATTTTATGATTTTGCTTCATCTACCAAGATTTTCGTCTTGTTTAGGTTTGCATTTTTTCTTTTTTCCGTGATGTTCAAAATTTCATTTTAGTCTTTGAAATTTTCTTGCAAACCTATTTCCAATTGTTTACTTGAGGTTTGTTTTCACAAATCTTACAATAGCATCAGTCTCAAAAACTTGATTTCTGCGAAAAATAGACTAAAGCACTGGAAGCACTAAACACATGAAATTGCAAACATGAGACGTTGTAAAGTTCATCATGATCTCAGTAATAAATATAAAAATATGAATCCGAAAGGGAGCTTTGCTTGTGAAATGAAACGTAATGCAGTTTTGGCCAACGTTTTATATACAGTGACATGAGATGTCAGTGATATCAGTGACATGATCATAATTAAAGTAAAATTTCACATCAGATGCAATTTTTATATGTTTGACCCATGCTTTACTTTAATAAACTATATTTGCACAGTCTTTACACGAAAAACTTTTTTTACAAAAATTATTTTGTAAATGACTTTGTAAGAACCTGAAGAAACATGTGAAAACATAAAATCCGCTCATAAAAACTGATTATGCTATTTAAATAAGTGGGTTTATAGTTTCTGAGATCTCGACGAACAGTTTGATTATGGAATGTTGCTAATCATTTTCTTAAGACATCATTTGCAGTTTTATGCCTGAACATTCCTGAAAAGAAGGTTATTGAATTCTGGTAATAATTTTTTTAAGACATCAGTAGTGATTTTATGCCTGAAAATTCCTGAAAAGAAATCAATATCATTTTTGCTTCTGTTTTTATCACAACAGCAGTTTTTTCACTCTATTTTGTGAAGGTGATTACTTCCTACGCTACTCCACTCATACTTTCAAACGGCACACCTGGCTGCTTACTATAACCTCAAGATTACTGTTCAACACCTTATAAAAGCATCGGTCACAACTTCTTTTGCGTACGTTTTCTAAATCTGCTTAGCACATGTGAATCTTCTGACGTCAACGCACGATTTCTCAGGTGTCTATTGACTAGGGTCAGTTACAGTTTGGAAATTCCCTTGTGTTTAGAAAGTCGTGCAGTGATTCATTCTACTAACTACATGCGAAAACAAACGCATCTAGCAAAACGTATCAGTCCAACAACTTTTACTTTGGCAAAAGAGAAAAGAAAGTCTGAATATTTTACCAGAAGAATCAAATCACAAAAAAAACTTTTAGATATGTCAAGGACAAAAAAACGAAAACTCCGTGCAGGTGTCTTTGCTTATATATGTTTTTTTAACAAGCCTCCAAGTCCTCAGTTTATTAGTCAGAAAATGTGCAAACGAAGTTGGCTTATATCATATGTGATTTCTATTCTAAAGAGCAAAGGAGGATTTTTTCGACTAAGTTAAGTTTCCAAAATCTGAATTTAAACACTAGCTGTTGCAACAATCTCTCTCTGTTCGAAAGCATGAAAATACAACAAACTGAAACCTGAATCGCATTTATAGTTGTAAGCCAAACATTAACTTATCTGACAATGGATCCTTTTTTGCATTTTCTTCAATGCTTCAACCTAAAAAAGGCAAATTAATCAGCCATTCAACTCATCTCTTTTTTGTATACGATCATGGTGACATGGTTTAGCGTGATATGCACTGACCAGCGACCTAGCACCGAACCTTTTCGAAACTCAAGCTAATGATTTAAGGGAAATTTAAACATGGTATACGCAAAAGGAAATGCCTTTTTGACAATCTGCTCTCCCTGTAGTCGCAAGAATCGCGATCTGTTTGCTTGGATAGGTTTTAAGTTTTCCCTTGTGTGTCACAGCTCAGCTGGAGAGCGTCGCATTATGAACTTCGTTGTATGATTTCACGCTGTTAGACCGGTACTTTCAAATTAAAATTGTGTGCTGACATAGAGACGTAGTTTCACGTCTTCTCTAATACGTATACTTTGGCGGCTAGTACAGTTTTCTTTTTGCGTTACGCGCAATTCTAAACTTTGCTAAAATAACATTTGCATAAACTTAAGCTTTTAAAACGTTTCTGGCTAAGAAGGTTGATATAATTTCTGGGCTCAAAGGATGAAAATGTCACAGATTTAGACAGTTGCTGATACGCTCTAAATGTGGCTCAGGCTTACTCACTAACTATCTCCTTGAAATACCTAAGCTGACATTGACATTTTTGGATTAAAATATCAATTACCAATTTGAATGACTTCAGACCTGTTTGCTGACGTGATACTGGGTCGACAGTTTCTCATTCGCTACTCTGAAATTACCTTCTGCTATGGAAGGTCTGATCCTCCCCTGCGCATTCCTCGCGAAACTCAAATGGTGCTTGGTGTTGCTACCGCAAAGTTAAAGTCGTCTTTCCTAGACCCTGGTTGTAAACTATTTGCTGTAAAATCCCGTAGGTACAGTCGAGAAGACTCGGACTTTATAAAATCTGAGATAAAACAGTTACTTGAAGCCGATGTGATAGCACCTGCAAATTCTCCGTGGAGAGTGCAGATATTGGTAGTAATTCAAACAGGTGGCAAGAAACGACTGTACGTCGATTATTCCGTCATAATTTTTACCTACCTTATTATTCCGTTACAATAATTTTACTCCAGCTTAAAAATTAAGCTTACCTGGATGCATACTTCCTGCATTGCATTGACGAAATAGTAAGCAAAGTTGCTCAGACGCTTATACTTCGCTAGATCTAGAATCAGCCTGTTATCATGTTCTCATTCAGGAAGAAAGTCCATGACAGCTTCTGAAGCTACGGGAAGCTTTTTCGATACTGCAGACTGCTTTTTTTTGGAGTGAGTAACGGCGTGGCTGCATTTCAGAGAGCGATGGATGAATTTATAGAACGGCACGCTTCGAAAAAGTTTACGCTTACCTCAATGATTTGACTGTGGCGGGTGCTACTGATGAAGAACACCGGGAGGATTTGCGACGTTTCTTAGAAGCTGCGAAAACGGACGGACTAACTTTTGACGAAGTTAAGTCGAAAATTGGAGTAAATGTACTAGACTTGCTAGGTTACCGAGTTTCATAAGGGAAATACACCGTGGTCGGTCTTGTCTACTACCTTTATTAGCGTTAAAGCCTTCGTCTGCCCTACAGGAGTTAAAAAGAGTCTTTGGTCTATTTGCTTACTATGACACATGGATTGCAAACGTTTCTAAAAAATCGCGACCACCGCTAAGGGCAAAGGAATTTCCATTGACTGGGCAAACTTTGGAAGCATGAAACACTTTGAAAAATGATTCAATCAAAGCCAGCCTGAGAGTCATTTAAGGATGATATTTCTTTCGGGGTGGAAACTGACGCTTCCGACTATACGCCATCGCAGCTGTGTCATCCCAAGAAGGTCCACCTGTCGCGTAGAACCTTAAATAGTCACGAACAGAAGCATAGGCGTAGCCAGGGGGAGCCAAAAGGGCCATGCCTCCCCAAACTTTTTAGAAAATATAGTCATTTTGTGCTTTGAGAGGCGCTTTTCCAAACAAAATAGTGTTATTCGCCTAAAATCAAGCATTTTGCCCCCCCCAATTTCTTGGACTGGCTACGCCACTGAACAGAAGTATCACACCGCGGAAAACGAAGCTTGTGCAATTATAGAAGCCACACACCAATCGTCTAATTTTTTGAAAGGTCAGCATTTCACCCTCATTACCGACCAACGCTCTGTCGCAATTATGTTCGATCAGAAAAATTGAGGCAAAATAAAAAATACCAAGCTGTTGGTGTGGATGATCGAGTTAAGTCAGTTAACGTATACTGTATGTCACAGACCAGAAAAGGAGCGTGTTGCTTCGGAAGCAATGTCTGGTGTATGCTCAACGACGCCCTCGACAGCAAATATACGAGCACTTCATGAACAACTTGGGCATCCTGGATTTTCTCTAATGCATCACTTGATCCGGTCAAGGAATTTTCCCTGAACAAGTGATGAGGTGAAAACTGCCGTAAACAATTGCAGAACGTGCGCAGAAGCAAAGCCGAGATTTTTCAAACCTGCTCGGATTGCCCTCTGAGTGACACACGCGTTGGAGCGTCTGTCGATCGATTTCAAAGAACCCATCCGCGGGCCTAGACCATACCTTTTCGTTGCAATCGACAAATACAGACGGTTCCCATTTGTCTTTGCGTGATTTTCTAGTACGACGGGTCGTAGATTGTGTTTGATATTTCGTTTTTGCCTGCGTACGTGCACAGTGATCGTGGCTCGTCGTTAATGAGTTCAGATTTGAAGGATTATTTTGCAGAACGAGGTATTGCTTCCAGTCGCTCCACACCCTACCACCCAACAGGCAATAGCTAATGTGAGAGATCCAATCACTCCGCATGGAAGACTATCAAACTGCTATTGCACCATCATGGATGGCCCGAGGAGAAGTGGTAAGATGTACTTCAAGAAGCTCTGCATTCAATGCGGTCGCTCCTTTGCACCGCGACGAACAAAACGCCACATGACCGCATGTTCCGCTTCCAGCGAATAGCGACTTGACAGCGCTGTGTCAACCTGCAGGCTTCCAACTGAAGGTCGGTTTTTCTTCGACGTCATGTTCAGAACGCAGGCGATCAGCTGCGTGACGAGGTACTACTGTTGGAAGCCAACCCTTCGTATGCGCATATACAACATGGTAACGGACGATAAAATAGTGACTCTACTTCAGACCTCGCTCCATGTTCAAACGCGGGGATTGAAATATCAGGGTTGGGCAATTAACTTTGCTCGGGCCACTTTGAGAAGGCCGCTTTTAGCGGAGGTCCGTAGCTTCTAATGCAGGGCTTCTCGACTGGGGGTCCATGGTGACCTATTGAAGGGGTCCACATGATTTTACTTATGTAGATAGAACTGTGTATTAAATGCAATGTGTAAATTGATTTTTGTGTCTGATAAATTTTTTGGTTATCTGCTGGACTCCACAGAGTTATCTGAAAAGGCATGCTAGTCCACGGACGAAAATGAGTTGAGAAGCCCTGTTCTAATGGGAATAGAAACCAGTCTTGGTTGAGTTAACCTCAGCACTAACATTTACAGTGATATGTTGGAGGAAATTTCAGATTTAAACATATATCCTGGACAGTGCCGAATTAACAATAGTAGCAAATGTAGCAATTGCTACGGGCCCCGCGTTTTTGGGGGCCCCGCGGTCTTTTGTAATAAAACTTATTTATTACATTATATATAAAAATTTGTTCAGTCTAGGAAGTCAAGAAGTCAGTATTTTGCTAAATTTGCCATAAGTAGTAAGCGAAGGTTTTCAATTGAACGCTGTCTGTGTCCAGAAATTCTTGTTTGATTC
>JGI24158J21664_10013703_pt1 | contig 10688 bp, 8 predicted proteins | sample Ectturendosymbi3_FD_21664 | JGI IMG/M metagenome (IMG submission 21664)
ACGAGCTTTTTGAAGCAGCGCGCGGACTGATGTTCGTGAGCGCGTTGCGCTAAGCAAGCAGTTCCTGGATATCGAACAGGCAGTCCCTCATTTCTTGTTTTGACAACAGCGCTTCCTCAGGTATGCAGTCGGCATTTACTTCTTCGTGCTTCTTCTCTTCGTCAGTTTCGTTCTTGTCACTCTCCTTTCGCAGTGTTTCTTTCTTGCTCCTTTTGCGAGGTTTGGCAGTTTTCCGTGGAAGAGGCCCTTCGCTTGTTGACGATGTATCGTCTTCGAGAGACTCGATAGGGTTGTTCGTGCTTCGGCTTAATTCCCAAGGCAAGTCAGTGGCGTCGCTTATGGAAGCTTGATTTNTTGGTTCGNTTNTCGGTTACTGTGGTGTGTTATTACAGCTGAGCTTCAGTCANGTTGCNGTCTTCTTCCTCACGGTTGGNTCGGTTAAATGGCGATTCGACGTGACACAAGTGCAATAGATTAGCACTTGGTACTGAGCGCACAAGGCTCGTATGGGGTGATGACCAGTCTGTAATTTCTTTTCGTNTATGCTGGCCAAGAAGTTCGAAAACATCGAAATCGTCAGTGCGGTCAAGTCGGTCGCGCCGTAAGTACACATTTTTCAATTTGGGAGAATCAACAAGAAACGGGCTAAACGATACATGTTGTGAGCAGCTCGGGGTATCTTTTCTGGCCACAACAATACTTGCTGAGCTACTGCGTTGCGTGGTCCGCATGAATTGTTTGTAGCTGTTTACATCAATAGCAAACTTTGTGTGTTGAAGCGGGCGGACAGTATTTCCGAGTCGCCAGGATCAGTGAGACAGTTAAACGAGTCGAGGTTTGGACGCAACAGGGGACCTCCAATAAAAATTGCCCCGGGCCCCCCTACCCTTTAATCCGGCTCTGTCAACAATGCTATTCTTTCGTAATAATGCAACTTTTCCGTTATTTCTTTCCATCGTGAGGACTGCCCAGAATTACTCAGCAGGTTTGCCAGGTTGGCATTTTCAGTGTCAAATTCCGGAAATTTGGTCTTAGGATTTGTCATCAGAAAATGCTGTTTGGCATTTTGTAACATACATTTTGTGGAATTTTGACATATTTGACAAACCAAACGTTTGTGTGCCAGATTTAAAGTAATCAAAAACTACGGCATTGTGCATATCTGTATTTTCACAACCTGTATTTTATTGTTTCAAACATTCACATGTATTTTTATTCAGCATTTTCTATAAAAGGTAGATGGTACTTGACGCGTCCTGTCCTTCTAGTGCTAATATGGACAAGAATGTGTTTTAATGGAAGGGAAGTAAACCAAAGTATCTTGGGACCTGAATGAATCTTGGTTTTTGCTTTTTTTATTATACGTTGTTGTATCCGGTCTGTGTGATGGTATTTTTCCCTGTTGTTTTGTTGTCTGATCCTTTTTAACACACCGAGTTTGCAAGGACGTCCCGCGTGTAGCAGCGGCAGAAGCAACGCATTGCGTGCTTTTGGGGTTTTCCGCATGGGAGGATGTTCGAGCTGAGCGACGAAAAAGAACATCAGCCGATGAACAACTTAAGGGGTGAAATTTCAAGCTCCCCAATTAACGACGAAAGTGAAACGAGCATTGCTTAAAATGCCTCAGTATGGACTGAAGTATTGAAGTCTGAAGAAATTACAACCACCAGCAGTGACTCAGAGAATGCTATTATCGCTGATAACGATATTGGATCGTTTTCGCAATGGACAAATTGTTGGTTTATTGCTATATGATGAGTTTTTCGGTGAAGCTGCTTTGAGGAGGATTGATGTTTGAAAAAAATGTGGAGCAATATCCAACTACGTGTGTGGTTGTTTTGAAAAGCTTGCTCATTAAAATAGTGGCATGTGTCTTTACGATTTTCTGTCGTAGTCTACATAAAAGCTAAGAGCGTTGCTGTACCTCTGCGTAGATGGTAGAGTGGCGTAGGCAGAAAATTTTCATGGGGGTTTTTATTTAGTGGCATATGGTGGTCATTTGCATTTGGTGTGCGCTGTTTGTGATGTCACAATTTGACGTAATAATCATGTTTCCAAACCAATGTTTTAGCGAAGTTTGTTGACATAATATGCATATTCCTCTACACGCACTCCCCTTAATTTATGTGTCATCAGGGGAGGATCCAGGCAGTAATTTTAGGGGGGGAAATTTCAGCAATATTTGGCAGTCAAGTCTCATGCGTTCTACAAAAACAGGAGAGTTGGATTCAAAGAAAAAGGGTTTTTTCCCAATCCTGATTATCTTTCAATCCTTTTTTGTGATTTTCCTTTGATCGCACGATCTGAAACAAGCCACGTCACTATCAGTTTGATTGGGCGTGCGCCGTATACCTAGAGTAAAAGACCCTGGTAATGAAGAATCTGAGAATTATTGGCATTTGAATACGTAAAAATTAGTGTCGACAGCAAAACAAGTTTCTAATAATTAAATCCATTCAGCATGCATTAGTAAACTTACAATAGGCAAAATCATTTAGCTACAGCATTTAAATTTTTGTAAATTCACTCTTTGGATACCCCCCTGCCTGGGATGCCCGGGGCCAGTGCCACGTTCTCTCCCCCTCTGCCCGCCATTGCATAGATTTAAGCCGTGCCATATTGATAACTCAGGGCCCGCAAATATAAACATTGTATGCTTTTGCTCACCGTCAGCAGTGCCAGATTAAATGAACGTGAGGCCCCCGGTAAAGCCGTGACCGCGAGGCCCNCAAAACGCTTAGCGCAACTGCGCANCGTTTCACACGCCCTCGTTTCAACTTTGGAGAAGCACCGGTTAAAAACGTCAAACCTGATATGACTTGGCAGACTACAGTTTAGAGACAATTAGGGGTGACCATGTATGGCGGTTCGTATGTGGTTAATTTGTTCAAACAGAAAGTTGTACCACAAAAAACGATCTTTTTGCTACCGTAACACGACACAGCAATCTTTTTCGTCATAGACTCTCTGACCATCTTAACTGCACAAATCGTCCATTCACATTTGTAGTGAGGAAGGATGTGTCTACACTTTCTCGCAGATCAAAACGTATACCATTTAGAAAAAAAGTTCTCAAGGAAATATCACGCAAAAGAAACTTGAACCGTACTACCTGACTGAAGTTGTGCAATGGGAGCTTTTCAATAGTTAAACCTAGTTAACTGTTCCGTGATCTAGTGAACAACAGCGCTTTGTATGATTGAAGACTGACACCCTCACAATCACGACAAGCACTTCGCAACTATTTGTGGCGTCAGCGCATTATACGGCAATTGCAAAGACGTTAACTGCGAAGAGTAGGCTACTTAGTAACACACTTACTGAAGTGACCCTGGTCTCTGTCATTGTGTGCTTTCTGAAAAGAAGTCAGCTACGAAAAGTTTCATGACGCCACATTTTTTGCACACGAAATCGTTGATCGTCTCCAGGTCCGTATCTCCAAGAATCTCATGCTCCAATGCCCATTAGAAACAGCATGCTCAGTTTTTCTTGTGAGAATACGTCTTTATCGTTAAGGTTCAGTTCTGACTTCTCAGTGAGCATTAAGTGCAAAGCTTTTATTTGCTGTGGCGAGTTTTCGTAATTCATCTGCTCAGTTTTCTACGCCTGCGTGGTGTTCTAACTTTAGCAAGTTGTCCGATAGTCTTGTCAACATACAATATAGGCTAGTTCTACCTGTACTTCTCATTGCTTGACACAGTTTTGCGAGAGTGTCTAACTTTCTTCTTTTTTTCACGGCTCATGTTGTTCTGGCCGTTGATTATTTTTTAAATTATGACTTATTTGTAAAAAGTGCTCGAAAAAATGGAAAATATGCAGTTTATGAAACTAAAAACTATTTCTGATAGCCGAAGTGTAGAAAATATTTCAGACAAAAAATTGACAGGTGAGGTTCAACCAGCACACACTAATAGGGTAGAAAGGGTAATGCGTTTTGTGAACGTCCATTTGCATTGCATCGTCAGCAATCTGAAAAGGATAAGCAAAACTTCGACGTTGCGCCCTTTAGAAAAATTTATGCGGACGCCCCTGGATGCACTGATTTCGACCTATTTCTTGGCTCACAAAGCGTGGTACACTTTGGTTCAATTCTTTTAAGACACTCAAAAACGATAAATGCCAAAGTTCTAAGTTTCCTTTTACCCAATATAATAAACGCAGTAATCAAAAAACTCTGCGATTTTGACGCGCAGTGAACAACCTAAAAACATGAGAAACCAGTAAAGGAGAATTTTGATATTCAAGCGCGAGGCCCCGGGCAACCCCGGTTCGCCTAATGGTTAATCTGGCCATGACCCTGAGGCAATAAAAAATTAGGAAATATTGGGCGAATCACGTGGTGCAAGTCGGTTATCCTCTCTGGGCGCAACTTCATGGTACTTGATTTGCGTCGGGGACCAGCACGTTGTGCAAAATTATGCCGTGGTCTAGCCTCGTATTTTTTTAAGACATAAAAGTGGATGAACTTTGAGTAGACAATTAGAGTTGTTTGAATAAAAAGTGACAAAGACTTTTTCGTGTTGGTTTGCTTCATTTTTTCTTACAAACACTTTGAAAGTTTGGGCCAAGTTGGTTTTCTGCATTTGTTTTTGTTTGATTTGTCAGAATTGTCGCTTCGGCTTCTACTGTTATTTTTGTAGCTATGGACCTGTATTTGGGATGCTGCGGTTGATTTTGATTGTACGTGTGACCTCTTTGTGACGCAACATACTTGCACCAATCAGGCAAACGCCTGCTGCAACAACTGTCTTAAAATCAACAATCTACAAACGTGAGGACGGAAGATTTTGAATACGAAACGTTTCAAAAGACAAAATATGTGTTATGATCATGGGGGCAATTCCGTGGGCGACAGGGGGAACGCGTCTCCCACTTTTTCAGACAGTGGGGATATAATATGCTATGTCCCCCCACATTTTTCTCTTTAGGTTTCGTAATATATTGGTTTTACATCAAGTTGTTCCCCTCACATTGTACAAAAAATTTGCGGTCATGAACAACACCAGAAGGTCGAACGTGCCTATTTGTCCTTGCTGGATCGTATCGCAATCGTATGAGATTATTCTTAACAAAAAAGTATAATGTAGCAAAAAAACTTTGGTCAAATAACTGTGTTCATCATACCTGAAAAGCAATTGAAAATCGTTAAGGGTCCCAGAACAAACATTAACCCAGGTCGAAGTTCCCAGATAAAACGATGAAGTATCAGCGGAGAAATGAGGCCTGAGCTTAAAATCATCCCCTGAGCAGTCGCCGAAATGTTATCCACTCGTAACTGCCAGCGAAGGTGTTTATTTGCTCACAAAGCGAGCAAAGCAGATCCCAGCCGGCTGAGTTCTGCTTTAATTTTTCTGCGACGATTGAAATATGCAAGCGCATCTAATTTTCACAGCTGAAAGCAGGCAAATTCCCCAGAAGCTTGCCCCCAGGCTAAAGTTTGTTTGTAGTCTTCGATTCGTTGAGGGAATCCCTGCCACTACTGTTTTCTACGAATGTTGACATTTACTGAAAGAACTATGAAACAAGAAAAGGGAGAACTGACGAACTGCCCCACCGACTAAAAAAACATGTTTGGAACAAGGAATAACTAGAAATTGGCTTCATTGTACGCTTCCAATGTATAGTTTGTTTGTAGCTAAAAAATGTTTTTCAGTTAAGCTAATTGTTCTTTTTGTTCTTACTTTTACAGGACTGATGATGCGTTTAAAAACGCGGAAGTAGTTTCCCCGTCAATAAACTGAGACTGATTTATTCCGCCATCTTTGTGGCCTACAACTATGAACAATTTTGCAGAGCTGAAGAAGATAGCCAATTTTGCAGAGCTGAAGAAGATAACCAGTAGAATTTACTCAAACTGTTCGAAGTATTCCTCTCTTTTTTTCAAGTCCTTCAAATGTCGTTGCTATTCGTTTTGTTTCATTAAAAAAATTGCATTTAACTGTACAAGTGTGCTGCTTATTTTAATTTTTACTTCATAGTGCATTTTGCAAAGGAAGAGTAAAGATCGGGATTTTGGTGGGCTTTATAGTTTTTATAAGTGAGCTTTCAAAACCCGGGCAATTTTTTGGTTGGTCCAATTACATCAACACAGAAGATAATTATGGATGTTTAATTGAATTTGTGAGCCAAATTACAAAACTGTCCTAACAACTGTCCTATTTTATTTTATGATGCATCATTAGTTTCCCGTTTCGTCGCACACCTGTGCTTGCAATATGTGCTTCGTTTCGAGCTTCGCCATTAATTGGCAGTTCAGGCGGATTGATCATAATACGTCTCACACAAGCCCGTGTCTGTTCTTTTTCCTTAGTAATTGTACATATAACAGCCACATATTTAAAAAAAGGAAAATTTTCTTGCGTACTTTATGCGCATCCTCAATTCTTGTGTAGTTTACAAGTTTCAAACTGTCAGCCCTGGGTGTCCTCCGTCGCAGCCGCATGCCTTTTGATTGGCTGCTATTCGACGAGACATTCACCCAGCCTTGTATGTTTGAAGTTGTGAACTGCGCTGAAGTAGTACTGAGCATGGGCGTCCGCAGAGGTTTTTCCAGTTGGAGGGAAATGTCGACATTTTGCTTATTTTTTTCAGATTGTTGGCGATGCAACGCAAATGGACGTACACAAAAAGAAAATGTCCAATGTTACGGCAACAGTTGCAAACAGTGTTTTCCTTGTGAGAAAACGTTACACTGAGCAAACGTTTGTTTTAGTGAGCATGGATATTTTAACGACTGAGTTAGCAGAGTTCTAAAGGAATTACAAACTGTGAGAATTTTTAGATTGAGTGCAAAATCTTATGAAAATGCGAACAAAGTACCATTTAATTCAAATAGCTTCTCCTTGTTTTCGTGCTTTTCCAATGTTTTGGAATGTTGAAAATTACGCGAGATGATATTTTGCGCAAATGGTCTGGTGGTACTGCGCATGCGCAAATGGTCTGGTGGTACTGCGCATGCGCGCACCTTCAGAAGGAGCACTGGTTGCAAAAAATGCGCTTTGTTGGCAGCAATGCTTCTTTTACACCCAGGTTTCTTTATACATAGCATAAGCCAGGGGTGGGCAAACTTGTTCAATGGAAGAGTCATTTGCAGAAAACCAAAAACACCAGCGAGCCGCAAAACCAATTAGTAGTATCAACACAAATACGGTAAAGAATGCAAGTTTTACATTAAATGATGCACAGTAATTGTCAATATTAAGTTTTTGTTTGATTTTCTAGTCCCCAAAATTTGGACATTACGTTGTTAAAGCTGTGTGAATTAATTCTCCCAAGTGTTCATTTTTCAGGGTTGCACGATGGTTTGATTTTACGAACTTCATTACAGAGAAACAAATTCACAGCAATGTGTTGTGCTATACACAGAAATGAGTTGTAAACTGGTCGTTTAAATTTTGGGCATTTACCTGTCGCCCGAAATTAAGTGTAGAGTGGCATTGACTAAAATTTTTTTAGAGCCCGATTTTCTTGCATTTCGGTCAATTTTATTTTTACAGCAGTCACGTTTGTGTCACCCGGTTGGTGAACTGGACAGCCATCACCGATTACATTAAAACTGAATGGATTTACAGTGGCGGATCCAGGGGGGTGAGGGTTGGGGCAATTGACCCCCCTAAAACCTGCGAAAGTAACTTTGTTCTCCATGATCTTGTACAATTCGGAAAACATTCGCGATGTAAGGTCATTTGGCCGTCTATTGTTTTGTCAAAACAGTGTTGTAAAGAATACTTTATCTCTCTTACAGGAGCCTAGTGAACCCGTAATGAGACTTGACTGCCAAATATTATTGAAATCGCCCCCCTCCCCTAACCTTACTGGCTGGATCCGTCCCTGATTTACAAGGAATACAAAGCAATGTTTTTAACTCTTGGAAATGGTCGCATCTGGCTTGAAACTCCTCCAGTAGTGCTCCAATTTATTTTAGTGTTCTTCCACTTTCTGGTCGGCAAATGCCTCTTCAGGAAAAAAATTCTGACTTTGGCAAAATGGCAGAATGTTTTTAACAAATATGTCGCTTTGAAACATTTTAGTTTTCTTCTGGGAACTTCAGTAGCCTAACGTGCGATTTAGATTCACTGTCGTTGTTATAAAATCGTGCAGACTCCCTGCTGACTAATTTCACGAACTTGTGTAAACACATTGATAAATGAAAAAAACGTTAAATATGAGGCAATTTGAAATATTGTTATACATCTAGAAGAGCCACACAAAGTATGTCGGCGAGCAACAAAATATGCTGGCGCGCCGCAGTTCGCCCACCATTGCTATAAACCAACGTGGCTTACCACTATAAGCAGTCACTGATCAATGATCACTGTCTCGCTCGCTGCATTATCTGTCAGCTTGTCTGCGTTCAATAGTTACAAGTGGCAAAGAAGCGGATTAAGTGAACTGCAAGCTCATCACTGCATATTACTAGAACAGTGAACCTGACTCAAGTGCAGTGTGAGTGTCTGATCGTCAAACAAACTGTCATTGCATGAATTAACCCAACTAATCAGAATTAAACTGCTGATTTCACGTTTTCTCGAAATTTTTGCCTCAGTCCCAATTTCCAGGGGGGCAAATGCCCGTTTTGCCCCCCCTGCCTACGTCCACGGCACTGAGTGTGTTCTACTCCCCTGTTTAACGCGTTGCCAGATATTTTTACAGTTATGGATTCCTCTGTCTTAGGATACCGCTAATAATTTACGTTCATTACAGTGGCAAGTTGTAGCCTACAACAACGAGTAAGGAGAGTGCGTGTAGAATAATATGCACATGGACGTCGGATAATTGAGGCATGGCCGGGGCATTTATCCCTCTATTCTTCTAAAAGGGGGGCAACGAGGGCAGAAGTGCCTTTTCACCATAGGTGTAGGAGCAGGCAAATTTTTGTGGGTGAGAAGAATTTTTGCCTGATTTTCCCCAAAGTTGCTCGAAAAGTTTTTGTACAACTTTTGCTTGCAAATTTTCTCCCACAAAGAGTGTGACCTCGAAAAAAGGTCCTTATGTGTTTTTATGCAAATCTTGGGCGCCGTTTTTTGAAGTTAATCAACGTTGATTGCTATTTTTACCCGGATTTTCAGGGCTTTTGCTCAGATTTTCAGCAAATCAAAACTTTTGGGGGTGCGCTTGCAACCCCTGCAACCCCACCTCCAACGCCATTGCTTCTCATAACAGTATCATAAGTAATTTCGTAGTTTGTCAAGATCGACTTGAAACAAATTTACTGCAGCTTTTCGGACGCCCAGAAAATTCAGAATGATTTTCTATAATTCCCATTATTATTTTTGAGGTCAGCATTGTTGATCAACAGAAACAAACATAATTGGCAACAGTCTTTTTGTTTTTTTATAAGTTTCCATTGCCCTCAACTGTTTTACTGCTCCCCGTGCCCTACCGCTACTCCGGCGTCACTAAATATGCATGTTGTGTCAATAACTTCGCCAAAACGTTGGTTGCAAACTTGAATAGGATGTCATACTGTGACGTCACAAACAGTGCAATGGCTAACCCAGACCAGATGTTTGCGGAAGGCAGTTATAGAGGATGATGCTAAAATAAGTCTTTTCGAATATCCCGGATTCTCTCTTGCAATTCTCTTCATTGGATTCACCTTGGAAACAGGGCGTACCGAGGTTAGATGGCGCCCGGAGCAAGGAAAGGGGCATTGTGCTCCCCTTTCCCCCTCGTTGCTTCCCTGCATTCCTGCACTGTTTCTGCAATTCTTTCTTGACATTTTGCTGAAGCAACAGTCTCGATCTCATTAATATTTTATGTAGCAGGTCATCCTGGCATTTTTATTTTATCATGGGCTACGCCTACGTTTCTGCCATCATACAGCTCGTTACTTTGAGACTTACTTTGGTCTTGCACAGTTGTCAAGAAGTTGTGACAACCTTGTAGACTGTTCCTTTGTTGGTTTGGTTCCGGGACAAGACTAGAACCTGTTTCCTGCGAATTCTCCACAGTATTGCTTGCAAATATACCGTCTGGATTTTATCGTCGGATTTTTTCGAAACCGCTTGAGCAACAACAAAACAAGCTCCAGCTTTACAGCCAGCTGTTTGAGGAATCTCCTGCCTGAGTTAAATTACGGCNGAGACTGAGCCCCGAGTCAACGCTAAATTTTCTAGACTTTTCTACTGCCCTTTACTGTCCGTTGAAGCCACATGATCGTCTGAGACAAAGACTATCCGAAGCGGAGAGTATCGTTTTCAATCAGAGTATTGAATAGCCGTTAGCGATCGGAGTTAGCAGCTCTGTAACCGATCTAGTGGAGGAATGCTTATTTGGCTTTATTAATTTAACCTTGCTAATTGTTCCTAACAACAACACGCAGTATTTCTATTTTGTTTCGTTGTCAACTTTCACTAGTAACCTTTTTATACTGGTGTGCGCAGGAATGATGATGTGTTCCACACGAAACCAGTTTGCTTGTGCAAATAAATTGCGATTGATTCGCTTGGTGCCGGCCACTCCCAGGGAGGGACTTGGGGATCGCGGGGCCAAGGCCATCTTATTTTTTGGGGCCCCAGGCAGATTTGACCTACAGTATTTAGTCGCTTGTTTTAAAAGCGTGAAAGTACGTCCCTCTTACGTGCAATGCCCCCTCAAAATTTCATCTTTTGTGGTGCCACTTCGGTTCTACGATTGCCTTAGCTTAGATATTCAACAGAAATTAAAGCGTTTCCTACATTCTTTAA
>JGI24158J21664_10013704_pt1 | contig 10688 bp, 9 predicted proteins | sample Ectturendosymbi3_FD_21664 | JGI IMG/M metagenome (IMG submission 21664)
TTGAGAAGCGTTGTAAAACAACATTGAGTGAAATAAGCACAATTAGGAAAACAAACAAACACAAAACATGGTGAGGAAAATGTACAGATGAAAAAGCGTGCCTATGTACACAGATGAGTGGATCACATTTAATTGAAGGAATTTGGTGTGGTTAATAATATGTTTAAACAAAATATAAAAAGCAACTCAAAGATTTTCCCTACGTTCAGCACTAAATGCAGGGAAATAGGTAAAGCAAGGCGAATATTTTCCCTCCGTTTAGATTCAGTAACGGTCGGCGTTGCACACGATCAGTCTTCAACATTCAGCACTAAATATAGGGAAACAATGAAAGTAAGGCAACGANTTTTCCTGCGTTCAGGTTCAACACTCATTTTAGGGAAATAGGGAAAACAAGGCGAATATTTTCCTTTGGTNGAGGTTAAGAATCAAATATGGGGAAAACAAGGCGAAAAGTGTCCCTCCCTTTGGAATCAGCACTAAATATAGGGAAAGCATGGCGAAGATTCTTCCTACGTTTAGAGTCAGCACTAAATGTAGTAACACAGGGAAAGCAAAGTGAAAATTTTCCCTCCGTTTAGGTTCAGCACTAATTAGGGCAAGCAGTGCAAGCTACACATTCCCCTGTTTAGGTTCAACACGAAAATGAGGTTGTGATTTATTTTTGAAAACTTGTAGTTTCCACGCCATGTGTACAAACTTTACAATCCTGTTTCAAATTATCTATGCTTTTGTAACCGTTTCAACACACGAGAAAGCATTGCTGTTCTACGACTTGTTCTGTAGCGTTTCATTCTTTGTTCAATCATGATGCTTGTTGTCATTTTGTTTTTCATTGTGAAATTTTTGTTGACTGTTCATCGTGTGTTTTTTTGCTGACTGTTCAAATTTTTTGCTGACTGTTAAAATTTTTTTGCTGACTGTTAAAATTTTTTGCTGACTGTTCATCGTGTGCCAAGTTCGCTTGTTCTCAAGTGACGAAGGGCATATCCAGGCCCCAACCTGACGTCCATTGTTGTTCGAAAAACAAATATGATACATAAAATACTTGTCGAGACTTGTTGGCACTTGCATGCATTTTTGCTGGCAGAAAGAAATGAGAAATCACAACATATGTATGAAATATTACTGGACCACATTGTAGTACTGCAAATAAGAAAATAATTTGATTATGAAAAAATTGAGTGAAATACACGTTCGTCATAGTCTACACTTTTACATTTTACCAAAGTTATATTTTTTTCCTTCAAACTATATGCTCACATCATTTTAGGGTCTTAATGAAGTGTTTCCTTTTATGGTATAGCTCAGGGGTGGCCGTTGGCCAAACAGCGGCTCTTTGAGCTTTCCGAAAAATTATGTATTTGTTTTTTATTTTTTATTACTGTTGCAAAATGTAGATATATTCTAAAATGGTACTGTGTTAGCTAGCGTGCCATACAGTATTACTTTTGCAAGTCGTTACAAAAAGATTTATGATGTCGCAGAAGCGTAGATTGTAAGGGAAGGTAATATAGTATACTTTTGACATTTTTGACTGTCAGTAGAAAATGTTTTGGCGTATGCAAACGGTTGCAGGTGCAAATGAAACTATGGACTTTGCCTCAGTTTCTAAAACCTAGTTAGGCTTCTATCTTGAATACTGTGTTGTATAGTTACAATATAAAAATGTCACTTCCCTGTATCAATATACCTTCACTTGAACCTTCACTTGATGGTAAATTGATACATGAAAAAGGGAATTTGATACAGTATCAAGCCAAGCTTAATATGTAGTACACAGAGTTGAAGAAAACCGATTAATCGAAGTCTTGTTTTTCTTAAACCAGAATCAAACGTGACCTTTTTAAATCTTGATGGTCAATCTGAACCACATCTCGTAAATAAAAAATCAAGCCAGAGTGACCACAATTAAGGGACTGGACCAAGTAGTTTAATTTAAAAGGAAATGAAACCAAACCAAGCTTTAGCACATGTCACGATAGTGTTCTCGTGTAAGTAAACTACAATAAAAAAAGGAAAGCAAGGATTGGGGTGTCTAAAAACCTCTTGCTAAAACCTCCACTCACGAGTAAAAAACTCTGTTTATCCGAAAACAGTAAGTTTACGTCGTAAAACTCATCCGGAAAATGAGAATGACAGCGATGATAAAAGCGATTTTTAATAGAAGAAAAAAAATGATAAAAGCGATTTTTAATGGAAGATAACGTGTACCTATACTGAACTGTTGCACCCAGTAGTAGCACAAAACAAGCAACACAGCTACCAGAAAAAAATCAAATGAACAGAAAAAACGGCAAAGCAAGCAAATCTCCTAATCAGTCACAACACACATGCCAAAACTGCACATTTATTTCAGCAAAAAAGTCTGACGCAAAATTGCGTGAGGTCGTAGAAGTTTGACTCCGTTAACAAATCGTAAGGAAGAATCTGAGCAGCACTAAAAAAATCTGGAGAAAGTTCATCAATCAAGTCACTAAAATTTGAATCAAGCCGTTAAGTTTGTCGATCTGAGCTGCAGAAAATATCACAGTAGAGTTTATCAGGCAAGCTGCTATTAAACGTTTGGTTGTAAAAAAAAACTCGTGTAGTCTTTGAACAGCTCCACTTGAATTTCAAGTAGTAAAAAACGGGCTGGTTGATAGCGAAAATTAAAGTCTTACTGTATCTGCGACGATCTATCCAATCTCCAAAGGGAATCAATGTCAGATGCGTAGAAATCAAACGTCACAGACTTTCCAGGACGGATGTAGGAAGTAAACCCGTAAATCTGTACTTTAAAAGCAACGTTGGTGTCCTGTAGACACGTCGAACGGATTTGCGTCGAAACTTTTGAAGCAACGTTGGTGTTCCGTAGACACGTCGAAAAGATTCGCGAAGTATTCCGAGAAATGCGCACTTTAGCCGATACAGCGCACAGAAAACTGGACAGCTTGCTTGAAACTTGAACCAGAGACCAGAGAAAGGTCTGAGATCCAATGTAGGGACTGCGGTTGTAGGAAGCGATGAAAAAGTAGGGATACTTGAGGGGTGGGTCATCCTAGGTGTTGCAGAAGCGCAGGTCAATCTCCCAAATAAGCAACCTGATGTCTTGAGGTTGCCAAGCCGAAGCAAGGCGTATTAAAAGGCTCTCACCACTTTGTCCGCTGATAACTCTCCAGCAGCGCCGTAGCAGCCCAACTCTGGGCCTCCCCCAAAATCCTTACAGCGGCCCCCTGATGGTCATTTATTAAAAAGGTTGTCGATGTTGTGCTACATTTCGAGGCCGAATGGCCTTCAAAACAAAATAGCCTAATTGCAGACACAATTTTGGTAGAACCAGGCCCGTAGCCAGGTTTTAAGATTGGGGGCAGGTCTAATACATTTTTTGGGGAAAGATTTTTGTTTTTATCATACAGCATGTTTAAAACAGCTTTTTCTGAGCACAACAAAATTTGGGGTGTGAAAAAAAAGATTTGGGGTAACTGCTCCCGAATGGCCCCGTGTGTGCGGGCCTGGGCAGAACCGTCAACATAAAGTATTCCATTTGGGACCTTCATGTTTGTGCAGGGTTTAGACATTCTAAAAATGTATATTTAATTCACAACATGAACAGCATTTGCAGGTTGTGCAAATTAATTATAAATATTTTCCCGCAAATACCCATAATAGGCCCGTAGTTTCCAACTAAATTTTTTTGAACGAGTTTAGCAAAAGGAATCGGGTCGTAAATCATTGTCATTTAATTGACAACGATTATTCAGAGATGTCGTAATGAAATGCAAATGTAAAAAAAAATTTGCAGGAAATCAGAATCAAGCGTATCGTTCAGTTATCAAAACATTATTACCGAAGGAACAAACATGAGGCCGGTCAAAGCATGTGCTCCGTGAAGAACGTTTTCTTTTATCAGCACAAATTGGTGAACTTTACCATGAGCTGTGCTGTATGCTTATAAAGCGTGCGCATTGGGCTTTTTACTGGCCAAAATGCGCATGCATAAACCTTGCTGGTGTCTGGACTGTTAATCTCCTGGTGAATAGCACATGTTTAGATTAGTAAGATTTCGTATCTCAAATCGCCTATAAATCTTAACAAATGCAGACTAAGGCCTACGTAGACGCAACGGTTAATATCCATAATCCACTAACTGCACTAATCTGTTTTGAGACAACAATCAAAATGGAATCTTCTAACTGCACAATTAACTCCATCTGGCTGTGTGAACAGCAGGATGCGCAAATGTGTAACTTCGGTCGTAAGCACCAAAGGTATCTTGTTACTATGCAATACAAAATAAGAGAAGACTACCTGGGCTAGACTTCGTCCATTTTTTTACAACAATCATTACACAAAATACGTTGATCAAGTGGAAGTCTGACTTCTGGACTTTATACAACTAGGCATGTAGGCAGGGCCGGATAAATGAACGCAGGGCCCATCAGGGCAAAGTCGTGACCACGAGATCCCTGAAACGCTTAGCGCAACTTTGCAGTTCGCTCATATCCGATCCTTTACCTGCAGAGGCAGGTTGCAAAACTTGCTAGTGGATTGTTGGGGGAGATTAGGGACCTTTGGGCAAAATTTGCATTTTGTTTGATGCAGTCCCTGCTGCTTGCCGCAAGTGGCTCAAAGTTGGTTTCCGAAAAGTGCAAAGGGTTCCCATTATTTTAGTACCAAAAAAGAACCAGCTATATTATAACGTCTAAATGATTGCACTCTAAAAGTTGTTGAAGAATTAGCCCAAAAGTCCCTACCCTAAGGGACCAATGGCCCATGGCTAAGGGACCTTTGGATCACGTTGTTTTGTCAGGTAATTTCATGAAAATAATTACACAGGACAATCAAATTTTCTCTTATTTACAGTGAAAAATAAAAGTTTTGCTTATTTACCATGAAAAAGAAAAACGACAGTTTGCATTTCTGCAATAAATAACATGAAATGCAAGTTTCATAACACTTTTTTTTACTTAGCAAAGAGCACGTCTACTGTTTTACTTTAAGGGTTATCCTAATCCTACATGAATACCTGCATTTTTACTACAAACTATCATTAGACAAAGAATAGCCTAGTGGTTCCCAACCAGGATGCCCCGGCATCCCAGGGTGCCATTTACAATATTCAAGGGTGCCGAAGGCTAATTCGTTTTTCATTGTATCATTGAAAAGGTATTTTCTAAATGTCATCAACCTTAAAGTAAATTGCTATGCGTGCGCCACCAGTCCAATCCAAGTCCAGTGCTCATCTATGTTGTCAATTCAGTGCCATTGAATGTGTCTATCAGTGGAGGAAAAAAAACTAATTCGCCCTGAAACGCATACGTACAAAAAAAAGAAAGAGAGTGCCTTCTCGTAAGTCAACTCAGCAACAGACTAACTGGGAACTGATGCAGCAACAAGTCGCATCAACTGGAGACGCACAGACTAATTGGGAACTGACTCGAGAGAGGCGAAACAAGGACCATAAGTAATGAGCAAAACAATCTACGTGCATCCCGCAGCGAAAAGCGCGTGGCACCTTGAAAAACGCTTGGTGGCGCCACTGCCCAACGAATGTGTAGGCTACATCACAAACAAAAACTGTCAATTACTACCCCAACACACTTTTTGCATCTCCAAAAATATGCACTCCCGTACACCTATGGAAGGATGTGACTAGGTTTCAGAGAGGGAAATTGTTCATATGCCTGGTAACTAAAACACGAAAAACTCAGATCCACTTGTGGTTGTTGTTTTGAAGTGACAACAGATGGCGACTGCTTGCCTTAGTGGTTTGATTGTATTTTGAAAACCAGGCTTCTGTGACGTAGAAATAAATTTATTGTGGCCTTGACTGCTTCATATTTGGTAAAATACAACTGCCGCACTTATTATAGTCTCCATTTCAATGATGAAAGTTCTACCAGTAACAATCCGAATGGTAAAGCTTTTTTATGCGTTATTAGAATAATTTCACCATTGTAATCAGGGTTGAGGAGTCGGAGGTACAATATCCAACTCCGACCTTTCCAAAATTTGCGACTCCGACTCCCGATTCTGACTTTACAAATTTCCGAATCCGGCTTTCCGAAATTTCCGACTCCGACTCCTTAACATAAAGGGAATTAAATTTGGCTGTTAAAATCAATGGAAATCGTGGTGCTCAGCAAGAAATCTCTGCTTCAACAAAAGTTTCAAAACAAATTGCACCATTTCAACAGAAATTCCCAATTTAGGAGTGTGGTGTAAAAAATGATCCAATTGGACTTCCGGAGTCGGAGTCGGTCAAAAAAATCCGGTTCCGACTCCCAGTGTTGTTAGGAATCCCACTCCAACTCCACCCAACAACCTTCGACTCTTTACAATTCCGACTCTGGCTCCAACTCTGCAACCCTGATTGTAATAATTGTCGTGCTGTGACGAAGAAAAACACCGTTGGATAAACAAGTCTGAAAATGGTCGTTGCTGAATTGAAAAAAAAAAACTGCAGCGAATAAAGAAGTGCTCCTTTCGCAACAGTAAATGAAGTAAGTTTTGCTTTGTAATTAATAACCCAACTTTTTCAAATTTTAAAACAGAGTTTCAGAAATGAAGCTAGAGTTAATATTCGATTTCTAAAGTATGCCAAATGAAATGTGACTTCGTGACGTGCCTTTGGCATTCTTGACGACTGGTACACCGCTTGGGAGACTGCCGGCTAGTTTTACACTTCAGGAGACACAATATCTTCTGGAAGGTTAGAGTTCACGAGCAGATGGACATAATTGATCTGTGAAATCTGTATTCGTTATATTCGGCCTTCTACTAGTAGATTGAAAGAACAAGGAAGACCCCAGACTCGATGGTGCATATATTCATCAAATGTCACGGGGATAGCGGATGGGGACTACAGGGATAATGACCTTAATTTCAACTACAATTCTCAGGAATACAGCGCACTAAACAGCTACAACAATAGTTGACGGTATTTTCCAGATAAACAAAACAAAGTAGTCACTGTCAGCTTGCAAGTCACAAAAAAGGCGTCAAACAGCCATCGCCATTTGACGTAACAATCTTAATGAAATACCTCTGTTCGATAACTAACGTATTGTCTCAGTGGAATCGAAAGACCAGGTTGTTCTCTCTTGCTTACCGTTGTGCCCAACGTAAGCATGGGGGTTGAAAGGGGGGAATGGGGTCTTACCCGTTTTTTTATAAAGCATTCTTCACTTAAAAAATAAGGCTTTCTCAAAAACGGACTTCATTTTTCAGCTGGAAAACTGAATAGCAAAAATATGTTTTCACTTTTCAGCTCAAAATAGTTTCACATTTGACATGGAAAAATGGTATTGCTCATGAGTGATCGAAAGACTATAGGCATTAAAAATAGTCACAATACGCCATTGTTTACTAACATTAGTCACTATACACCATGGTTTGCTTTTAACCAAAGTTGAAAATAATTCTATTTTGGCCATTGCAATTCTGTTCCAAGTTTTCAAAAGTGGTCTTCCTTGAAAAACGTTTGTCACTTTCAAAATAGTTTTACACGTCCGCTTTCACCTTTCATCAAGAAGAAGAGATAATAATCTTCATTCCCGGTGTAGTTTTCTCAGTTATTGTTCTGGCAAGCGAATTCAAATAGTTTTGACTATATGTGATATGGATAGTGAAAAGCACGTTCATAACAAACTTTAGATTATGACCTCTTGAAGCTTCAGTAACGTTTTTTCGTTGTGTTCAACCACGAAAAAAAATTCAAAACATTCAACAAATGTGTTGAAGATAATGCGTTAACGCAATCAGGGGCGTAACGAAGGGACAGGGGGCCACAATTACCCGGGCGCCGAATCGCTATGGGGGCGCCGAATGACTGCGGGTGAGCAGAAAGTCCTAACAATGTTACAAGCAGAACCGTCGCCAGAAAGCCTTCAATAGCGGGTTTTACGTTTATGCAAGGGGCTTGACAATCCAAAATTCGACAAAAACTCCACTGATTTGTAGTGTTCCATATTTCGTTTTGGGGGGCTTGGAGCTTTGTTTCGGGGGCCAAAGCCCATCATAGCACCACCGTGGCGACGAGGCTGGTCACAAGTACATTCATCAATACAGTACATTTGCCTCCGAAACGCCTTAAGTTCGAATATGGGGGCGCCAAACTTGCTTCTTGTCCCGGACGCCATCTAACTTCGTTACGCTCTTGCACGCAATGGAGCAACCCATTCAAACGGGTTGTGCGGATCAGCATGAAATCCAACATGCGGTTGAAAAGTTTCCTTTGTGTTGGTTGAACGTTGACTCTTTACCACTGATATGCAAGCCGCGTGTTTCTGGCCGGCACCCTGGAATACGCAGCAGTGGCGAACTGCATTAATCGTCCTTCCCATAGCTTAGCTTTTCTAGGTAGATTGATTCACTGCCAATGCTTCCTATGCAAAAGCTTTGCTCAATATCACGATATGGACATTAATACAAAGGCCTTTTCGGGTCAATCTGAAACATAAATTAAATGTAACCTATATGCACCACAAAACTTGCACCAGAAGCACAAGCAACGTAAAAAGCCACGCCATCGCAGAAAAACAAGTGCTTTTTAAGTAAATACAGAAATTAAAAAAAGAAAACATTCCAAGCGGGAAATGAAGGGAACGAACTCAGGAACGCGTCAGTGACAAAAGTCAAAAGGAAACTCACTTCAAATCTTCGACGGGCCGCAAATTGAAGGCGTGGAAAATCCAATGCTAAACTTTCCGACACGACGGGAGACAAGTTATAACTGCGAAACAATTTTCCACTGCGATCAGCTACAATCCATAATGCACGTCGCCGAGACACAAGCTTGAACGCTTTATCACATAGTACCACGCACGAGTTCAACACAATCGAATTTTGCGCGCGTAACAATACATGCTATAATAATCACAAAGATAATAATGTAGTAATAATTGCCAATCATCAATACGACGGAGACGTTATCGATTGACTGTATCGTTGAGGCTGCAAATTAGACACATTTTATGAACAGGTCGCCTGAGCTCTCGCCCTTTCACTTTCAACATGACGACTCGCACCACGCCATGCTTGTCTGGAAAAAACTCCTTCACCTTTTCCAGTGACCGCTGAGCTCTTGGCGTGACGTTGTGAACGACCAATACAACGTCGTCAATTCGAAGGTTGTGTTATTCTCACGCCATTTCTGTCTAGCAATGACGATGTCTAGATAATCTCTCGCAAATCTCGACTGTTAAGAGATATACTGAACATACCGCCAACTAGGTGAAAATTTGTCTTTGTCGTCGGTTTGTTCAAGTGAAAATCCTGGCGTCGCGGTCAATCGAAGCAGGTTGTTTGGGGCGCAGAGTAAGCGGATATGGACGACCGCAGACCGCTCGTGTCACTCAGAAAAGGATTACAAAGCTGCACAATGTAACTTTCTTTTTGGTCTAGCTGCGAATATTTTCCTTCATTGACGTCATTGGAAATGATGAAACAGCTTCACTCGAAGCATGATTTTGTAGCGGAAGCAGTGGATGCACTCATTGTGCAATGCTCAGAGCATTTATAACAACTAAATCCTGTGGAAGTGAAAATAGAATCATTGATAGCAGGAGGAAGCTAACTAAAGATTTCACAGAATTTTGCTTAAAACAAGCATTTTGTATGACCAAATCTTGTGGAAACGACCTACCTACTGTAATTGTTTACAAAAAGCTTCAATTAGCAAAAATATCTTCTATCTTTTGAAATAGTATACAATAGCGGAATATTTTTATGGGATTTTTTATTCTAGTAAAATTTGAAAGTTTTTTTCGCATTTACGATAGCCGAAGGAAGTTTTACTGAAAACAAGTAAAACAAGGACCGTTGTTTTTAAGATATGTTAAAGTGTCGTTATTTGGTGATTGAAACTGCATAAATATTTCACCTAATTTGTGAAAAAGGTGAAGTTTTATTGTACTAAAGTGTCGTCGCCAGTATAAATATTACGAATACACAAGAACATCACCACAAAATTAACGTGGGCCCGGGGCACCGAAAAACTCGAAGATTATTTTCTCAAGGAGTCCCTAAAGTTGTTAGAAGTGCGTCAGTGGCCGCTACGGCTGCATAACTATATGAGTAGCTTACTGTAATTTATGGCAAATGAAAGAAAAGAAGAATCTGCATATGCCAAACAACAGCAAACTGCAACAAGAAATTCAATCTAACATGCGGGTAATCTGCAACAAGATATGGTACAGACCAGAAACAATGTACCACAGGCAATTTTTAGGTACCGACAGTGAAAAGAACAAATATCATCTAGAAGAAATGAGCGAAACATGATGATTGGGCGATTCATATGAAATAAACAAGCATCATGCAACAGATGAGAATAAATTTACATAGTCAATTACGAAATGGGGTTTATTACGAAAAGTCATGCTTGTTACGTTACGTACTATACAGTGCGATAAGAAACTTATTGTTACTTTTGGAGAATCTACCGTAGGAGAATCTTTTAAACTGTTGCGGTTTCCTGGACCATGTCACTGCTCTTTTATATGCTAGTTTCCTTTACCTAGAGAAGTGCCAAATTTAGGTAAAAGTTATTTTGTCTTCCAGATGATGTAGTGAAGTGAGAGTGAGTTTCAGTAATCTTTTGAAGGAAGCTATCACACTTATAATAAATACTACGGCCAAAGCAAACGATACAACTGACATCTTGCAAACGTTTCGATAACAACTGTTATCATCTTCAGTGCATA
>JGI24158J21664_10013705_pt1 | contig 10688 bp, 5 predicted proteins | sample Ectturendosymbi3_FD_21664 | JGI IMG/M metagenome (IMG submission 21664)
TTGTCATTACCTGGAATGCATCCACACTTATGACCCTGGGTCGCACAACATACAAACTCGTCATATCCACCTGTCATGTCTACTTTTCCATCATTTACTTTTGACCTTTCAACGCACTCATCATTTCTACAATAAACTTTTGTGTTTAAACAATATTTTTCATCCGACCCATCACCACAGTCGTTGTTGCCGTCACATACCCGCGCCTGATCTAAGCATCCCCACCTTCCTGCACAACCATCATCAGACTTGTAACAATCACATTTGAACGGCCTGTACGAAGGACAATCGCACATTTTCTCGTCACTCTTGTCAGGACAGATATATCTACCATCGCACACCTCCGATTGTTCTATGCATCCCAAAAACCCTGCACACCCATCAACAGACTGGTAACAATCACATTCGAACGGTCTGTCCGAAGGACAATCGCACATTTCCTCGTCACTCTTGTCAGGACAGTTATAGAAACCATTGCATATCAACGATGATGGCACATCGCATGTTGGTGAAGGTTTGGAATCTGAGAAATTTACCTTTTTTCAAAATATTGACAAAAAACACATAAAAACGAGTCGAGTAAAAAATACTGGTTGAAATGAAATGCGAAAGAGCAAAAAATTCTAACAATTTGTTGATTTCCACCAAACTGATGACTCATCGCACGTTGGTGAAGGTTTGGAATCTGAGAAATTAACTTTTTTCAAAATATTGACAAAAAACACATAACAATGAATCAAGCAAAATGTTGGTTGAAATGAAATGCAAAAGAGCAAAAATTTCTATCAGTTTATTGAATTCCACCAAACGGATGACTCATCGCGCGTTGGTGAAGATTTAGAATCTGAGAAAATGACTTTTTGAAAAATATTGACAAAAAACACATAAGAATGAGTCAAGTAAAAAATGTTGGTTAAAATGATATGCAAAAGAGCAAAACATTCCAAGATATTGTTGATTTCCACCATACTGATGACTAGGGCAACCAATTTTTTGACCTAAAAACTTAAATTTTTGACTTAATAATCGACAAATATTGACTTTATTTTGACCTATAAATTTTCTGCGTTTGCAACTGCAAAATAAGTCAGCCTTAGGTGTTGAGGTTAACCCAGAAGCATATTCATGCAGTCTATGCTTCGCAATTTTGAAATATTTGGTTGTTTAGCTTTGGGGATGATATATTGGTAAGTACATAAATAACTACAGTAGAGTCAAACCTGAGAACATCATGAAGTTGAAACGTTATATACATAATGGATTGAGCATTTACCAAACCAAGTACTGTAAGACAACATTTCGTGCCTTACCATGCCTATCCTCCATGTTATTCAATCGTCCAGTAGTGGGCAAAACAGCATTATTACGCCAGAAGTCGCAACAAGCCCACTATTATTACAGAATTGCAAATAAACTTGCTAAAGCATATCAATATCAGTTGTTGTAGTTTCAATAAAGTATGATTGAGGAGAAAAAAGCCGTGCTGCAAGAAAATTTTGACCTAACGATAAATTTTGACCTATTGCTAAATTTTGACTTTTTTTTGACCTATTAACTTAGGATTCCCTCATGGTATGAGCGTGAAATTTGGTTTGTGGACGTTTCATGAAGTTTCAAAACGGCAGAAAATTTTGACTTTATTGACTTGTGGTTGCCCTGCTGATGACTCATCGCACGTTGGTGAAGGTTTGAAATCTGAGAAATTCACTTTTTTCAAAATATTGACAAAAAACACATAAAAATGAGCCAAGTAAAAAATGTTGGTTAAAATGAAATGCGAAAGAGCAAAAAATTCCTAAGGAATGAAAATAACACTCATTTTTATTTTCCACAACATTTTGAGATAAGGTTAAGGCAACAACTACATTACTGGGATGATTTGAGATCCATACAAGCGACACAAACTCAACGTTTAAACATGTAAAGTAAAACTCACCAACTGATTCAACTCTTCCTTCTTTGAATGACAAAAATGGCAGAAGTAGTGCGAGAATCAATGACATCAGGCGCTTCGCAAACATCGTCGTTGGCATGGCAACAAAACGACGCGAGTTCAATTTACTGCAATGTTTTTTTTTTTATTTCTTCAAAAAATTACCTGCAAATATAACACTTGTGATTCAAAAGCTTGTTTAGTTCAAACCAGTGGTCTTCAACGTGGTTGAAATCGGCCCCCAGGGGGCAATTTTAAGCATAATGGAGGGATTTTGTGATTTATCAGATTTGGGGGCAACTTCAGATTCCAGAAGAGCGATTTCTGCAGGTTAGAATATACTAAAATTCTGTATTGCTTCCAAAAACAAAATATATCTGCCAGTGTTTTTTAAGCCATTTTCTGGGTGTCAAAATCACACACTCAGATTTTGCAATGACACCCTAAATTCTGAAAGCAAAGATATGGTTTTGCCTTGTATTGAAGTAAAACGATTTGCGGAAAGCATGTTCTCCTGCACGTGGCTATTGCAACAGCCGCCTGCAATGTTATAGGACAAGACAATTCTCTGGCGCAGAAGTTGGAAACGAAAATATTAAGTATGGTATCTGTGTACTGTCATGCGCACCGCTTCGCTTGGTCCTGCGCTACACATGGTATACTACCGCTGATATGTACAGTATGGTGTACGAAACTGCGAAAGCACTTTAATGCAATTATACAAGTGTTTCAATGTTTCACTGTTGCGATCAGCTTGCCTGGCGATGCATCAGACTACAATGAAGACAAAAGGTCGTATGCAAAACAAAGTGGATATGCAAAAACAAAGTACGCAGCGCGTATGCAAAACAAAGTGGATGTCGAGTGAGGTAACAGTGAGAGCTAGCAGTGGTATTTTGGCTATTTATGACGCACTGAAGCAGCTGTCAGAAAATAAAATTGATGCGTTATGCGTTTTTTTTACTGCGACTTTTGAAAATAAAAATTTAAACATGGTCAGTTTTCAAATCGGTCTTTGTTCCGCACAGGTCTGAAATCCGTAAAGTCTGGAATGTCGAACCACTCCTCCGAATCGAGATATCACAGCTACGTTGCTTCGGCCATGTGTCCAGAATGCCGCAAGAAAGATTAGCGAACTAAATCCTGCTGGCTAAACCCACGGGAAAGCGGCCCAGAGTTCGTCCAAGGACCAGTTGGATTGATTACATCCCCGACTTGGCTAGGTCCTGTCATGGTGTTGAGCCAACGGAATTATCTGAGGTTGCTGTTGATCGTGAGGTATTTCGAGTCCTCCTGGGGCTGCTGCCTCCGCGATCCCCTCATTAAGCATATTTGGACGGAAACTTGCGTTTTTGTGAAAATCAGTTAAACGTATCAGACATAGCAAGGAAAATGGGTTGAGACCCTATAGCTTCACCACGACACCCTTTTAAAAAACTTGAAAAAACATTGGTTTTACTACATTGGAAGCAAATCATTTGATGCAGTTTCGACTCCATGGTTCGCAACAAAGGTTATAAGCACAAGATATAAGCCTTGTGACGTAACAATCAATTTAACATTGACCTGTGGAACGCTTCGCTGCACCTATTGTCCAAAAGCCATGCAGAGTGTTACTGGTTGATCACGTACTGCGGTTCTAATGAATTTCCAGGTATATTGTTAAACCTAAAACATGATAAAGCAGAAGAGAAACTTTTGCATTAAGCAGTTTAGTTTGTTGATCAGGTCGTTGCACGAGCACCGTCAAATAAGGGATATCAAGCAATGACATTTGCAAGCCTGTAGGTATACACGTCAACACGCGCGGAATTTGGACTTTTCTCGTATACAGTAGTAGATAGAATATGGGAATTGACAGATAGAAGCTATTTTCCATCTTGGAGAATTCTCAGATGAACAAATTCCGAGAAAAATCACAAAATATCGGAAAAAATGGAGAAAAATGAATAAATCTGACAATTTTGAATACCATCTAAAAAAAACTTAAGAAAACACCCAAAAAACACCAAAAACACATCCAAACCACAAACATACGCAAACTTAAGTCTGTAGGTATGCATATCAACACGTGCTGAATTTGGACTTTCCTTGTGTACAGTATCATGCGTTAGTTCGCTTAATTATATTTATGTTAGTTGAAAGCAACAAATACTGATATAGCTAGCGGAAAATGTCTCATCGGCCAAACTCCATGTTTTAGGAAAGACTTCAGTTTTTTTGAAGACGTTGAAAATGGCTCAACAATCATAACATTGCTATCACTGAATCATCGCATCGACGTTCGCAACGATGGAAATGTTAAAAACAAAAGTTGCCTCATTATTTTTAGTCGTGAACTGTCACAAATTCCTTCAGCTAAGTATCATTAGCAAATATGGCATGAAACAAGACTTCACATAGTCTTCGATAGAGCATTGCCAAAACATTGTTTCGTAGGCAAAACTGGTCATAGTCAGTTATAATTTGTTTACAGAGCAGGTTACGATGCCTCAAGAACAGCGTCCCACAGGGATCTGTCCTGGCACCCCTTCTTTTGAAGATCTACATCTCTGACCTGCCAACCACCGTCTCCAGAAAGTATGCATGCGCTGACGAACTAGCAATCATGAATGCTGATGGAGATTGGCAGGCAATGGAAGGGGTGCTGAGCAAGGACATGACAACCGTAGGTGATTACTTCCAAACCTGGAAGTAAAAGCTCAGCACTACAAAAAAGGTATAGGCAATCTTCCATATTAACCGCAAGGAAGCTAAACGTGAGCAGAATGTCAACTACAACAACGAAATCCTGCCCTTCTGCTCTGAGTCCAAATGCCTCGGAGTAACCGCAGTGTGCGATCTTTTATTTTTTTTCAACTCTCCTTTCACTTTTGCCCTATCTGATGTCGGTTCAACGAAGCAACAATTGGCTTACTGCCTTGGCCCTCGTTTTTCTGTATTCCAGCCACAGTCTCACTCACATCATGCCTTTTCGCAGTCAACTGTCGTGACCTCTAACGAGCTTTCTCAATGACGTTTTGGATCATATCCTTTCTCCCTGTCAACGGCACAGATGCTCCTAGACCAGTTGTTCTTAAACTTTTCTCCACCACGCCCCCGTTAAGTAATTTTCCTTCGTTTCTCGCCCCGCTATCTCTAAAAAGGTTGAAAAAACAAATGTGTTTTTTCGTGGTTAATTTATTTTATTTTTTTTAATTTTAAGGTTTTGTAACAGAGACAAAGTCCACAGAGTACAAACACACATAGTTTGCACAATGCAGATTGATAAAAACAGACACAACAGAACGATCAGTAGCAACGTTGGAGGTAGAACAGCAGGGTTATAAACACTTACTTAACACTATTGTTCGCTAACCCGAAACATTTGGTACAAAACTACATCGAGAGTAGGACACTGCGTCTAACCCTGGTCAGGGCCAGGTAAAGTACGAAAAGTATTGTGGCATGCACAAGCCCTCAAAACAAACTCTAACGTCCGAGCTCTCAGTCGCAAGGCAAAATGCGGTTGTAATGTTCAAATAATAAAGACGAATAAAAACCATCTGACTGCATCAAACCTCGCAGCCATATGTTGTTAGACTTTCTGCATCGTTCAAGAAAGAGATACATATTTTTTCGCAATAAAGCCTCAAAGGTAGTAATGTTGCATTGAACCTGATGACTACAAACTCGTCACGACAAGTTATACAAAGCCTTGCACCCAAAATTATGGGCCAATCATTACTTGACAATTTTTGGTCAATATTCGGTGCAACATTATTTTGCAGCATTAGATGGAAAACGCATTCTTTTAAGCGACATTGCGCAAGATTTACCGGTACTCACAGATATGCATGTTCCCACCCTAGCCCTCATGCTTAATGTGTTGCAGTTGCGTGTTTTAGACTTATGCGATGCGAACTTTTGCAAATTCTTTTTTTGTTTCATTCGCTCTGCATAGCTTTGCAACCGCACACTGCTTTGCAGCGTCAATACAGGTAACTCTGACTAATTGTATATCGGTTAAACGCTATAACCGCGTTTTCGCATAAGTAGATGTAAACTGAGGGTTCACAGACCGTTTTTTAAAGTGAGTCTGAAGAACCCCTAAAGAACAAAAACTGAGAAAAAATCAAAAGTTTTCAGAAAGACATTAAATATACCAAAATATGTTTAAAAAATGTTTGACGAACCGTTCCAACAGCCGTTCCGTTAGTCTAAGCAAGTCATTACATAAATGTGGGATCGTGGGAGTATCTGTTTTGGTATTTGGTTAAAAACTCTTGGCAAAGTTTTGCAGTCGACAAGCACATATTAAGTTCGGGTATAAACAGTAAATCCTTGGATGCCTGCTGCACAGATGCAAAAGACATGTTGTTTGGTTTCGGAGTTTTACTGGCTTCAACAGCAGCAACATATATCTGTACATTAGCCCGTATTTTAATGACCCCCTCCATAACTGGGACATTTTCCAACCACCGATTTGGGCAATATTTTAAGGGAAAGTCAGTGGAACCAGTAATTTTGGTAAAACTCTTCTCGCCTTGAATCCTGAAATAAGCGATTTAGAGAACACAAAATGTTCTCTACATCCCAAATGCACGAATTGATTCCACTCTTGTAAGCATTGTGTAAAATGTGAAGAATACAACTTCCAATATTCTTCCAACTTCCAATATAGTAATAACTGGGTTTTTGTTTCTTCTTCAATATCATTTGAGAGATTTTTAAAGAGTTTCCAATTAACATTAGATCCATCCATCGACAACTGCAAAATTTTTGGAAATTTTTTCTAGAACGAATAACCTCATACAAATCTCCGTATTTCGCATATCCTAAAAGTTGAGAATGAAAATATCGAGATGTAATTGTATCACTATCCAAAAGCGTGAGAGAAAATCTAGTGGCTTTTCTTGCTAAGTTTTATAAAGACCCTCATTAAATTAGAGCACATACTCCTTGCAACTTTTCACCTTAGGGAAAAGACGAGATGACAAGCATGATGCGACACCAAAAACTGCGAGATACGACATTTTTGAAGGATCACAGCTGAACTGTTTGGCTATTACACTGTCGGGAAACATTAACTGAAAGATATCACTTTTTTCTTTGGAACTATTGTATGAGTTGCGATTGTTCATGCAGTCTAACATCCAATAAATTTCTGCGGTATGCACTTCTCCAATCAAATGAGCGGTAATTAATTGATGATTTACCGGTTCGGTGTTTGAAGCAGCTGCCTCTTCAATTGGCAATGAACTGGTGTTATCGTCTGTATGACTGGATCTGGCAAAAGATGAACACTCACCAGCAACTCCACTTCGACTTACGAAATTAGTAATTCCAGGATCCGCATACTACTCGATCCGTTCATTATGCTTCTTTCCCTTCATACGGGTTACAATGGCCATCTCACCCCTATTGCAAATGTCAAAAGACTTGCAGCATGCCTTGCATTTAGCTTTTGATTCTGACTTGTCGCGTGACAACTAGGGCTTGTACTTGTCTTTTCTTTCTGTTTTTTTCCCTGTGCACATGCCATTTTCACACATTAAATTACACTGGATGCAGTGACATACCAGGTCAATAACAAGCACATGCACTATGATGGTCAGTACGATGAAAGTAAAATTGCATCAATCAGATTTTTAGCAGACGTATCAGAACATAATAATTTAAGAATGCATGTCAAAAGATCAAGTCTGGAAAATTATTTTCTTTTTCCATGCTAACAGACCAAAAAAAAATTTTTCCAGACGTTTGCAGTTTCTCTGGTCGGAGAAACGGCTCGACATTAAAGTGTCACATCGTGATATTTCGTCATCATAGAACAGGTCTGCCGTATGTTGTGTAGAAAGATATCGCTGGCCGTATGTTGAGCAGGCCTGCCATAGAGCGATAAACCTCGGGCAGAACTTCGTTTGCTTCACCAATCATTGGATCAATCTCCTTGTTTCGCGCCACCGTCACCCGTCGTGCCAGCTGGTTACACAGCAACTTTTCGTTGTCAGGAGGTGCCACAGGAGGGCGTTGCTGCGGGATTATTTGTGTCGATGAGGCCTTGCAGTGAATCTACTGCAAGCGCAGTCATACAGCAGCCACTGCACCTGTCAAGAGAGGCCATGTATTGCCGTATCAATTTTCTTTCATTGACAAGTTGGACGATATTTTATTACTTTCTGCCTGATAAGAGCAGTCATGCAGCAATCACTCCACCTGCAACCTTGAACTTCGACAGGTAGATATGAGTTTCCATTCAAAGTACTGTTGGTCTTGTTCTGCAAGTTTCTATAAAGGTAGTGAGTGTGTTGATATGTCAGTGGGTTGCTCCGTCAGTGTGTTGATGTGTCAGTGAGTTGATATGTCAGTGGGTTGCTCCGTCAGTGTGTTGATGTGTCAGTGTGTTGATATGTCAGTGGGTTGCTCCGTCAGTGTGTTGATGTGTCAGTGTGTTGATGTGTCAGTGTGTTGAGATGTCAGTGGATTGACACGTCAGTGGGTCGGAGAAAAGTCACAAATGTTTTTAAAAGCTTAATGAAAGGTTCAATCACGTAAAGATTTTCTTAAACCTAATCCAACAAACTTTTCTTCCCACTGTGCAAATTATCTCAAATCCTTCAACAGGGTTAAAAGGCAGAGCATACATAAAAGAGCGTCCTTTCTATGTTGGCGATAAGCCAGTAATTGCAAATTCACCTTCTAAGCTTCCAGAACAGTAGTCAGGATAAAAACACAAGAAGGAATTATCGTTTAGGTTGGGAGGTATCATCCGATTTCACAAGCCGTTTTTTCCTTGTGGTAAGTCCTACAGAGTAAGAAGAATTTTCTTGTTTTTTTGTGTTTCGAAACAAAGAGCTTAAAATATTATCTCGCCAAGTTATCCCCCTCAAAGTTTTAAACAATCTTTTTCATGCGACGCACTTGGTGCGGGTCATTACCATCGTCTTGGAAAAAACACGAAAAATGCTGCGAAAACATTTATTTGTGGGATTTGCGCACCAAACACATTCACGCTCGTACAGGCACTCCACCGCTCTTTTAAAAAAGTGTAGGAAAACATCCTCTTACCAGGATTTTCTTGTTCTGTACTAAATCTTGCTTCAACCGAAGTTTGAAACGTAGCAGGTTTGATATTAGCCAAGCTTCAAAACGAATAACTACATAAAAATGTGTTGTTTTCATGTTAAACAGTAATGTGTTAACAGGTCATGCACCAGTAGAAGTACAGAAGAACATAAAAACACGTTTTTTTGAACATCATTGCATTATGGCTACTTTCTTCTACACTTCACTTATTTGATCATTGAACGCAATTGATATTGATTGCTACATAGGCCGGGTTGAAAAAAATTTTTTTGGAATTGATAAAGTGACCCCTCCAAAAAGTTGGCAAATGGTCCAAAACTCCCAATCCCATCGAAATTTTACAGTTGCTCCCTCTAGTGGCCGACCACCACAAGGCTAAAGTTCACGTGGAGGTCAAATTTAGTGAAAATGCTATAACTTTGTAATGGATTACACTAGAGACCTTAAATTGGTGTCAAAAGAAGCAGAATCATAAACTTTCTATCTGTCCTGTAAGAATTTTTTGCTTTATTTTGTCTAGAAATGACGATAATATCAAAAAGTGGTACTTTAAGAGTTACGATGAGTGAAATTTTGGAAAGAAGACATTGTAATTAGCAAGCCTTTCTGTTTGAACAATAAGTCGCTATGAAAGGTCTCTAAAGTATGTTGTTGTCAACTTGTTATCAATACATCACAATACACTGCAGTGCCGTATCAGCCCAACTCTGGACCCCTCTCAAAATGCTTCCAAGGGCCCCCCTAATGGTGATTTAAGGTTTTTTTAAGGTGTTTTAGAGTCCCGGATCGGGTCCCTAGAATTTCAAATCGGGTCCCTAGAATCAGAGAAAATTATCATCGGGTTCCTAGAATCAGAGAAAATTATCATCGGGTTCCTAGAATCAGAGAAAATTATCATCGGGTTCCTAGAATCAGAGAAAATCGGGACCCAAGAATCAGGGAAATCGGATCCCTACAGGTCCACACCGGGTGCCTAATATGTTCCTTAAAAAAACCCTGGTGATTTATTTAAAAAAGTTTTGCTATGCTACATCTCGAAGCCGAATGGACTTCAAAACAAAATATTCTAATTGCAGACACAGTTTTGGCAGAATCAGGCCCTAGCCAGGTTTTAAGGTTTGGGGGGACAAAACACATTTTTATGGGGGAAAGATTTTAATTTTTATCATATGTTTGAAACAAATTTTTCTGAACACAACAAAATTTGGGTGCACAAAAAAAATTGGGGGCAACTGCCCCCGAATGCCCCCCGTGTCTGCGGGCCTGGGCAGAACCGTCGCCAGGAAGTTTTCAAATGGGGGCCTTCATGTTCGTGCAGGGGGCTAGATATTCTGAAAATTTATTTTTCATTCAAAACATAAACAACCTTTGCAGATTGTGCAAATTACATCATGAATATTTTCCCGCAAATACGCATAATAGGCTCGTACTTTCCAACCAAAATTTTTTGAACCAGCTTAACAAAAGGAATCGGGTCGTAAATCATCGTCATTTAATTGACGGCGATTATTTGGAGATGTAGTGATGAAATGCAAATGAAAAAAAAATTTGCAGGAAAGCAGAATCAATCCTATCCTTCAGTAATCAAAACATTATTACCGAAGGAGCAAACATGAGGCCGGTCAAAGCATGTGCGCCGCGATGAACGTTTTCTTTCATTAGCGCAAATTGATAAACTTTACCATGA
>JGI24158J21664_10013706_pt1 | contig 10687 bp, 9 predicted proteins | sample Ectturendosymbi3_FD_21664 | JGI IMG/M metagenome (IMG submission 21664)
AGTCCCGTGACTAGGGGGGCGAAAATGTGGAAAAAATGTGTTGGACATAGTCTAAAAAATCTGGGCCCTTTTAAGAAAACTCTTTGTCCCCCTGGTGTCCCCCGCTGGTAACGGGTCTACCACAAAACTTCTCACTACGCGCGATCTTGCACCAATCGCATTTTTCGCCAAAATCATGTCACCACCTCTCGATAAAATTAACAATGAATTTATCACAATGACGTCTTTTGACAAAGTTTAAGTCAACTCGGCATGTTTCAGGTCAACGTTGTATCATTACTTTTACGACAGGGGTGACGAACCTATTTGCTATTGCGGGCCACTTTGTCAGTTACCGCTGAGTAAGCGGGCCGCACAACTTTTTAGTCATACTACGAAACCTGTTAAAAACGAAAAAAATTGCTCATCAACAGAAACAAACAACAAACGAAAGTAATGACTGCTGGTCTTGCCTGAATGCTTCGCGGGCCGCACGAAATTATTTTATGGGCCGCATGCGGCCCGCATGTTCGTCACCCTGTTCTACGATATAATTATTGAATGTTACTTGTAACTAACGAACCCGTGGCCTTGGCTTGGTTGGTTAGCGTGTCTGTTTCGGTGCCGGAAGGAGGGGGCCTCTGCCCCTCCTGGATTTTTAAATTTGGCATTTTTCTATTACATTTTTAGCAAAAAAGGTCGCTTTCCTTGTTTCGAAAAGGAAAAATGAAATTTCAACACTTTTGGCACCCCTGGAAACACTTTTATGGTTACTAATGGGAAAATCCGCTAATGCCTCCCTCCTGGAATTAATCCTTCCGATGCCCATGGCTGCCATATCTGGTGTTCGACACAACGCCGGGTCTTACCTGGCGCAACCGGAGTAAAGAAAGCTGCGGAAAAGTATCTTTTCAGCCCGGCCGTTTTCGCCTGCCTTCGTTTGTGCGCGCGTGTGAAGCATAGACAAGCTCTGCATCATCACACACTCAACTATTCCTCGTTGTGAGCTCGCACTTGCTTGCTTTCGTGCTTGGTTACCTGCGCAGCCGCTCCATCGTCGGCAATGACGGAATGGATTATGACAGTACTTACTGTCAATTAATTACTACCGGAGATGTTCCAGGTGTCCTTCATGTTTGCATGAAAATACAGAAATTGCTGAAACAACAAGTAACTCGATCGTTGCCAGTGGTTTTAAGGTGGGTATTGACGGCGTATTTCACTGGAGGGTTGAACGCACACACAAATCTCCAGTGAACATGCGTTCATGCCGTTTTTTAATTAGGACTGGTCCTGCTGTAGTTTCAGGTCAGCTTGTCGTGGTGAAACTTTGGGACCGAGGCCCCTCCTGGATGTTGAAATTTCCTAATAACATTTTAATACAAGAAGATTTTTATCATATTTTCAAGTGGGTAAAATAAAATCCCCACCACTGTTGCTCCCCCTTGGAAAAAAATCCTTTTGGCCCCCGGCTGGAAAAAATCCTTTCGGCGCCCGTGGTAGCACCATGAACGCAGCTTAAGTTGCGTTTCACATCATCTGGTATTCAAATGACAACCTAACATTTGGTATCGACGCCCAAACGTAGGTATTTGTTGTATGTTGTTGCTTGGCATTGAATTACAAATTTAGCGAGAACGGGTTCTTGCTTTTTTTAACAAAAACGTTCGTGACAACCGACACAGGGTGAATCAGCTGTGTGCAAAAACTCGTCACACCGCAGTATTTCCGAAAACTACCCGCCAGCAGCTCATCTTAGTATCAGAAGTCCAAGCATGTAGCATTTATTTTTACATGAATCTACGAAATCCGATTCAGCTACAAATTTACAAACAAACTACACTCGGACCAACATGCGAAACGCATCGTTTACAGCGGTCGATGACCAAATGACTGGGAGAAGAAAATCAGAGGCGGGAAGCCTACGTCATGAATCTCACAATCAAATGGGGCCTCAGCAGCTGTTAAAAATATGCAGTCACGATATTTCTGAAGCTATTAACCTGCTGTGCTCCACAAAACACCCCATGCATGCAAATAACTTAAGTCTAAATGCAATGACACTAATTCTATGTGTATAATACGACATTAAAACTGTAAAACATTTCTTAATTTAACAGTTTCGTGCGACTGCTATGCGATTCAGGTAGTGAATTGCCATACCGAGAAGGTGCAATGACAAAGAATCTACACAGCAAAGCACAAGACACATGACAAAGGTATGGAAAACGCCGCAGGTACTTTGCGGTATCGTGCATTTCATTCGTCAACCATATCTGTGCATTTTCAAAGTGCAAGAAACACCCGAAATACAAAATCGCCATGCAACACCAAATTATAATTGCTACACGTTCCAATGGCCATGGAGCATATGTTAGTGCTGCGTCATTTGTCGTTAATATTCACTGCGACTAAATTCTATTTCTCAACAGGCCAGGAAATATTTCTGTCACAAAGCGACTTGCAATGCAAGGCCTTTACATCCATTGCTAAGCATGCCGGCTCGGTGCAATGTTTGGAAGTTTGAATGTCAACAACGAGGCACTCCAACGACAACTTTCAAAACAAAACAAACTTTCCCACAAAAATTCGAATGCCAGGCATTACCTTTTCTAACAACACTTAATGCGGTGTCTCAGGTCACCTGTGAATCGTAGGTTACAACATATCATATCGTTTCTCACATTATTAAATGCGTTTCATGCATAATTTCAGTGATTGGCAACCAGGGGCGGATCCAACTCGTAAGTTTAGGGGGGGGCGATTTCAGTAATATTTGGCAGTCAATTCTCCGTTGGCAGCCAAGTGTCTTTCTGAATTGTACAAAATCATGGTGAAAAAATGTTACTTTCATAAGTTTTAGGGGGGCGATCGCCCCAATCAACCCCCTGGATCCGCCCCTGTTATGACTGTATTGGCAAGCCATTTTTATGGCCAGAAAGCACATTTTTGGAGGGCAGTAGTGAAGCAGAGCTTTTCTATACACGTTCAACTTTCTCAACGTTTTCTTGTGGAAAGCGAACGACCAAGAAAAAATATCTATAATGCCAAAAAAAAGAAATTCATTGCGCGATGCACAAATCTGGAGCTTAAGCAATACTTAAAGAGCATTCTTTAGCATAAATACATCAACTCCACAATATTGCACCCACTCTACGTTAAGCTCAAACATTTGAAACTGCTTCCCAAAAGCTGTTTCAGGCATATTTGCAAAGGTACCCAACTGATGTTCACATGATTTTTTCTGGTAGATTTCAAGTTGAGTGGTTTAGGATTTGGGGGTGCAAGCCCATCCCCAAAAGTTTTGATTTGCCAAAAATTTGCTTTGACATTTTTTAAAGAAGCTTTGACATTTTTTAACAAAATTAAAGAAGCTTTGACATTTTTTAACAAAATTAATGAAATTATACTTCCTTGTTATTGAGTGCATAAATAAAAGTCTATTATGTCATAGAAAACACATTAAATATATATAAAATCAACAAGCTGTTTCTAGTAACTTTGTGGTTTAGGTTGTGAGAGTTGATCATTAACTGACTTGCTGGAAAGTTTTGGCAAAAAAAGGTATTTCATTCATGTGCTTTATTAATTGTAGACTGAGGGAACCGAGTATAATGCAGGGCGCCTACTACATATTAATGAGTCCATGCCAGGAAAGTAAAGGTTTTGTTTTTAATTTTGAGTAGTGTTTAGATGTACACATTTCGCCATACGGTTTGTTGCATATATGCGCAGTTGAAAAGACAATGTTGTGAGACTCACGGCATAGTCATAATTTAAATAATATGATACATGCCACATATATGTCTTCAGAGAAGGACGCAGCTTTAGGCCTACCTCAGCTGGGTCTGAGGCTCATTGCTGACAGCAGCAGCTGGAATGTGAATGGAAAACTTCAAAACTGTAAGGCAGATGCTCAAGAATACTGAGCCAGCTAGCTTCTGAGAATGTTCTTGCACAACCTAGCGTACTGTTTTTCAGTTGAGTTATTAAGAACTAAATTTCAAGTACCAACTTTTCTATTTTCAAGTCTGTGGCAACTTGGTACAGGAAAATATAATGAACCAACAACTACAGAAAATTTGTCGCATAAAAGTTCTTCGGGCAAATTTTGGCACAATATCTTTTGCACCCACAATAAATTGCCTGCTCCTACACCTATGTTCGAGTTGCTGTGCTCGCTGACATCATATCCACTACAACCCACATGTTAGATATCCATGTTTCACGACACTCATTTTGTTTATAACACTCTTCAGCGAAATTTCATGGGGGTTATTCCATACTTAAAAATTCAAAAAATGAAGTTTTTACTTCAAAATTCATCACGCGTTATCTTTTCCAACCAAATTTTGTCACAAGCCTAAATCTGTCACCAACAGCAATACATATTCCACCCCAGCAAGAGATAAGTTGAACTTTCATGCTGACTTCAACTCCACTCAGCACGTAAAAATTGCAATTCTGACTCTGCTCTGATATCAGCATTTTTACAAAAAATTGACTCCGCCTTGATACAACTCCGGATGAAGCAGAATAGTATAAAAAACTTTGAAAAACCTTCCCTGTCATAAAAATATTCCGACTCTGCTCATGTGCGAATTCGCCACATACTTCAGAAAAAAGTTTTAGTAAGATCATGACTCCAATAAACATGATTTCTACTCATCTCTAGAACCAACGCATATATTGTAGCATCAATCACGCCGAATCACACCGTCTCATGCAAGGACTGCCCTCATATAACGACGTGGGAAAGCTTAAAATCAGTTTCCCGTTCAGGCCTGTCAATCAACTAGTCTAGTGAATGCAACTTTAGTGGCACTGATCCACATGAGCCAAAAAATTGTGCTTGCCATGGTGATACGCTAATTTGCCGAAAATTATACAGTAAGTAAAGGCAGAGGTGTTAAAAATTGTGTTTTTAACAACTTACTCGAATTTAGCTCAGTGAGGAAAGGTTCCTCCCACGATCCATTTTGATCCCGCTAAGCAATCTGGGGAGGCGAATGAGTTGAGTTGATTTGGCGATAAATGGTATTTACAACAAGAAAAAGAAATCATTGCAAAAACGCCAAGGCTCCGAAAAAAAACGAAAGGTTATCGAGTCCTTGACTGGTGGATAATCTCTATCACAAACCACGTTCAGATCGAAGTGTTGCGTATACGTGGAAAAAAACTGTCAGATGATCAACACAGTCGCGCAGGGAGTGCTAGGTTGCAACCGGTCTCTCTCGGTGGAACAGGTGCTCAGATCTGCAAGGGTCCGGGCGTGGCAGAGAAAGTATAAAACCAGCTAAAATTAAACTCTACCCGGGTTGTCACAACCCTTTCGCATGCAAGCTCTACAATTGTTTGCAGCAGGTATAGATTGAGGATGAGCCAGTTGGATGAGTCATCAAATGCAGCCATCATATTGTTGGAATAATGAGGAACAGGGCACTCTGGAAGACGTGAAAGCCACGCGTAAGCAGCGATCTCGCCACAAGCTGGTGATTGGAAACTGGAACATCGCTTCGCTCAAAGACAAAGAGCGCCAACTGGTTGAGGAAGCCAAACGATATACCCTAGATCAGGGGTGACGAATCTATTTGCTATTGCGGGCCACTTTGTCTGTTACCGCTGAGTAAGCGGGCCGCACAACTTTTTAGTCATACTATGAAACCTGTTAAAAACGAAAATAATTGTTCAGCAACAGAAACAAACAACAAACGAAAGTAATAACTGCTGATCTCGCCTGAATGCATCGCGGGCCGCACGAAATTATTTTATGGGCCGCATGCGGCCCGCATGTTTGTCACCCCTGCCCCAGATGCTGATGACATCTCTCTCGACTAAGCGTCGTGGTTCTAACACCGTAAGCTGGACGGCCGACACAGTCTGCCAACACTGGGGTGGCATGCTCATTAGCTCTCAGCTTGCAGGATATGTTGATGAATGGATCCCACTGGGAGGAAGAGTAAACATGTTGAGGTTGAATTTGTTAGACCGCTCTTTGTGTTTGATACAGGTATATGGCCCAAACTCATGCGCACTGTGCCTGGAATTCGCGGAAGAAACCAGTGTTGCCCGTGAAGGGTTATAACTAACGAATCCACGACCATTTTGGGAGACTTCAATGGGGTATGAAAGGGTTTGATTGATCGATATGGTGATGCCGACATAAATAATAACGGAAGGGTCCTGCTTCAACTACGATGTAACAACGCATTGTGCATAAACACTTTCTTCCAACCAAGGGAAATTCACAATTAGATACATAGCGAAGGATTCTTTGGGTAAACAGTAACCAGTTTAGATCGTTTCGGCTGACTTGTTCCAATCGGTGTTGGACGTTCGTGTTGAAAGGGAAGAAGAACCGTGCAACACAATCATAGTGGTTGTCTGCAAATTGTTCGGAAAAAGAAACAGCGTTGGCACAAACGTACAGGACCAGGTCATACCGAATCAAGTGGGAGGCCCTGGTGGACAAGCATGTAAGAAAGACCTTAACCCAAATGGTTAAAAAAGTCTGAAATGCAATCTTGGAAGAATTTAGGACACAAACTAGATTCCAATTACTGGTAAAATACTAAAGTGTTCTGGCAAACCATCCGGCATCTTCGCGGCACAAGATCTAATACTGCTAGATCCATCAAAGACCAAAATGTTGTCTTGCTCGGCAATGAATGTGACATCCATGGGCAGATGTAGAGAGTATTTCAAAAATATTTCAAACCCGGTCACTATAATGGCACCAGACACACAGGAAGTGCAGCTGAGGGAGGATAATACACTACATGCAGCTGAGATGTTCCCAACTGTCAAAACAATAAAGGCTGCAGGTTGTGATGAAATCTGAACTGCAATGTTTACAGCCTTGAAAAGAAGTAACTAGCCTCCACAAAGGTGACACTTGCAAGCGGATGAATCCAGTAATTTTTTTTTTATAGGAAATCGATTTCACGTGGCACTACGCATCCTCAGTCCTGAAATCTCATTCTTCTTTGGCCAACTCGTTTTTATCAAGTGACTTGTTTTTCAGAAAAGACACCGAAAGATAGGCAAACTGGGGTGATCATTCCCATACACAAGAAGTTGACGGAAAGCAATGCAATGACTTCCAATGTATTTTCCTCCTTCGCCTTCCAGAAAAAGTTCATGCCATGTGCCGTTAAAAAGATGCCGTGAAATAAATGAACGCAAGCTGAAGGATATCCAGTGCGGCTTTTGTCCTGGTCGTAGCACTACAGACCAAATTTTTACTCTTCAGCTGATTTTCGAGAAACCTTGCGAACATGCCAATGACATCTGCACTTGTTCGGTCGACCTCGAAAAAACATACGACAAACTCCAACGAGATAAGCTATGGGAAGGATTGTCGGAGTACGGTGTTGACGACCGCCTGTTACTGGGTCGTTTGTCACTGCATTCCTTCTCAGAAGTTTGTGTCCGTGCCGGCTACATCGCCACTGTCCACCGCGGGTTTTAGACTCCGACAATGATGTGTGTTGTCAGTTGTCACCACTCCTGTTCAAAGTCTACATGCGACGGACGGGCAGTCACAGCCAAGTCGACGAGGGTGTCACTGTTGGAGGCTGCAGGATCAACCGTCTGCTTTTTGCGGAGGTTTTGTGGTGGAAGTCAGAACAGAGAGATTGATTCACAGATTGGAGTAAATGCAGTATTGCGTGAGCTTTGCAGTTCTGCGTGAGGTTTATCGCTGTGTTTACAAACACGAGCTTTCAAATACTGCAAAGCTGTCAGTTTTTAAATCGATCTTTGTTCCGATCCTCACCTGTGGTCATGCATGAATCTCGGTTAATGACTGAAAACGTGTTATTTCAAGTACAAGCGGCAGAGATGTGATTTTTGCAAAGAGTTCACGGCGTGGCACTTCGCGACAAGGTGCGCAGCTGTGAAATTCGTAAAGCTGTGAATGTCGAGCAACTTTTCCGAATCGGGAGATCTCAACCATCATCTCAGTTGGTTCGGCCATGCGACTGGAATGCTTAACGAAAGATTGGCGAGACAAATCCTGTTGGCTGCAGCCCCTGAATTTGACCCAGAGATCGACCAAGGACGAAGGATGGTGTGATCTAAGGTTGCCAGACATCCTTGAGCGCCATGGACATTCCTTGAATTTGCTATCAAAGCTCGTTATTGTCCTCGATTCTTGAAAAACATCTTGTTATCCTTGAGTATTTTCCAGCGTCCTTGAAAGTTCTTTTTTTTGTTAATTTTGGTGACGGCAATTGGCGGCAGACCGGAGCCTGATTTGTGCTTCTTGCCTGGGCGGTGGAGGTGAACACTCTTGCCCGAGGAGCGCTACGGCAATTCACTCAGTGTCTGTGGATCGAACACCCAACCTTCCAATTGAGAGGCGGACATTTTACCACTGAGCAATTCCTTGAAAGTTCTTGAACAGCGTTGTGAAATTGTTCATTATTGAACTGCTGATTCTTTTGAACATTAAAGAATCAAGATTAAACAAGGTAATTGAACAGAATAACGTGCTGATTTGTTCCATCTTAACAGTTGTGTAGTACCAAAAAATTAAACAATTCAAAAACAGTTTTTTCGTCATAATAATTATCATTTAGTTTTCAATTTCGTTGCTGAAAGTAGTCTAAAACAGAGGTGGGCAATCAATTTGGCTTGGGGGCCACATATAGCGGATGGCTGTACCTTCTAATGGAAATAGAAGCAAGACTGTTCAAGTTAACATTTACTGTGATAAGTTGGAGGAAATTCTAGATTTCCTGAATGCTTCTGCAGGCCATTGAAAACGTTATGGCGGGTCACATGTGGTTCCCGGGCCGCTAATTGTCCACTCCTGGCTTTAAAAATTTCAAGAATCACAAAATGAAAAAACGTCCTTGAAAAAATTGCAAGCGATCTAGCAACCTTAGTGTGATCACATTTCCAACCTGGCTTGGCCCCGTTTTGCTGTGGCGCTAACGGGAATACCAGAGGCTGCTGAAAGCCTTTGAGCATTTCCAGGCCTCTTAGTGCTGCTCGAAACTTAACTTTGACTTTATCTTTGCTTTATAACTTGCATCCAATCCACACTAAAATGTTTGTGGAATTCACTATCAACACTCGTTTATAAAAACAACTTGTTTAGCACCACCATGTGAAGAATGCCCTATCGACGACATTCTCAACCATACCTGAACAATTTTAAGTTAGCCTCAACAAAAACCATTTCATCAACACTGAATTTAAAGCAAACGAAACCTTGTCGCATCACACTCGGGCACAAGCAGGACCGTGGCCAGAGGGTACACCAGGAGCACGTGACCGCCACTTTCGGTTTCTACAAACGTAATGTACGCGTTTGGAGCCAGGATAATTGATCGGACTTTTGCACAACTTACTTAAAGTCGAAGGAGCCTGTTTCCGTAAAATGTGGCCGCTTGGTGTCGCTAACATGCGTGTCATTCGCAGCACTCGTCATAAGGCTTTTTGACTCATGCGGCAGCTTCTGCCGAGTAGTCGTAAGCCACTCACAAGTGATTGGCGGTTGTCCAATTAGTTTACATCTGGGTAAGATTACTGGATTATGGTTTCTACTGAATACGACTGAATTGACACAATTTTTTTCGGCCATTTCAAAAAAATTTGATTGACGACCGAAATACAACCAGCTGTAATGTTCGTTGCAGTACTGACGAGGAATAGAGTTAATTGTTTTTTTTTAACTTGTCCAGTAAATAATGAACATATGAATAGGTTAAATTAAGAAGCACATACGAGCTAATATACAAGCATATCCTATGATTTTTATCTCTTAAGGTCAACATGCTCCCCATGTAAAAAATTCCGGCTACGGCCCTGATCACAAGCACAGAACAGGCGTGCCACGAATAGCTGAACACACCACGATAAGAGATGAGTAGGGGCTGTTTTTTTCTGTCTCCGACTCCACTTTGCTTCTTGCTGCAAGTGCATCGTGTTTGATTACCTAAAAATAAATAATGACTCCAACTCCACGCCGTAACTCCGAATGCGGCGGAGCAAATGCAGCTTTGAAAAAATCTCGCAAAAATAAAGATTCCGACTCCGCCCGTGTTCAAAAAAGCGATACTCCAGCTCCAGGAAAACGCGGTTCAACTGGCGAGAGAATGTGACTCCAGCGCACTCCGGATCCTCTCTGCATGGATATTTGTTGCAACTCGAGTGGCAGCGGAACTTCGTGTAACGACCGTTTTCTTAAATTAGTGACATGGAAATGGAAAAATTAGTCTCAGAAGGCTTGGCTAGACCAAAATTATCTGGATATTTCATTTAGGGATCCCGCTTCAAATGCGTTCGCAAAGCGAAACAATCTCATATAATGACAGCTTCTTATATGGCGACGTAGAGCGTCCTGCAGACTAGTTTGTAGGGTAAGCCTGGCAAGTCACCAGAAAAAAATTTGAAAGTATCGTATCGTATGAAATGCAGTTTATGGCCATGCCGTTAGTGCTGGGTTCAAGACTAAGTAAAATTTTTGCTTATTACTTACTTAAGTAATGATTGCGACTACTTGAGAATTTTAAGTAACTTTTTAATTGTGATAAAATAAAATCTATTGTGTTAAAACGTATTGTGACAACACAGTTTCAAGATAAGAGTAATTGTTTACGTCCCTAAACTTTCACGCGTATCTCAGTTACGGGACAGCTCTAGGCTAGCTTGTTTTGCTGCAATTTTAAGTCTGCTTTTCAACATTATTAAAAATTAA
>JGI24158J21664_10013707_pt1 | contig 10687 bp, 3 predicted proteins | sample Ectturendosymbi3_FD_21664 | JGI IMG/M metagenome (IMG submission 21664)
GGCACAACTACGCTGGGCAGGGCACGTCTCCAGAATGGAGGACCATCGTCTGCCTAAGAAAACCCTGTATGGCGAACTCTCCTCTGGCCACCGCGACAGACGTGCACCAAAGAAAAGATACAAAGACTCTCTGAAGAAGTCCGTCGGAGTTTGTCATATTGACTGCAGCCGGTGGTCTGCCGTCGCTGCTGACCGCGCTGCCTGGCGCTATACTGTTCACCAGGCTGTCTCTTTCTTTGAGGCCTCCCGCAAAGAGGACCTGAGAGAGAAACGCCACAGGAGGAAGATCAGAGCAGCTTCAGCAGCTACATCGGAGCCAGGCCAGACCTTTGACTGCAGCCACTGCGGTCGGACCTGCTTGTCCCATATTGGACTTGTTAGTCATCAGCGCGCCTGCAACCGGCGTGGACAGCCACCTTTGTTTAATCTTCGTTAGCGAAGTTAAGCCAAGAAGAAGTATCTAAGCAAAGGTGCTATTTACTCAGACAATGTACCAATATTCCATAGGAATAATCATGTTCTGTTCAAAACACAACATGGAAAACAAACAAATAAACCACAACACAAACACAGCTTACTCATAAAAAAACTAACTGAAGATAAACCTAATTCATCACATGTACAATTTGGCAAACTTTTTTATGTTATTAAAAATCTGAAACCCTAAACCTTATTTTTTCATTGCAGACTCAAAGACTTGCCGATTCAGTTGAGGGTTTGAACAGCTCTCCAGCATAATTGCTTGGCGAGTTATGCAGTTGATAAAGACACGTTCAAACTGCTTGATTTAGACTGAATATATTTGTACACTGGCAGCGAACATGTTAACATCTTGGCTTCCGATATGTTTTCAGCCTAAAACCAGCAGTTAGTGCATGGCTTTGCACGGGAATATCTTGGGTGCCGTAAGCACTAGAGAGCTGTTCTTCAAACCCTTAAAAGACTCAGAAAGTCTACAATGAAAAAAAGTTTTTTGGTTTTTGGATTTTTCGTGAGTGATGTCATAAGTGGAGGAGTTTTAGGCCTTTTTAGCCCACTTCATCTGGCCTTAGGCCAAACCGCTAGATGTTAGTATTTCGCTGAGGTTTATATTGGACACTAGGTAAAAATCCAAGTCTGTTGATACTTTGGATAACTTGCTGGGGTTTCTGGTTCAAAAATTATGACCTAAAAACAAGAAAATAAGTAGTAATTAATCCACTAAGCAGATAATTAGTTATTTTTTAAATTTTCAATCATAACTTTTCAACCAGAAATACTAGAAAGTCGATGAAGGGCTCAAAAGACTCAGATTCTAGTCTAGTTTCCAATGAAAACTTGAGTGAAATACTTCCATCTAGCAGTTGCGTCCTAGGCCAGGTAACATGAGCCAAAATGGTTGAAAACTTACCTTACGTATGACATCACTCACAAAAAAAACTGAAACGCAAAACCAAAATTTTTTTCATTGCAGACTCGAAGACTTGCCTAATCTTTTAAGGGTTTGAACAGCTCTCTAGTGCAATTCACAGAGGAGCTGTGCAGTTGGTGAGTCAATTGAAATATCTGGTTTTTCCATGATTTCCAGGTACGATGTATTCATACACCGGCAGCCAAAGTGTTAAATACACTGAACTAGTTTCCCTGGGCAAATAAATTTTAATAGATTGTCTTGCGTGTACCACTACTGTGACTTACAATCATTGCTGAATGATATGTACAAGTTTGCATCATTGCAAAAGGATGAAAGCAGATCCAAGCAGGCAGATTCCTCAGAAGCTTGCCACAAGGGCTAAAACTCATTTTGTTGCTATGGGAAACTATTTCATAATTAGGGCTTTCATTGAAATTTTCTTACTTTGTAAGAGCACGAATATGGAAAATTAAAAAAAAAAACTTTTTTAGGTGTTAATAAAACCTTTATTCAACAACTTGATACAGCACTTTTGATGAATTTGTTTTACTCACATTACAAGATCATACAGGTCCTCTTTCCTGTAGTCAAGCCATTCTGTTAGTTGAACTGAGCCATTTTGGTCAATGGAAAAAGTAGTATTGCTAGATATGCTGTATGTCACATTTAAACCATCTGCATCAGTTGCATTCAGCATTATAATTTCTGAACCAGGAGGACATGTCTGCACATGCAACATAAATAATACACAAATTAGCAAAAGATTAGCACTGCATATTTTACAGTGTCAGTCATATATGATACATACTGTAAAGACCATTCAAGAAAAAAACAACTTGGTCATTATATTTGGCATTGGATCTAATAGCGTCAATCAGCTCTCACATGACAACTTGCAGAAATATTTATTAAACCATTACACATGACAGTTAAGTTGGCAATTTTATGTTACATAAAGCACAGGGTTGATTGATTTAAATCATGATTTAAATCAAGCAATAAAAATCATGATTTAAATTAAGCATTAAAATCAAAAAAATCATGTCATTTTAGAGCTTTGTGTGATGATTATGACACACTTAATTAGTATTCTAATAGATTTTCACATAGGCTATACAGCAGGAGTTCCCAACCTTACTCTGAACATGTACCCCTTTAGCATTTGGATAGATGAGCATGTACCCCTAAAATTTGCTATGATAAGAAGCCGGAGTAAAATACTAAAAATCCACTGAATTTTTAATATAAAACTATAAAGGTATACTCCATTTTTACGTCTCAAATTTAATTTGTTGCAAATGCACAATATATGTACCCTGCAGATAGGCAAATGTACCCCAGGTTGGAAACCTCTGCTATAGAATATTAGTGTAGAATGCCAAAAGTTCTTATGATGACACAAGTTGAAATCATTTGAAGTTTTATCAATCATGACCTGGGAGGTCACAGATTCTATGTCATTTAACTGCAAAAATGACGTGTGGACTAAAATCACTACCCCTTTCAGATTCAGAAGTCATAACTGATATAATGCCATACATTTGAAAGTGTAGTTTGGCATACAGTGAAAATCGCATTTAAACTCCATCAAATATGAAGGCTGTTTTCTGTAAACATAATTATAGAAGATATTTTTGATTCATGAAACAGATATATTATTATTTTTATAGGTCTTTAACATTCTATGCATGTGTGCAATGACTGTCAATGAAATTGCTAAACTGGCAGTTTCAGTATTGGCATTTCAATGAATCTTTCATTTAGTACACCAGTACTGGTGTTTTGAACTTATTGGCATTGGGATTTTGCATTAGCGCAAAATAGTTGGAATGAAAGTTCAGCTATTTCTAGTCAGGATTGATTGGTTCATTTAAATCAGTGATAAAATCAACAAAAACAAGTAAAAATCATATGCAGTTTTGAAGCTTTGTGTGATTTGTATGACACATTTCATTGGTATTTTAATCGGTTTCACTTATTATTAAAGAAGGCAGAGACTTCTTTTGACAACACAAGATATAAAAGCGATTAAAGTTTTATCAATCATAGCAACTGTTGCTGTACCAGAAGAAACACAGCACAAAAAAGTTAGCCTATGTCAAAACAAACTCTTTAAAACTAAAACTTACTACGTGTTTTGTGGCCACCCTCTGCACAGCAAATCAAAAAAATCATAAAAATAAAAAAATCTGATTTAAACTAAAAAAATTCGATTTTTTTGATTAAAAAAACATGATTTTTATCAACCCTGATAAATCACCGGCCTGAGGGGCATTATTCAAAATGTAATATGTTGCTGCTGATCACAATGAGCTATATGTATGAGTATTACAGACAAAAATGTATTTTGTGAATGCCACAATACTTTGAATGAGACAAATTTTTACACTATTGCATTTGTCTGTGAATTTGATATTGAGCGATGTAAAAAAGCTAATCAATCTCACCACAAAACAGTTGAAACTACACAGCAATATTTCTAAAAAGTTGGTTTACATAAGATTTTTACTATTCGTTGACAGCCAGTGATCATGTAATATAGCATTAGGTTGCAACTGGTAAACATCAACTCATAGACACTACTTTCAATACCACAAAAAAATTCAAGCCATGCAAAATTATCATTTTATGTATGAAAGTATGTAATGTGTAACGTCTTCACTTCCACATGCATGGGGCTAGACATTAAACATGCATCACAACAAGAAGGAAAACACAAATACATGGAAGACGAGGATATATACATGGCGGTAGTAGAGAGTACACGCTTGATGGCGCTAATACATTTGCTTTGATGAAGCACAAGCTTTTGAGACACACACACCATGGACATCATCAGTCAGGGGCGCATCTAGGGGGCTTGTTTGGCTGTCATGACTACGGCATACTATGGTATGGAATGGAATATGGAATGGAAGGAAAAAATCGGTATGGAAGATTTGATGTATGGAATGGAACAAATCTGCCATATTCCATACAAATTCCATTCTTGCACATTTTGACAGTGTTGCTGAAGTTCGGTGTTTCTTTCAGTTGAAGATATTAGCAAACAGAGTCTGAGTTCCATTAGAACAGCAATTCGTAAACTGAGGGCATTCTTCATAATCTCCGTCACAAACAGTAACGTTGATGCGAAAAGGAGGTCACTTATTCTGATTCTGTTCTCATGGGGACAGGGGACATTGTCACCAGACTTCTGCATGTTTACTTCCGTGCTGCCAGCCTGCTGTAGCAGTCACGCTAGCGCAACCGCTACATGTGGGGGGGTTGCAACAATAGAAAGGGACATTTTGTGTACTTTAACCAGAAAAGGCTGGATATATTAATGTTTTGATGGAATTGTGTTTTTTTCGAACACACCAAGGTACATGATTTGCACTTAAAACTTATTGTACAATCCAAATTCAATGTGCTTCTTTCTGAAAGAAATGGTCGTTTGTGGTTGTAAGATGTACAATTTTGTCAGGCAACACTCTGTAGCAGGTCCGTAACCAGGGGCGCGAAGCCCCCCTTAGAAAAAAATTTTCCCCCCGCTGGAGAAATGTGTTGGACATCGTTTAAACTACTGGACGAAGTTCCCTCCAAGCTGGTTACGGGCCTGCTATGAAGGTCTATAAATTATGATAACGTTATTATTTGGATGTTTTGACATTCTTCATAACAAAAATGAGTTTAGAAGTATGGTCTTTATGGTTAAGTTATATTTTATTTGCTGAAAAGTCCAAAGCAAAAATCAACACAAATATTTTCCATTTCAAAATATTTATTTTTTTCATGGTTTAATTTCTTAATTTCCTAAAAATTGTGCCTTTATCTAAAATTTAAATCATTAGAAAGTGCACACATTACACTGTGCCATGGGCGCCATTTTGCATAGATACGCCACTGCAATGGACGCAATTTGGTGGGGGACACGGGGGACGTGTCTCACCCACTTTTTTAGACCGGGGGACATTATATGCCATGTCCCCCCCCACTTTTTCTCTTACGGTTTGTGTTTGGAAAGGTTTTAAAACCAAATATGACGTTTGCCACGTTCTGTGTGAAGAGTTTTTCATGTTAGATGTTACCATAGCAATGTTGATGTTCAAACAGAGTTTGGTGTGGTATCACTGATTCTGATATTTTTATAAATTTTTACTTCAAAACTGATTTTTAGCAGTTTGCAAGTTTCTAGAGACCGCAAACGATTGTTAACTGCCTCTCTCCAACATTTATCCAGTGTGGTTTACTTAAGAAAGGTCACTGTCTTGAGAGCAAAGCTTAACAGCTGCTCACGTGAGAGACCACACAGTACAGCCATGATTTGTTTCGTGCAAAAACGTTGGCTAACTGACTTTACTGTAACGTTGTTTGTCACGTATTCAGAAACAGACAGCGTAAAATTTGAAGATGCAAGTGTTTAATGTTAGAAAGTTACATTTTCAGGCAATCCTCTGCGAAGTTTTTTTCTGAAGACAAACAGCAATACTATTGTGGAGACTTAGTTTTAGGATGGGTAGTTTTGCAAAAGACTGTCTCCAATCATTAGTAAACAGGATTCCATCAAAAATTTAGAGCAGTATTGACCTGGCTATATATTGTCCTATAGCTCAAAACTTAATGACTTGAATAGGAATTAAAGTTAGATGCCACAACAAGTGTGACCAGCAAATTCAAAAGATATTTATACCCACAATGCCAACTAGAAAAAAAACTTGAATTTTTGTAATTTGAATTGGCAACCGTGACATTACAAGCACTGAAATTTGATGTCATTAACTTTTGTCCGCATGTTTGTTCAAGCAATTTTATTCAAAATTTGATAAGCCGTTAACGACCCTATCTACACAACACCCTATCTATCATACACTACACTGACTTGAGCACATAAATCTTTAACAATGGACCCAATACAAATTGTGTGACTTACACTTATTTAGGCAAAGTTCGAAATTTATAAGTGGGAAGGCCGGGCCCTCCTAGAAAAAAGTGGGGGAGCCTAAATCCATGGGGTCCCCCTGGTTCCACCACCTATGAGCCTATGTAAAACCTAGTTTTGCTGGACATTCTTTTCGTGTTATTTCAGGTGAAATGTGGTACTATTTGCCAATACACCTTGTTCAATTTTGATTTCTGTTTAATCTCAGATCACATAGAATAAAACTTGTGACATTAATTTCGCCTATTACAATTTGATGTTAAACCTGAAAAATTTGATTGTGAAAAGACTGAGCTGAGTGGCATAACTGACAGAAGTAACAAGGCAACAGTCACTAGTAGACCCGTAACCAACTTTGGACACTAGGAGGGGCGAATAATTTTCTGAGGGAGGCACAAATTTTACGTCGAAAGCATGTACGAGAACAATGGTTATGCATGCAATATGTCCAAGACATTTTTCCAGGGGGTCGAAGTCCTCTCCTTAGTTACGGGCCTGGTCACCAGATGTTTAGGTATGCAGACATCACATTGTAGGCTAGATTGGTACATGGGTATGTATTTACAAAGACGTCTGGTCGTTTTCTTTTCGATATCTTGAAATCTTCTTTAGTTGGCTTGGATAATTATGCTTGGACATTTGATTGATGTTTGGAAAAGCTATTAGACAAACGATGTTTGGACAATCGAAAGGGTACCCAACAGCATGTAGGAGCTGACAAGCGGAGATTGAAAGGGTAGATCCTCCACCCATCAGCAGTAAAAATAAATTGTAAATCGTTTTTTGAAGTAGCCTACGCTAATTTTAGCCAAACATTTTTTGTTACTGTAAGAGGATATCAATAGAGATTTGGCAAGGGGTGGGGCTGCATGCACGATGCCCAGTAGGTAAAAATTAGTAGCATTTTTAAAGAGCAGAAATGTCCAAGAAAAATGTTTAGCTACCATACCTTGCAATTTATCATCTTTTTAACGTTAAGCAACTTAAACAAGACATCAAATCGCACTGTAGCCAATACGTCTTATACCAGCACTCTTCAACTGGTGTGCATGGTGCCCCCTGGGGTGCATCAAAATATGCGTGGGGTGCACCACTACGAAAGGGTTCACAAGGGTGCATCACAAACTTGTCACACTAAACAGATACTTTTTACAAAACTTTCTGTTAGCAAAATTGAACCATTTAACCAACCAATGACTTTCAGGATTTAACCTAGACTTTGCACATTGTAAGTGTGGTGCGTAGGCATCAGACCATGTTAAGCTAATTTTTGTAATTAATTGATTGTTTGTGATTCATAAGCGACAGACAGTGAGCCACAAACAATTGAATAATGCAGCTGACTTACTGAATTAGGTCACTTGCTTATTTAGGCCAGGTTACTCACAGACATGGGTGCAATTAGGTGGGGGACACGGGGGATGTGTCAGTAAATGGGGTGCATGAGTTTGTCAAAACATCTTCAAGGGTGCACCATAGTAAGAAAGGTTGAAGAGCACTGTCTTATACAATGCATGAAAATCGATGTGTTCTACTTAAGACTGATATGCACGCCCAACCAATGCAATTCACTGTTTTGTGCACTCCAACTGACAGCTCTGATAAAACCCAATTGATGTGTTCTATTGCTGTGCTTCTTTGTGTCATAGTCTCATAGTTGTGCAACCAAGCTGAACTGCAGTACCATGTCCAACAACAAAATTAGGTTTGTTAATTTCTAAACCATTTGTAGGGATAAAGCAAAGCGTGATTGGTGTTGCTTTGAAAACACCTCTAAAAACAAGACTGGGAATTTGCATTTACAAAACTTCACTTCCACATCGGCCCGATGACTATATTGGTTTTACATCAAGCTGTCCCCCCCACATTTTATAACAAAATTGCGCCCATGCGCCACTGGGTCATTGGCAACTAACCACACTATCGTAAGAGCGTATTTCCACTCCACTAGCAACAATGCTGATGGAACGCATGAAAGGGAAAAATCACTTACGATTCCACCAGTGCTGGCTGCAACTTACCTTGATCCAGAGTACCAAGTGCTTTTGACTGAAGAACAGCGAAACTCAGCCAAAATTGAATGCCAGGCCTTATGCTTATAAGACTTCTGCTACTGAAACACCAAGAGGACAGCTTGTGCAGTGGTGAAGTGCCCAGCAGCATACTAGTGGCGAAGACCATGGACGTACACCTATGAAGCTGATGCTTATGTCCAAAGGAAAGGAGACGAATTTGAGTCATGTCACTTGCTCATCTTTTATCACATCCCAATCAACTTTTTTGATTTGAAGAATTATACAAAAGTGGACTGTGCATTTCATTACTGGGCTGAAGAAAATAGCAAGGTGCTTTCACAGTTTACATGGATTGTTTTTACTGTTACAATGACACAAGTGTCAGTTGAAGAAGTGGTGTAAAATTTATATTAAGTGGTTCGCACAATTCTTTGGCAGAAGACGCTTTGCAAGCATCTATGTTTCAACGCACTAATGTGTGAGCATATCAATTCAGTGTTTGTATTCAGCAGTCACCAGTTGAGTTCTTTTCTGGTCATTACACATGTTTCTTCTTAAGTTGTTCTTGTATAATGTACCTTTTCAGCATTGATCTGACCCATTTCATTACCACTTTTTGTGCTCTTGTGACTGCGATATGAACCATGAGTCTGCAATAAAATATTATTATTATTATATATTTATCAGAGGTGTAGGGCGTTAGTTTAGCACCATGTATGGAAAAGTATGGAAGATGGAATGGATGATTTTTGGTATGGAATGGAAGATTTCAGTTATGGAATGGAATTGTATGGAAGATTTTGCCTGCTATGGAAGATGGAAGATTTACATTCCATTCCATAGTATGCCCTGTTAATGACAGACCCCTTTACACCACAAGGTACTCAGCACTAAAACCGATAAAATATCAAACGCTGTCACTGTAGGTCTCTAATGGGGATGTTCTGGAACAGGCAACAGCCTACATTTGCCTTCCAATGTTGCATAGTACTATTACGAAACAACAACGTTACTACCTTGTCAAAACAGCGCCTGCACAGTGACCTGCAACAATCGTTTTTAAACACTCGAAATTAATATCGTGTTGAACGCACATGTTTCTGAATTTCCTCCTCTGGCAGTGCCGGGTCTAATGCTGTCAGAATCTCATAGATTGCCACACACATGCAGGAGCTGTTTTATAATATTTCACTTCATGGCAAGAGGACAGTCTCCAATCACGATCGTTTCGTTTTGCAGTTTCGAACAGTTGATAGTGCAATTCTGAACAGTGACATCCTCTACGATTCAGCTATGACTGTCTATCCAATCCATATAGACTATGAAGAGCAGTGACAGTGCACACCCTTTTTGTTGGAGTCAAAGTCGCATGGTTAGATCTGCTGACAAAGATACAAATTTCTGAGTAGGAATACAATGACTTGACAGCCAGTAACAGGCGGCTGCCAACATCGTACTCTCACAAGACTACCCAAAGCTTCCATGAGGAATCCAGTCATATGCTTTCTCGAGGTTGACAAAACATGTGTTGACGTCATTAGCATCAATAGGACAAGAACTGCACTGGGTATTCGCCACCTTTGGCTCGCTTATTTTACAGCAGATATTTTCAAGACACTTGGTACACACACACACACACACACACATCTCAGTGTATCATGAATACATAGTCAGCTATTCTTAAGCCATGTCTTGGCTAATTTCTTTGCTTGGATAGCACACTTCCAACTCTTGGTTCCACCAAGGCTGTGGTGGATTAAGGGGGGTGCTAATTGGGCTACATCCAGAGGCCCCCAATCCGTAAGTCGGTAAAAAGTGTAATATGTGAACAATACACTGTAAAAGATACCATCGCCAATTGGAACTAATATGCAGGCACTCTGTGCTCGCTCATTGAAATTGCTTCGTTGCATAAAAGTAGTTGATTCATTTGTGTGTGGTCTGGTCGATACTCACTAGCAGATAAGTACTCCAAGGTCTAAAAAATTAAGGTATTCCATCCGCTTGTCTTATATTGGTTTCCGATGCGCATGTATCCACGTCGTTTGAACAACGGTCCTGCAGACAGCCCCGAAGGAAGTTGTGAACCTGTTAAGTGGGGCCAATGCTCTAAACAATGGTGAAAGTATTTACATTTTAGCTTAGGATAATAAACACGGGTGTGCGCAGAGTGGGTGAAAACGGGAATTTGCCCCTCCTGGAAATTCGGGCTAAGAACAAAAAATTTCTAGAAAACCTAAGTTAGCAGCTACCAGTCGCCACCCCGCCTAGTTTGCAGGCTGCTGTTATTGATGTGGAAGTGGACAAATTCCCTGCCCGTGCACTGCTTGATACTGGCGCGACCGAAAGCTACATTCA
>JGI24158J21664_10013708_pt1 | contig 10686 bp, 5 predicted proteins | sample Ectturendosymbi3_FD_21664 | JGI IMG/M metagenome (IMG submission 21664)
GAGAGAGACCGGTTGCGACCCAGCACTCCCTGCGCAACTGTGTTGATCATCTGGCAGCTCTTTCCCACATAGGCTATCCGATTCGATGTAAATTTGGCTTGCTGTGCACCTTAATCGACCAGTCAAGGGGCAACGACTCGATAACCTTGCGGTTTTTTCGGTGCCCTGGCGTTTTTGCAATTGCTATGGTTTCTTTCTCATCTTTGAAATTCTTAACTTTCGCCAAATAAACTCAACTCAACTCAACACATTTTTCATTGAAAGTTGTTATTTTAAAAATACACCTTTAGCAATCCCTAAAGCGCCACTCTTCATCTTTCACGACTAAGAAAACCATTCCACTCCATCTTGTCGAGTCGAGTCATTTATGATAAGTCTATTTCTGCTTTGATGAATTCACGAATAAAATCTCAGCAGAAAGATGAAGAACTCTTGCCGCAAAGGAAACATTGATCAGTTTTAAAAACCAATATATCCTTGATTGGAGTTTGAGTAACGAGTGAATTATTTTTAAATAACCATATATTCCTGTGGCAGAGAGCGAATATCTTGAATCTATAACCCTAATATACTTCCACAAAAAGGAGAAAAAAATTTAAATTCTATGTAACTTCATATATACTTTTTGTGAATATCTACCTTTAAAAGTTTGTTTCATGCTTGACTTGATCTTGTTTCGCAAATGTAAATTAACCCTGGTAATTGATAAACGGCATGTGGCGTTACAAGGAAACTGCTTGTTATGTTCCAAGAAATCCTCTCCTCAAAGTAATCTTACATCTCCCTACATCTTTGTAAATGGAAACGAGTAAAGTCTATAAATGACAAACGCAATTACTAAATATTCAACAACAACTGCAACACACGATGAAAAAAATTGGAACACGTAGCCTATGCTAATACAAAAGTGTAGTATAAATTTTATAATAGCAAAAATCACAATTTACGAGGCTAAAAGATGAGTTTCAATGTGCTATTCATTTCGCTGCATTTGCTTTCTAGCTCGCATTGCAGCTTTTTCTCCGTCTCTCAAATATTTTTCCTTGTGCTCAGGTGAATCAAAATCTTTGGCAACTTTGAAGCACTTAAGTGACTCTTCAAAGTTGAATGCAGATTCTTTGAACTTTGCTGAAGCCATATAAGCTCCACCCAAGTTGTTATACAAAATCCCGTATATTCGATAATTTTTAGCCACGGTACCCAAGCCATCTGTCATCAAAGCAATGCCTTTGGTTAAAGTTTCAATTCTCCGAGAAAGATTTGGGTCGCACACTTCAATATAGTGCAAAACATCCCCTGTTTTAATGCTTTTGGGTCTTATGTCTAACTCATCGCAATCCAACACTTTGTCGGCCAGATTTTCCATCATGGGGATGATGCGTTTTTCAACCAATGACTTTACCTCTGAGTTAGCTGCTGTCATGCTGCGAACCGCTGTTCTCATGCCAGACATGCAACGCTCAACTACATGAGCCATTCTACGGGGACTGACGTCATCAGTAAACAAATCTACAAACATGCGATAAAAAATTATCGATTCAAAATACTTTTTATCTTTTTCAAGCTGCTCTCCATACTCTAATGCATCTTCGAACGGAAGATAGACATGTTGTTTAACAAACTGTTTGAGTTCATTCAACAATTTCCAGAATTCCTCAAATCGGTCAGTTGCCATGGCGCAAACACAACGATTTAGTAGAAATTGTGCGTCGCGTAGTTCTCGACCCATCCGGTATCTTTTATCCAGGATTCCGAACGCTTCTTCGTAACGCTTGCCTTGCACCAAAGAAGTGGTGTCGTCTGGAAATACGTAATTGTGAAAGGCATGATTTTTGACAAACCCTGTATCGTGATTGTCAACACACGTGTGGGACTAACTTTCGTTTATTTTCATTTCATTTCACATGCACCCGCTTTTTCTGTAAGTAAAGTCGCAGTGGGAGAAGCCCTAGGGGGGTCTCGAATTACTTCACGCTTTGCGCCAACATCTGTTGCTTCTGCTAGATCCCATGGTAGATGGGACCATGCCAGGTCGGAGACGAAATCACGCTACCTAGGCCTTGGAGAAATTCTTGGCCCCTTTCCCTAGGTGTAGCCAGAAAGGCTCGTCCACCATTCCTGGGGTATTCTGATCACGTGATCCCACCATCATGCATGGAGAAGTGACTTGACATTCAAGGTTTTACAAATTTCACAACTGCGCATATTGTCGCGAAGTGTAATGCCGTGAACTCTTTGCAAAATCCCACCTCTGCCGCTTGTACTCGAGATAAAACTGTTTCAGTCATTAACTGAGATCTGTGACCGCAGGTGAGGATCGGAGCAAAGACCGACTTAAAACCTGACAGCTTTGCAGTGCTAGAAAGCTCTTTTGTATCACCACAGAGCGATAAAGCTCACACAGAACGGCATTTCTTGACCTATACATGTATCATTTTCGTTTTTCTGCTTTCCGTCACTCGTGACGTGAATACCAAACGTACTTAAAACCTTTCAAGGAACGTTTTTTTTACATTCTTTAGGTCTTTGAAGGGTAAATTGTACTCAGTCTAGCACGAAAAATACGAAAATTGCAGAACAGGTTTCTCCAACATCCCACCAAACTTAAAGTGAAAACATTGAGAGAAAAAGAAATTATGCAAATTTTTATGGATAATTAATTAAATAATCCCCTACAAGGTTCATTAATTAGTTTGTTGTTTCAGGCCATAACTTTTCAACCACTAACGCTAGAAGGCCCATCAAGGGCTCTGAAGATGCGGATTTTGCCTAGTTTATTTTGAAAGAAAAAAAGAAATTACCCCTTGTATTTTTTTCTCAGGCCTTGATTACGTCATCCGAAAATCCAGTGATCCCGCCCATTCTTTTTACTCAGCATTTTCCCCCAAAGAAGTAATGATTCACTTTGGTTGGAACATTTCGTTAGTTGAGTTCTTCAAACGTATTTAAGCAAAAAAACTGCTTTGAAAAATTCAACAGGGAAGCGTGAAAGGATTGTTTCAATTTTTCCCAAAATTGCCAAAAATCACTTCCGGAAAATAAATAATTTGCACTTTTCTCAAATTTCTACAAGGTTAAGGTACCTTGTTAGAACTCATCCTATCGATTTCTGTCTTCCGAATCCGAGGATGTCTTCACTGACTCTCTAGCGCAGAGGTTCCCAACCTGGGGTACATGTACCCCTGGCAGTACCATTTGCCTATCCGAAAGGGTACATTTAAGGTTAGCAGTAGAAGATAAATATATGTTTACATATTTTTTATTTCCAAATATGTATACATATACCAATGAACATTATTTTCAAAAACCGTTATACGCTTATTTTTAAATTTATCCATGATTAATCATGATAAAATATTTTGTCATAAGAAATTTTTGGGGTACATATTCATCTGTTGAAATGCTAAAGGGGTACATGCTTATATTTCAAAATGCTGAAGGGGTACTTGCTTATATTTAAAAATGCTGAAGGGGTACATGGTCAAAGAAAGGTTGGGATGGGAGCCCCTCGCTCTAGCGCAATCCGTTCGCGAGTTATGTTCTATAATAACTTTAATAGTCAGGATCGTGGCTTCTACGAGCCTTAAAGAACTTATACACTTGCTGCAGTCTATTTCCGCTTACTTGCAGCGTACATTGGCTTGGTGTTTTCTGGGGAGACATAATACCTCGGTGTTTTTAGAGCTCATTTTCATTCTGGCTTGGTCACACGTAGCTGAGAAACGATAAAGTGGTTGGTGAAGTCCCTGTTAAGAGAATGCAAGCCACCCCGGATCCTCCGCAAAAGCAAGCAGCTGATCTTGCAGCTTCGAACAGTGACGACCTCGTCGATTCAGATGTGATTGCTTGTTCAATACACATAGACTACGAAGAGAAGTGGTGACAACACGCACCCTTGTCGGTGTCCAACACCCAGGGTAAATGGTGGTGATTTAACTCTGTCGATACAGACCCAAACGGCTAAGCAGGAATACACTTGGCTTTACTGCCAGTAACTGGCGGCTGTCCCCGTGCTCCCGCGAAACTCCCCAAATTTTTCTCGAGGGCAAGGTCGTGTGATTCCTCTTGGTCGACAAAACTTGCGTGAGGACTGTGTGAAATTCAGGGTTGCGGAGTCCGAAGTAAAATATCCCACTCCGACTCCAACTCCGACTTTCCAAAATTTCCGACTCCGACTCCCAACCCCGGCTCAGGCCTCTCCAAAATTTCCGACTCCTACTCCTTAACATAAAGGGAATGAAATTTTGCTGTTAAAATCAGTGGAAATCGTGGTGCACAGCAAGAAATTTCTGTTTCAACAAAAGTTTCAAAAGAAACTGTACCATTTCAGCAGGAATTCCCAATTTAAGAGTGTGATTAAAACAATCATCCAATTGGATATCCGCAATCGGAGTCGGACAAAAAAATCCTACTCCGACTCCAACTCCCAGTGTTGTTAGGAATCCGACTCCACCCAAAAACCTCCTACTCCTTACGACGCCGACTCCGGCTCCGCAACACTGGTGAAATTCATACTTCTGAATTCCTGTAGAAATGACGTCATGTTTTGCACGGAGCATAGATATCAGAGATCCCAAGTAAGCACCTACTGTGGAATCCTAATGAATAGTTTTGCCAAGAGATATTTTTTTAAACTAATTTTTGCTCGAAGGATTTTAAGTTTTTTAGTTCATTTCCCGGGTTTTAGTTTCAGCATAACCTAAGTATTCGTTTGATTCTCAAGTAGAACCGAAATCAGCATTGTTTTATAGAGAATTTTCATGTTTATTCCAGTTAAATGAGATTTGCTTCAACAAAGCACTTTTCCATGAAAAAATGCAATTTTACTTTGTATGGTACGGTTGATCGCCGTGTTTTCATGTTGCGAATTTCTTCGTATTGGCAATTTCGATTTTTATGTTTCTTTTAGGCAGTTTAAAAACAGCGGTGATTGAAAAGACTTTAAAATAATGTTATACCTATCTAAGCTGGAAAACAATAATGAAGCATGGTCCATTTTTTGAATACGACAGTTTGTCATAAAAGTAAAAATGACTCTTGCAGCTTCTCTACTAAAATCATAAATCTTCTCATTACTTTTGCAAAACTAAGGAGTAAAATGCCTCTCCCAAATTCTCTACAAGTTCATGAGACTTACTAGAGTCTCTCTCCTGTTACTGTTTCCAATACATGCCAAACAATTTTCATGTGAACAAATAAGTCCCGTTCGTTTTACGACAAATTTCATTCTAGTACAGGGATTCCCAACCTGGGTACATGTACACCTAGGGATACATCTATTGTACATCCCCTACAAATTAACTTTGAGACATAAACGAGTCTATTGTTCTAAAAAATTATACCTTTTGAATTTATGTTTATACCTACCTGTATCGTTCTAAAAATCTCAGTTCTGTTGAAAACGCAGTGGACTTTTTTATTTTACTCAGCCTTTTTGTCACAAGAAATTTTAGGGGTATCTATTCATTTGTGGAAATGCCGACGGGGTGCATGGTTAAAGAAAGGTAGGGAACCCCTGTTCTAGTACAACGAAGTGGTCAGCACGAGTCTTCAATTATTGCGTAAGAATTGTAATGTTAATTTAATAAAACCCTTAAGAACACACTTTGAATTCTTTCACCATCATTGCTAATTCCTTTTATGTTTCTTTTCTGGGCTTTTAACATAGTTTGAAATCTCTCCAGGCATCGTTATAGTCACAAGAGATGTCATTAACATGTTTAAGACATTAAACTTGCTTCACATCTTGGTTTATCATGCGTTTGTAATCAACAAAATGACGAACATGCATTTTGCAAAAAAATAGTTATTTTTTATTTTGTAAAATCATACATGTTCAGTGTCGGCTCTTATATAAGCACCACGGAACTGTAGCACCCCTATTTTCACAATAAATTTCGTTTTTAGGTTAGCCTGCGTTTTATTTCAATATTTAAATTTGCATTAACAAGAAGAGTTGATAATGTAAATGTCTCCTCTCTGCCCAAACATTTATGCACAAAGCCAAACAATAGACATCTATTTGTGTTTTTATGGGAAGCACTGCAAATGACGAAAGCCTGAAGTTGTGAGTGCTTGCAGCGCCGGCGTCGCTGCAGCAAAGTATTGGACGGGTTGTGGCCCATCAATCAAGCACATCCAACCTGGAACTGTGAGCCTAAAGCTGTGGTTTCCGCAGCGCCGGGCTGGCAAGGGCATTGGGCTGTAATAGGTAGCAGAACCATTTTGTTCATCCTGGTGATGGTGGGAGGCAGCGTATTTTAATTGTAGGCTCTGAAACTTTACAATCCACATTGATACAACTCATTGTTTTAAAACGGCAATGATGCTTACCTGCAGTGATTACATTTGATACGCATTTTTATTCTAGACAGCGAAAAAGCAAAGTGAAAAAATAAGAATGAATTAGACATGGCGTCGTGCCTGTTTGCGCAAGATTTTTTCTGTTATCAACAGGCTATAGTCCCTTTGCAACTCGTTGGTAGGTGGTGATTGTTACTGTATGCACTGGTTTTAATTCTACAAGAGGTTGAAAATTCTCTCTGAGGTGATGTTCCATGTGGCGTTGGTCTGGATTTGCAATGCAAGGTGATTTTGAGTTTATTGGTAGTAAGCGGATGGGCTGTGTTCCAGAATGCACCTTGAGCACATGATTGACATGATGTTTTCTCAGACTCAAACACCGTAGAATATCAGTTTGGAGTAGGCTTACAGATTTGAATTGCTTCAGAATAGAAACCGATTTTAAAAGTGAAGTTCAAATTCGTGCCTGAGTTCAATTGTCACGGCGGCTTCTGAAAAATACCCTTGACATCAAAATTAAGTCTTACTCAAATACTGCCCTACGATTTAATTGTAAAGCATGTAGCAACACCAATGTTTCAGCAAATCTTAAACTAGGACTACATGCACTTGTCCAGTGAAAATTATTTCACGCAAATGGTCAACAGCATCATTCCTTAGTCAGTGACGTCAGACAAATGTGTTAAGAATTTCCAGGAAAAACAATTGCCTGTCCTAAGTGATAAGCATAGGTGGCGGAACCGGGGTGGCATGGGCCTAGGTCCCCCACTTTCCCCCACTTTTAAATTTCGAATTTTGCCTAAAGAAGTTTAACTAAAACAATCATATTAGGTCCATTGTCAAAGTGAATCGTTTAATGAAAAAAACTGTTGCAGAATTTTGGCAGTATTTTGTCAATACAGTATTACTTTTAGTAGATTATTTGTAACTTGGCAGTGAATTTGGCAGGACTTCGTAATTGTTTGGCAGAACACATGGTGCGCAGTTTGTCACCCTGCTATGGCTTGCTTACCGCATGGGTGTTGTTGAACAGTGTTGCCAGATGGTGTAATGCAACGCAATTTTTACAAAAATGGTGTAATTTATATGCGTGTGTACATGGGCGTCGGAAGGATTTTATTCAGGGGCGCTAGTGGATTTTTTTCAAAAGTTTTTCGGTTTTTCCAAAGGGGGCCAAAAGTGGTGAAATTTGTTTTTTACCACTCGCAACTAAGAAAACAGCCTGTTTAGCTGAAATTTTTAAATTCTTGTCACCCTTTCCAACATCCATGCTTGTGTGTAGGAAAAAGTTCTTGTCACACCATTAAAAGAATTGATGTAATTTCAAGCGTTTTGACAACATTGCAAATAGGGAAATTTTGCTGAATTTTATACGCAAAATGAAATGTTTGACAGATCAGTTTCGATTGTGTTTTGTTTTTGCATTGGTATCACTAAACGCCTATATTTATTTCTGCATTGGCAACAAAATTGGCATCCTTACACACAGCTTGCTAGTTGCTACATATATTTTGTCTTGTCTTTGCATTCCGGTATCTAATGCAATTGTAGAATGATTATTCAGTCATGTTACTTCTGTGTTCAAGGTGTGGAAAAGTTGTGATTTTGAATGTGTTTAAGACAAGTGTCAAACCTGCGTCATTTTTGCTTGTTTTCTATGCTGTGTTCTCGGTGTTTTTAGTAGCCCACTGGCAACTCCAGCACACGGTCTCCTCGGGCTTAGCCGAGTCTTCCATTGCGATTTATACCGGAGAACCCAAGCTTGCTTGCTTTGTATATTTGTACCACCACTCACGGTCTCACTTCACTAACTTGTTAACTCGGACTCTTTTCTTTGGGCCTTGTCACTGTTCATATTATTTCGGTCAATGTCTGGCCTTTCGCGTTCATGTTTCAAGTGACCTGAATAAAACAATATCGTTCATAGTAGGCGTTCTCTCAACTTCGTTCCCTCGCGCTTTACTCCGGCTCATCCATTGGAGTCCGAGCTGCCTATGCGATTAAGAATTTTTTTAAACATAATTTATCGGACTGAATGTTTTTTGAAGCAATGCGTTTGTATAGAACAGTGGATTGGAAGTCTAATCCGATGGACAGTTCCCATTTCGAGAATAATTTCAAACGAACGATACGTTGACCAACACCTCGGGCTAATATGAATGAGCCTAGTACGCAGCAGGTCTGAGGGGCCGGAGCCGGAGCAATTTTGGATGGCTGGAGCCGGAGCGAAAAACTTTTAAATGGTGGAGCCAGAGCCTGAAATTTTGGTTCGGGATCCACTGAGATAGTTCGTGAGGTAAGCGATCTGTAAAAATAATACAGTGTTTTTTTATGATCTTTTGGACCAAATTGTTCCGGAGCCGGAGCCAAAAGCTTCTAGATGTTGGAGCCGGAGCCAACAAATTTAGATCCCGGAGCTGGAGCCGGAGCCTGAAATTTGAGTCCCGGTTCCACAGCCTTGGTACACAGAGGACTTACAGACGTTATCATTGCTCTGTGACGTACGTTACTCAACAATGGAGAAGTTCATGAGAACCTGTTGTAGCGTTTGGTTAAGTCTTAAAATCTTCAAAACCTTGCAAATGTTTTAAATTGCCTTCGTTTACCTTTTTTCAAAATCTGCGCATTGTAGCTTCACATTTCCAACGAGCAGCGACTCACTTCTGACCACCTGTCGCTAATATACCGCAGAAAGAAGACTCTTGTTCTAAAACTAGTTCAATTTTGTTAATCTTGTAGCACAATGTTGGAAACAACTCAAATGCCAATTGAAATATTGTTTTGATTTTTACAAAAAGTAGTTTCTTCCATTCAAAATTTTCACACATCGTAAATTTCAAGTTTTAACCTTGTGCGCCACTTCATTAAACCTGAATTTTGAAAAAGTAACCAGCAACTAGTTTCTGTATAAACACATAATAACTTCTTTCGACTTTTATGTTTGTTTTAGGCGCTTCTCAGTTTTTGCAAAAGTAACCAGAAACTACGCTGTTTCTGCATAGACACATGGGTACCTTCCCAGGGGCCTCCACAGTCATGAACAGTGAGCCCCTTGGTTCCAGCTGGTTCAACATATTTAATATGAATAATCATGAAAATAGTTAATAACAACAGTATTAGGAAGCAAAGAAAAGTTTATATTTATTAAAATTATTTACATTTTTTCTTTTTTTACTGGCAGAAAACTATAACCAACGGAACAAAAGCATTATTTGGGGGAAAGTGAATTTTACGGGTGTCTAATGAACTTATGATCACATATTTACAGCTATCTGATAATAGTATTTCCTTGACCTTGAATTATATTCCCTTGCGTTATTAAGGGCCTCCACACCAAGGCTGCCCTGGACCTCAGCTTGTCTAAATCTGGCCCTGTGCAACACAAACTATTTTAACCAGTTACGTTTTGCCATTATTAAACTGAGTATATGAGATGGTCGTACGGACTTAGCTGCTAAAATATTCATTGAAAACTTATTTGTTGTTGTTGTTGTTGTTTTACGTATTTTGCATTTGAGCTAATCTTGTTCAGCTAGCCAGTTGTTAGATAAACTTGCTTTTGCAAAATCGACTGGTGAAAATGTTAATCCTTGTGAAGCTAATGTTACGACCACGACAACGGTTTTACGCTAGATATGAAGTAACTACTATGTTTACCAACTTATTTTGGAATGGAATATAGAACGCACATTCAGAAAAATAATAAACTTCGATACTTTCCCCTTAAAAAATAAGTTTATGGACTTAAACCTGGTGAAGCGTCCTTAAAACTAAAGAAGAATGATAGCAATGTTCTTGTGGTAATACACCAGGGTTTTATAGCAAATTAAAAACTTCATTGTTTATTCAACTACCAGCTCATAATGTGTTGGATCAACACCAAATAAAAGTTTAATTCATAGTACTATCAAAGCTAAAAGATCCACAAAAATATCAACTTACCTTTCAGAAAAAATACGTGTGAAAGTTGAACTTTTGGATCGGTCTTTTCCTCTAAATAAATAAAAACATTGGTACACGAAAAGTGGAAGTGCTAAAACGTTTATAATGAAAATCACGGCCAAAGAATGCGATACAAACGACATATTGCAAACGTTTCGTTAACTACTGTTATCATCATCAGTGCATTGCAAATTGAACTGCAGTGATTATGCTGCAGGTTCTTATGCAGGGTCTTAATAATTAAAAACAAAGATTGAGTCGAGTCCTTATGCCGCAATGAAAAGTTTTGTTTATTTCCTAATGAAAACTTCATGTGACATATTCGAAGACAAGCAATATTCTCTTGGTTTAAGAAAGAAAATACTTTCAAGTGACCAAACTTAATCTTCCCTCGACTTTCCACCAATACAACATTCTCTGCGAAAATTGCCACGTTCATTC
>JGI24158J21664_10013709_pt1 | contig 10686 bp, 5 predicted proteins | sample Ectturendosymbi3_FD_21664 | JGI IMG/M metagenome (IMG submission 21664)
ATATGCTGCTGAACTTTGCTTGTACTACATATGTAACATGCTTAGAAGTTAAATGGATCCAAAGTCTGTTTAGCTTTATGAGTTTATGCAATATTCACGTACATTTTATTACGTATTTTTGTCATGTTCAAATAAATGCAAAATATTAATGCTATCTGAGAAGTGAATTGTGTGTGGCAACATGGCAGAGGAAAACAGAATGCACCAACAGCTTTAGAAAATGTGTAAGGGAAAAGTTTGTCGCATAAAAGTTTTTTTAGGGCAAATTTGGGGAAATTCGGAAAACATCGTTTGTACCCCAGTAAAATTGGGAAATGACTGATGACAAGAGAGATTGTTGGTAGGAGATTTATCTTGATTTGAAAACATTTGGCAAACCAAATTTATTTACAAAATATGATATTCGTTGGGTTTAGACAGGTTTTGCAAACTCATTTGTATTTTTCACAAGAACCAAAATTCAACAAAAAAACGACAGTAAATTAATGGGTTTGTCCGAAATCCGTGAAATTTGAGCAATTTTAATTTTTCTTTGAAAAGTCCGGTGAAACTGTTTGCATACCATTGCCATTGCAGCAGGCTGAAATTAGATGGATGCATTCCAAGAGCTTTGCAGTTTTTAGGTGAAATTGTTGTAAATCAAAAGAAGATGGTTGCAATAGTGAGTTTAATAGATTTATCGGTTTTGCAAAACAGTAATGCATTAGTCCGAGTTTTGCTCAAAAAATTGAAAAACCACATCAGCTGGTATGAAATTTGTTTCTTTCACTGATGAAAGTTTTGGTATGACGTGAAAAAAATAGCGATTGCAAAATATACTGTAGTAATTGCAAAATGGATAAAAATTAAAACAAAAATCCTCTCTATTCTAAACTGCCCAAGTTCACTTCAATACGTGCCAAGTATTCAATCGCGTGGTTGTGCGTTTAAGTCCATATCAATTTCAAAGCGGGTTTCTATCAATTGTTTTTTGCATTTTTACTCGTGTCTTTTGAAGTGAATACGTTGTAACGTTACCACAAGTGTTACGGTTCTTATCACCCGGAGACGGTGATCTGATTCCACAAGACTATAGTTACACATCACAGTTACTGTTGGGGTCCCTTTCAAAGCAGAGTACTTACACATTAAAGTTGCTGTTAGCAGCAGGGCTGTTGAGCCGTCGTAGAAATGACACGGCTCCGGCGCCGGCTCCGGAACTCTTCTTTTCATTAACATGGTTCCGCCTCCAGCTCCGGAGCTCTTGGTTTTCATGAGTGTGGCTCTGGCTCCGACTCCGGAGCTCTTTTTTTTCATAGCATGGTTCCGGCTTCTGTTCGTTTTCACACATTAATATTTTCAATTATCTGTGCCTCAAGTTTAATGGAAAATGGATTATATTAAGTACACAAAACTAAGAGAATATACCAGACGTTTTTGAGTAATTTTATCTGGTAGTTTTTTTACAAGCAGCGCTCTTACCATGAGGGAATCAGCAAACCAGTCCCAATCGACCAAGTGTTTTGCACTTGTTGCATGCTTTGCCTGCTGCAATCTTGGCGATTCCACCTAACAGCACTGCCCGGGCAAACCATGCAGAGAGGGCAAAACACAGTCGATTACCTCACTCATGTGTTCTTTCAAACATGTACACATTTGCATTAACACACATGCAAAGATGTGTTTAAAATTCCTTTGTCCAAAGAAATAGTTTGACTTCTAGTACGAAAGCCACTTTTGGCTTTTTAAAAAAAGCTAAAAACTTATGAACTCTCATCTTTTGCACTCATAATAAGCAGTGATGAATCACAAAGTGAAACACATTTAATCTGCAAAGCTTTGGAGAAGAAAAGACTGACTGAAAACGTGCAATTTGTTTCCACAGATGAAAATTTCAAGAAAAGTCCACATATGTTTACATTGCTTTTTTAAGGATTCCTGATAATGTACTGCCATGCAAAGCAATGCTTGTCCGCTACGAATTAGTTATAACTTTCATGTTATGCTGCTGCTAGTAAACGTAAAGTTTCCTAGTGCATTTTGTCGGTAATCTAGTTCTAGTAGACCTTGCTAGTAAGTCTAATGGTTTCTAATAAAAATTCCNNGTTTAGAATCGCGTGCTGTACATTTCACACTTAAATCTGCAATGGTATTGTATACCTGCTAAGAGCGTGATTGATTACACAGCTACAAAAGATATGAATATTATATTGTATACCTACGTATTATAGCTTAGTTCCTTTTAGATCGTTACACTACTCCAGACCCAGTTTGAACATTCTGACTAGAAAGTTAGATGTTGTGTCAGTTAACGTTTCATTTTACTTCTACAACAGTGGTTCTCAATCATTTCGCTGAAGGAAGCCAAATCCAGACCTACAATTTCGTTAGAGAGTCACACTAAAAAATTTAACACAAGTCAATTGACATGTTTCTTTATTGCGCTAAGTCTGTTACACAAAATATTAGAGTGTTAGTGAAAGACTGCTAAGAGCTGCACAGAGGATGCTTGGGAGCTGCATGCAGCGTTTAGAACAGTGTTTGAGAACCATTGTTCTACAAGCAACACCAACCCTGTCAGCTACAATGCAACAACCTTAGCGATGATTAAACCAAGGAAACGAATGCTGTCAGTCATTCCTATAACGTGATGGTCAGTTTTGCGTTTTTTGTATTTGTACGTCATACTACTCATTGTTTCTTGTTATTAGTAAGTTGCATGTTATACATGGCTAAAAAACATTTCCCTGAGGAAGCCCACTTGAATAGGTGGGCGAAACGTCGGCTAATAATAAAAAAATCGCCAGAAGATCTAATTTATCTTCTTAATTTGAAACCTGGTGGCAAACTCTACGAAATAACAACATGAGTAGCAAAAACAACAGCATTTTTCAAGGAAATGAAGTCTTGCAGATCCACTGTTGCAGTCTGATGTCATAACTCGTAACTACCTCTCAAATGGCTGTAGCTCCAAAGCTCCAGTCCTAAATTTTAACCTGAGCTCCAGCTCCTTTTTATTTTTAATTTGAGCTCCGGCTCCAGGCAAAATGCCCAGCTCCAGCGCTCCGGCTCAGCAGCCCTGGTTAGGAGTCAGTGGTGTAGGATGAGGGGATGGAACCTCACCCCCAAAAGTTTTGATTTGTCAAAAATCTGGACAAAATCCCTGAAAATCTGGGCAAAATCCGTGAAAATCTGGTCAAAATCTCTGAAAATGTTCGCAAAAAAACTGAACGTCTGAGGAAACCACCAAAAATGCGCATAAAAATGGCGCCCAAACTTATTTGAAATTGGCGTCCAACGCGAGAAATCATATGAAGACCTTTTCGTTGGAGGTCATCCCAAAAAGGAAGACATACTCGCACACAAAGGGTTGCCCGAAAATTTCGGGCAAGTTTGGGGGAAATTCGGGCAAAAATCTTTCGCACTCTCTAAAATTTGCCTGCGCCTACACCTATGTTAGGGGCCCTTTGAAAGCAGCGTACTTCCACATTACTCTTGCTACACTTGCTATATTGGGGACCCTTTGAAAGCAGAGTAGACTATTTACACATAGCAGCCCCTTCAAAAGCAGAAAAGAGTGGGCTATTTAGCATTACAGTGGTTGCTGAGGGCCCCTTTGAGAGCAGAGCAGGCCTATTTACACATTACAGTTGCTAGCGGAAGTCATTTTGAAAACAGAGTACTTACACATGACAGTTACTACTGGAGGCCCTTGAGAAAGTAGAGTACTTGCACACTGCATTTGCTGTCAAGGGCCTTTTTGAAAGCAGAGTGCTTACACATTACAGTTGCTGTTGGGGACCCTTCCAAAGCAAAGTACCTACACATTGCAATTGTTGTTGGGGCTCCCTTTGAAAGCAGGGCACTTACCTATGATTTGGTTCGGATTATATTATATGAGTGTATACTAAGTTTTTCACCAAAAATGAGAAACATATACACTTAAACCACTCCAGGGGTTCCTGAAAAGTGGGGCTGAGGCAAGTGTTTCGCTCGCCTCCCTTCAAACACACCACTGGCTGTAAAAAAGTGAAAAACGCGAAAGGCTGTTACGATGGTGACGTAGTGGCGCGAAGCATAGGTAACCACGTGACTCAACAGGACAAGTACGATGACAGGCCCCACGAGAGAGGGATGCAGCCGGTGTGCCGCACCGGGGCCCGCAAGAGTCTAGGGGGACCTTAAACCTCAAAGTTCAAAAATGAAATGAACAATTATGCACAGAGTTTTTATTGTTTTAACTTTATTTACACAATCTTGTGTACATTAATTAACTAACAGTTGTTGTTTAAGTCGATAAACAATGTAACACCATTTCTTCTGGTGTGCGGTTGGGGATATCTCAATTACTGCTGCTCCATTGTTAGTCCAATGCGCTAAGCACTGCTTGACGTGTCGGAACAGTCGAAAAATATGTTGTACTGTATGTCGTCACGTAGGACTGTAAACAGCTTAAAATAGTGCTATAGACCAGGGCTTCTCAAACTATGGGTCGCGGATTGTAACTTTGGGGTCGCGAAACAAATTGGCTTGACAAACCAGATATAAATTTTTTTGTTAACTAATGGGACGTTTGCATGTATCATTAACATTCGACTATCCATCAAGGATCGCCTAGAAAAAAAATTTTTTGAAATGGGTTGCAGAACAAAAAAGTTTGATAAGCCCTGTTATAGACCAAAGCCACTTCTTTTTGTTGTGTGTATTTGGGAGCAGGGGTGTACATAAAGGGACGTCAACACGACAGTCGCTTTTCCCCCCTCTTTTCCATAGATGCCGTGCCCATGGGCGTCCGCAGGGGGGGCAAAACGGGCATTTGCCCCTCCCTGTAAATTGGGACTAAGAAGCAAAAATTTCTGGAAAACGTGAAATCAGGAATTTAATTCTGATTATTTGGGTTAATTCTTGCAATGACAGTTTGTTTGCCGATATGACACTCACACTGCACAAGAGTCAGGTTCACTGTTTTGGTAAGATGCTGCTATGAGCTTGCAGTTCACTAAATCCGCTTTTTTGCCTGCAGAGGCAGGTTGCGAAACTCGGGAGCAAATTGTTCTACTATTGGCCTTTGTTGTGCAACAATAACAAGGCAACAAATCTTCGAAGATGCACTTCAAGTTGTGGTGGTAGGCGTTTTGCCGCATGTGACTGTTGAATGCAGACATCTTGGCAGGTAATGCAGCGAGACAGTGACTGCTGATAGCGGTGAGCCACGTAGGTTCAAACCAATGGTGGGCGAATTGTGGATCGCCGACATATTTTGTGTGGCTCTTCTAGATGAATAGCAACATCTCAATTTGATAGAGAGTTGTTGCCTCAAATTTAACGTTTGCTTCATTTATCAATGTGTTTACACAAGTTTGTGATGTTAGTCACCAACAGTGTTCCCTGTAAGAAAATTTCACATTGAGCAAATATTTGTGTCAGCGCGCATGCAATTTCACAACCATGTAGACACACAACCAGTGAAATGTTTCGACAGGGCTATGCGATATTAAATTTGGAATGTTGCAAATGCGCAAGAATGAGATTTCACTGCGCAAATGCTCTGTATTTCTGCGCATTTGCGTACCTTAGAGGAAACACTGGTCACCAGGGAGTCTGCGCGATTTGATAGCAACGACAGTGAACCTAAATCGCTAGTTCGGCTACTTTTTCTTCTTTCCCTAAAGTTAGGCTAATTTTCTTCTGAGAAGAAAATTAAAATTTTTCAAAGACACACATTGTCAAAAACATTCTGTCAGTTTCCCTATATCGGAATGAGAACCAAGGTGTTTCGCAAAGAGGCAATTGCAGACCACAAAGTTGAGGAATACTAAAGTTAATTGTAAGACTACTGCAGGAGTTCCAAGCCAGATTTGACCATTTCCAAGAGTTAAAACCATGCCTTGTATTCCTTGTAAACCTGTTCAATGTTAATGTATCGTTGATGGCTGTCCAGTTCGCTAACCGTTTCTGACAAACTTGTCTGCTGTAGAAATAAAACTGACCGAAATGCAAGAAAATCTGGGTAAAAAAACACTTAATTTTTGGCGACAGATTCGGAAAGTAAACACCCAGAATTTAAAATACCAGTGTGTAGCTCATTTTTGTGCAAAGCACAACATATTGCTGTAAATTTGTTTCACTGTAATGAAGTTCGTAAAATCATACCATCAAGCAACCATGAAAAACGAACATTTGGGAGAATTAATTTGCACAGCTTTAACAACATACTGTCCAGGTTTCCAGGGACTCGAAAATCAAACAAAAACTTCATACTGACAATTACTGTCCATCATTTAATGTAAAGCTTGCATTCTTTACCGTCTTTGTATTGACACAACAACTGGTTTTGCGACTCGCTGGCGTTTTTTATTTTCTGCAAATGACTCTTCCATTTAAGTTTTCCCACCCCTGATTTATGTCATGAGTAAATAAGCATGAGTGAAAAATTGTTGCCAACAAAGCGCATTTTCTGCAACAGTGCAACCAATGCTCCCTCTAAAGGTGCGCAAATGCACAGAACCACCAGACCATTTGCGCAATAAAATCTCATCTGGCGCACTTGCAACCATTGGCGTAACTAGAGGTTTGATGCAGGAGGGCAAAGCTTAGCTAAAGGGGTCCCACTGGCCAGCACTAAGAAAAAAGTTGTGAAATGATAGTGAATCTGGTTGTCGTGGATGTCTATACTAGCTACAGAAAACGAATATATCCTGAAAAACGCAATAAAACAACAACCTAGGAATACTAAATATCGCAATGTCAACTAAAGGGGGCCCAGTTTTTACATTTACCTTGCCAGGGGGGTGACTTGCCCCCTTGCCCTCCCGTCAGTTACGCCACTGCTTGCAACATTCAAAAACCTTGGAAAAGCAAGAAAACAAGAAGCTATTTGAATTGAATGTGCAGTTTGTTCGCATTTTCACAAGATTTTACACCATTCTAAAAATTCACAAAATTTGTAATGCACTTACAACTCTGCTAACTCAATCTTTAAATATCCATGATCACTAAAACAAACATTTGCTCAATGCAAACTTTTCTTACAAGAAAAACACTGCATGCAACTGTTGCTGTAACACTGAACATTTTCTTTTTTGTATGCGTCAATTTGCGTTGCATCGCCAACAACCAGAAAAAGATAAGCAAAATTTCAACTTTGCCCCCCTGGAAAAATTTCTGCGGACGCCCATGGCCGTCCCCGTGGAGCAACTCTTTGCGAGTTTTGCGCTTAATTGGCTACATTTAATAAACAACCACTCTAAAGCCACAAGCTCTGAAGCAAGTCATATACTTTCCAAAATACAGCAAAAATTATCTGCTGACGTGCGAAAAGGGGCCCTACACAACTTCAATCTTTAGACAATGTAAAATCATGAATTCACCCAGTTTACAATGCGAAATGGGCTTCACGCAGAGGCACATTTTCAGAAAAAAATGAAAATTCAATTTGCTTTCAGCAAATAGAATTTTCATAGCATATGCAAAATATTAGGCCCTATTTTTGATATAACGTATCGGGGCTAGGGACGAGTGTTCCCTCTAAGAAAATTCTAGACTGAGCAAGTGATTGTTTTGTTGCGCACGAAGCGCATGCAACAGCGCAACCATGCAGACACACAAACAGTGAAGCGTTCCCAACGTTCAAAGGACTATGCGATATATATACACCGCACTAAATTTAGAATGTTGGAAGTGCGCCAGAATGAGATAGCACTGCGCAAATTGTCGGTGGTACTGCGCAATTGCTCACCTTAGAGGGAACACTGCTAGGGACCCTTTTAAAGACCACCTATTTTACACATGAAACATCACAAATTGTGCGATGTTTTGGGTCTCCTTTCTGAGATTTATCCCGTGCTCCTAAATTTTGATAGCCATGCGAAGAAGACGAGTTTCAATTTTCAGCAGTGGCGTATACTCCCAGTGTGCTAGGTGTGCGGCGCACACCCAGTGAAACTGAACATCACGTGACATTTTCTAGATCGTGCGACCACAGAAAAATCACAAGAAAGTTAGAAAGATAATTATGAACTTTCGAGCACTTTGCACACTTTATGTACTCGACTGCTCGTATTCGAAGAGACGTTCGCGTAGACCAGAGGACTCCAGCTCAAACTGTTCCGTGGACCAAATGAGGACTTATAAACAAATCCGAAGGCCGCATTATGACGCTGATGCAACAATGGTGGTAGTTGAACTTTGTTAGCAACAACGTAAGCATCTTATTATCTGCGAAAGGTATCGTTGAGTTACAGGCAAATCATTTCTACCCGCCTCTACATTCATTTGAAATGAACTCGTTCACTTGCTAGCAAAGCACTTTATGATAGTTTGTTTCAAAATTTCCAAAAAAAATCGCGGACCGCACAAAACGCCCTCGCGGCCACATGTGGCCCGCGTGTTTGAGATCCCTGGGCAGTCCCGTCGTCATGGGGTGCTTCGGTGGGCTTAGCCCTCCAAACAAAACTCCAAGATATCCGAAATGGAAACATGAAACACTATAAATCAGTGTAGTTTTTGTCACAATTTTCAGAATATCAAGCCCCCCGCACAAATGCAAAGCTTTCCCCGCAGAAACGCAAAGCCTCCCTATTGAAAACTTTGTGACGACGGTTTGGGCGCAGGCGTAGACTGTGTTTGCAGTTAAGAGCTCCCCTGTTTGCTTCGTGGCAGCAACTCTGCTTGTGCGCCATTGCAGGAGCACACCACGGCTCGACTGCTCCTATTCAAAAAAACATTCGTGCAAACTGCTTTTGCAGTTGTGAACTGCGCTGTTGTAGGGCGCAGTGTGTTTTACCCCCTGGTTTTAACGTGGAGTCTCATGTTTTTGCAGTTTGATTGCTTGGTCGTAGCGTTAAGTGTATTTTGCCTCTGCATTTTAAGTTGGAGCGCTATTAGTTTAAAGTCAACGCAATGACATATTACGTCATGCAACATCAAATAAGGAGAGTGCGTGCAGAATGATATGCATTATGTCAACAACCTTCGCCAAAACGTTTGATTAGAAACGTGAATTTAACATCGCAGTGTGACGTCACAAACAGTGCACATGTTGTAACCATTAAGACCTGTGTGAGCCAACACCCAGTAACAATGACCACCATACGCCAATGAGATGCAGAAGAGTTGGATGCATGCTGGAGTTCACACATGCTCAAGTACGTTGCGACGCTGTCTACTGGGGCTGGCAGAAAGGCTAAGAAACTGCTAAAAGCAGGTTCTTACGCAAAAATGAAAAAGATAGGAAAATACATGAATGTTGGACTTCGGAAGAGTGAAAAAAGTACTTCTTTTTAGATGAAAGTAATTTTTTCGTTCTGGGGAAGCACAAAAGATTTGTCAGGATCAGGAAGGGTAAGCAGTTAAGTCCTGTCCGTTTCAATCAGGCAGTAAAGCTCCACCAAAATAAGAAATTCTGGGGAATTTTTATCTCTTCTGGTCTGGAGTACAGTAGGTTCACTTATGCCAGTTGAGGGTGTGATGACAAATACATTAACGTAATTGAAAGAGAAGTCATTCCAGGTATAAGAAGGACGTTTACTGATGGTGGAAGAAAATTCCAACAGGATCTTGACCCATGTTTTTCATCTAAAAGAGTGAAGATAATTTCCAGGAAACAAAATTTAAATCTGTTACAGTGGTCTGGAAACTCACCAGATCTTAACCCCGTTGAGAATTGGTGATCTGTAACAAAATCTCGGTTACAAAAATTGTATTGCACCAGCAGGAACAAGCTAATAGAAGAAGCCATTATTCCAGTGTGGTATCAGTATAGCAAATAAAAAAAACAGTCAAAAACATGCCGGAACGGGTAATTCTTGTGTTTCTATTCCTGTACTAGGTTTACAGAATTCTTAAATTCGCTTTGTGCTATCGCCTGATATCAGTGTTAAATTTGATGTACATTTGTGAAATTCGCAAAGCATGTGCATATTCTTTGAGATCAGTGTGAGACCTTTGACATCAAATAATAACATTGGTAAATGGTTATAATTAAGGTAACCAAAAGTCAATAAAGTCAATTTTTTCTGCCTTTTTTTCTCTTTATCGATACTTCTTTGAAATTACAACAATAAATATTGATATGCTTTAGCAAGTTTTCTTGCAATTCTGTAATAATAATGCGTTTGCTGCGATTTCTGATGTAATAATATTTCTTTGACCACTACAGGACGATTGAATATTTTAGATAGGCGTGGTAAGGCAAGGAACGCGGTCTTACAGTGCTTGGTTTAGTAAAGGCGCAATCCATTATGCATATAGTGTTTCAACTTTATGATGTTATCAGGTTTGTCTCTATTGCAGTTATGAATATGCTTTTGGAGCTGGTACTCAAATTTCAAGCTCCGGCTCCAGCTCCGGGCATCTAAATTTTTTGATTCCGGCTCCAATTTCTAGAAATTTTTGGCTCCAGCTCCAGAAAAATTTGGACCAAAAAATCAGAAAAACATTGTTTCGTCTTTCTTTTGAGCGAGTTCTTCTTTTATCCACTGCTTGGCCGCACTATATTTCGGGGCAGGTGTTGAGCAGCCATTCGGTTGTCTCATCGTCCAGAGCCTTCAGGCCGTGCAGAGGTCGATGGATTGGACATTGCCGGACGACATGGTGGACGATGAAGTGTTTCCCAGCCGGGGTGCAGTGGTTCCCAACAGGGGTGCAGTGGTTCCCAACAGGGGTGCAGTGGTTCCCAACAGGGGTGCAGTGGTTCCCAACCGGGGT
>JGI24158J21664_10013710_pt1 | contig 10684 bp, 7 predicted proteins | sample Ectturendosymbi3_FD_21664 | JGI IMG/M metagenome (IMG submission 21664)
TTTTTTTTTCGATTTTGACTACAAGACTTACTGAATCCGTAGAGGGTTTGAACAGCTCTCTAGCTCAATCGCCTGGCGAGTTATAGGATTGCAAAGCTCTGCATGAAATGTGGTTTTCGTGGGACTTAAATTAAGTCAAAGACCAAATGTGTAGATCATAATCTATATGACTAAGACCATGAAAGTTGTGATCATACATGACATTCATCAGTCATCATTTTCTTAAATGCCTGTATGCTGTCCTAACTACACTTCTGTGTTTGTAAGCTTTAGCTGAAATTATCAAGGTGCAATAGTTTTGGAGTAAGTCTTGTCCAAGTACTGCTGACTAATGGTGCGGATATCTACAACAAAGTTCACAGTATTATGTTTCACTGTCTTTGGCATATCAGCCATGCACTTGTTGTTCAAGTGTGATAGCGATCCTTGTGTTTCGGCAAATGACCGGGAAAATCAATTGCAAGAACAAAAAGGTGGAGATTCAAATTTTGCAGAAGAAAACAAAAAAAGGTATGAACACTATTATGCAAGCTGCACTGTAAACATGTGTTTTTAACGGTTGCTATTTAGTTGTTTTATGGGCCACTTTTGTTATCAACTCTCTTATTTTAACACAGTCTACGGCACAGTTGTCATAACCCTTTGTGTGAGCAGTTGCATATGCTGTTGACCTATTATATGCTAGATTAATATGCATTCACATCCTGAAGCAGTGGTTGTTAATAACAGTTTTTGGTAGTTTTCATTACTGTTTCTGATACTTGTTCTGATTTGTCCTACTAAATGTGACTTCTACTGTGAAAACAACTCACTGTTGTGTATCATTCCAAACTGCTTACATCATTAAGTTATTGATTACATTTTGCAAGGCAAGCAAGACTGCTGTAAATTATAATCGCCAATCTAATTGTTGCATTTTATTCGCTGCTACTGCTCTAGTAGGTGGTTTTTAGAGAGTGGATACATATCGCCTGATACACTACTGAAAACAAGCACTTTTTTGACAAGTATGTGAAGTTCAAAGTTAGTAAACTGTTGGGCTTCAAACTGCTATATTTTTATTTTTCACCACAAAACTCACAAAAGCAAATGTTTGTGGCATTGTCCACTTATGATGAAATTGTTTTCTACAGTTTACTGAGAGGAACTACATTTCGGAATTGATGTGTCAGTGGTTACAAGTTGGCACAACTTTTTTTGACTTGCACAGCTCATACAAACCTTTGCAAATATTTTTTATCAGTACATCAATCTTTCAGAATTAAAGTTTTGTTGAACTGCTTCAAATGGTGATGTTAACTTTCCTAATATCATACACAGAATGTCTAAGCTGAAAAAAATTGTTGAAAGTGCAAAATTACCTTTGCTCAAACTGAATTGTCATACAAGTTTCAGATCTATCTGTTTACTAGGACTTTGTAATGAAAATATGACTGAAAGAAGTTCAATCAGTTTTAAAATTTTTCATTATGAGGTCTGTCAGATCGATGACCTGAACTGTTGCTAGCTGTAAGATAAAGCAGACCAGTGTGGATTTATGCACTCAAGAAAACCTGATTTCATAGCTTTTATGCTGCATGCGGTCAGTGTAGGCTGCCTGAGAAACATTCTCCACTGTCTTGGCTAATTTCAGAAAAGCATGCCAGATGCAAACATAGGCATAGCACCACAGATTCAAATTATCAACATGCAATTTTGAACCAGTGGACACTGGCAGTGGGCCAGTGGCACTCAATTAAAACCAAATCAATTGGCAGCAACTTTTATTATTAGTTGCTAAAATTATTATTTTAAAATTATAAAATTATTATTAGCATGCACATTACAAAAACAACAGATCTTCACACTTAAATTTCTCTGTCCTCAAACAAATGTTATCATGAACACCCCATACTGCTTTTTGCTCCTAAACGTAATCGCCATGTTTTTCGGTCTGTATTATGTAATAAGTTCCTGACAACTTACCAGTGTTTCACTGACATTGTATTACAGGAATGTCACACCCATGGAATCTCTTGGTAATTGCTTATACTGTAAAATTGATTATATAAAAACGTTTGCTTATACTGTATGTATAACGTTATGAAATGTTGGTTGCATTGAAAACCTAAAAGCTTGTTTCCCAATTAAAAATGTTTACCCATACCTTCAGTGCAAAATTTTAAACCGTGTTTATTATGTAGTTCCAAATTACTGAGGGGCTGTAAATCTGCGTGGCTCCATAATCTTGCCCGAGTCAAACAAACTGAATCATAGCGCGAAAACTGCTGAAATAATTCATGACGACCATTGTACTGTTCTTTCATGTAGATAGGGACAGCAGTTACCAGAAAAATCTTAGGTACAGTGTGGTGTATAATTTCTCTTTGCGCTTGTTTGTCTTCCTCTAGCTAGAAAGAAACAGAGGCGCAATTCCATTTAATGTGTATTTGCAAAACAACCAATTTAGACACACACAATCGCGAAGTTATGTTCTTTTGTGATGTTGAACATAAGCGTGATCAAGGTCAGATGATCGTCTTTACTTAAATCCGATTGCATATAAATTTGTCAAGTCACTAACAACACTGAGATTATGATAATTTTTTTCTATTCATTTTCAAGCATTACCCAGAACATGATAAAGCACCTCAATCAATCCTGCTTTTTTCCAAAATTTTCCACACAGGATCTTAGTGTTTGCAGTATGCAGTGTAACCTATTTTCTTCATTTCTGTAAGACATTTCCTACATCATGCCATGATAACAACGTGCTGTGACGTTCCTGATTAATGAGCCTGACAGTTTTTTCACGCCATGTCAAGTAAAAAAGTGCCTTGAATGCAAGAAAAAAGCAGATTGTCAAATTTGGGTGTACGAACATTTGGAAGAAGTTCAACCGATTTATTGGTTATGCTGGTGGCTCAGTGTCACATGGGAAACCTTGTGTCCCATTTTTAAGTCTTCTCAACATAAAACGCCAATGCGCTCCAAGTTTGAGAAACCGTGGATCAGATGAATCTGATCATTGTGTACAATTAGTCTGAGTCACTGGCATCATCTCTTAAGCAACATGCTATTCCTGTTCTGTTATTTGCTGCAGTGCTACCGAACAAGGGAAGTTTGGTGATGAGAACACGTCCCAGACTCAGGCATGGGGCGATACAGCACAAATGTACTTGTCACATGCTTCATTACGACTACAAATAAACAAAATCGCAATAAAAATCGATTACGATTACGTTGAAAGTAATCACGATTACAATCGCGATTGCATTTGTCCAAACATCCTCAGAAATAACCATTTGCATGGTTTGATGTAATGTAAGTACTGTATATGTTTAGACAACAAACAATACGAATAAATGCAACAAACGAAATTAACAATCTGTAAGGATTAAGCACCTGAAAAAATAAAAATCACAGCAAACTAATTGTTTTCTGCGAAGTGTGTGCAGTCCACAAACCAGTGGCATAATTAGAGGTTTGAGCCATGGGGAAAAACATGCTGAAAGAGGCCCACTGGCCACAGTAGGCAGCCACTAGCCAACATCCAGAAAAAAACCTGAGAAATGATGTTGAATACGGATCTGGATGGCTGTACTTAAACCCTAAAATTTTAATGGAAAATACTTCGAAAAATGCAAAAATACGAAAACCTACTGAAAACCAAAACAACACTATCATTGAAATATAAGCTAAGTTGGGAACCCCGTTTTGGCATTTAGCTTGCCGAGGGGGCAATTCACCCCTCTGCCTCCCGTCAGTTATGCCACTGCAGCAAATACGTTAAGCATTGATTAAACAAAATAATCAATGTTTAAAATGTTTGTTACAAGTGATAGCATCGACGCTTCGAATCTTTTGTCAGTCAAACGACATCTATCAGGGTTGAACATTCGTCCAGCAACGTTGTAGTTTGTCAGTAATTTCAAAATTGCTGACTGTTTTTTATCAAACTGCGGGTTACGATGTTTTCAGCTGTGTGATGGCCTATGGATCGTCTGCAAGTGCAGCATAGCATTTTGTAGTTTTTCATTTGAAATGAAATGAACAGTGATGCCGATATAGCTGTGCATCTCTCTATTGGACCAAAAGTCAACGGTCAACAAAACCTCACTGGTTTATATTGAGTTTTTTTACCAGTATCCGTAGACAACCTTTGTTCGCATGCTAGTTATAAGCGTTGTGGAAAGGTGCTTTCGACTTGAGTTAAAGTACCTTATTCCTCTGAAAAAAAGTTAATTTATATAAATTACTGTACTGCTTATATACATAGTCTACTACAGCGTTTACATTCATAGGTTCACTCTGAATATATATAAATAAAACATTGTGATGTACTATCTCTTCCGCCGCCAATGTGTCAACCCGTTTTTAAGATAAGCTCTTATTTTTGTTGCTGTGTCTCACTACTAGACTCACTACGTTACTTCTGGCGGTCATCAGGAAGGCTAGCTGGGACAAAGCAAGAATTTTTTACAAATGCTGTGCTTGCCGTTGGACTATGTGGTTTTAACGCACACAGAGGGCAAATGGCCTCCTCTGAAACATAACCATAACAAATGATGATAAAAGGAGGAAACCTAGCCACCAAAACTGCGGTTCATGGCACAGTGATGTAGAATGAAGATTTCCAAGTTTAATCGCGAAATTAATCATCGATTACCACCATTACATATCATTTTTAGTCAGTTCAATCGATTAGGATTACTCAAAAAAACTGTAATCGATCACGATTGACCATTACGATTACCTCATGTCTACCCAGACTGGCTGTCATCGTTCCGTTCAGAGACCGATTCGAAGAGCTGATGGTTTTCATCCCATGGATGCACAACTTTTTGAATGATCAACGCATACCTCATAAATTAGTGGTGGTGAATCAAGTGGACACCCACAGGTGAAACGTCTAAATATTTACTTGCGTGCTGCGCATAACAAGAGTATGAATTGTCCGGGATCTTGTTCCAGGTTCAACCGAGCTTCGCTTATTAATGTGGGTTATCTAATGTCCAAGGACGAGTGCGATTACATGGTCATGCACGATGTTGATTTGCTGCCCAATAACCCTGAACTTTCATATGGATATCCCGAAAAGGCACGTTTGTTATTTTGTTGTGCATGGCAGCATCGTTCGACGTGGCGCAGAATATTCTTTCGTTTTTTTCAGGGTCCTTCCCACCTGGCTTCGCCTGAGTACCATCCTATGTATCACTACAAGTCGTACATCGGAGGAGTCCTGATGATGACCAACAGGCATTTTGAAATGGTTCGTGCCTGCGGTTGCAGCAGTCGCGGTTTTCCGCAGAACGTATTTTGATGCGCGCATTACATTTTGCAGTGCAGAGGTATGTCCAATAAGTTCTGGGGCTGGGGACGAGAAGATGACGAGCTGTTCCTGAGATTCAAGGAAAACAAACTGACGGTAAAGCGCAAATTCGTTCTCCGTTGTTGTATTGAAGCGACGGTGCGCTTTCACTTTTAAATTCTTAATACAGCTCTACCGGCCTACGGGTTTGACCACAGGTTACGAGACGTTCAAGCACATTCACAACAAAGAAAGACGTCCCAGGGACTATAATCGTTACGGCGCACAGAAGAAGGTATGTACCGCTTTGCGGATCTTCGCACGTTTGCCAGCGGAATCGAAGTTCTTAATTTATATACGAACTTTTCAGTTCTGTTTTTTGCTTGACCTCGAATCCACCACTGCTTAGGATCTGCGCCTTTGATAAAAATATGTCGCTTTTTGTCCTGCGTAAAAACTCCTTGATGTGTTAAACCACTGAAGTCTATTTAAATGCAACTTGTCTGAAGTAGAGTTATCGGCAATGCCTTCTCGTCAGTCCTTGCAGCAAGAATTTTGTGGATGACAAATGAGACAATGCATAGTGAGAATAGCCAAATACTGGCCGCCGTTACTTTGCAGGAAGGAAAGTTGGCTGCCGAAAAGCTAAAACTAACTAATCGGCGATGAGCTTTCTTGCAAAATCTTAACAAATTTGCAGCCGTTTTTGCAAAACACTCCTGTCTTTTTAAAAACTGATAATTGTAGAACAACAAAAAGTGCTTCTGGCTCCAGCTAACAAAAACAATGACGCCGTATCCAGAAGGATGGAGTTAAGCGGGGAAACTTTTGTACTAATAGGTTCTGTGACAAAAATAACAAAAAAGGCGAAAAACGCACATGAAATAACAAACAGCTGCAATCGAAAAGAATTACTGACCAACGTTCAAGGCTGAAATACGTTTGTGATAAGCGCCATTCTACCAAGTAATCTTTTGAACTTGTTCTCATTACTCCCTGCATTCTTTTTGGGAACGTCAGTAAAGTAATACAATTAAACATCTAAGGCATGGCGTTTACACACTTCATGTAGATACTACACTAAAGTCTCAACGATGAATTACAACATAGGATGTAGTTTGAGTTTATGCCAAGAGTGCTAAAATAATGCGTCATCGATAGGATTAGTCACACCTGAGGTTGACAACTTACGAAAACGTAGTCGCTGCTGCATGAGTTCATTGTTGCATAATTATTATATAAACACGGACATAGTTTTGCTTCAGTTGCAGTTAAAACTCATATCCGTTTCGGGCCAAAATTCCTGGAACGCGTTGGTGGTCTCTGCTTACCCTACCACACCCATAGTTGAATTGAACCCAAATGTTTACTGGTGTGTGTGCACCTTGCGGTGCCTGCTGCAGTTTTCATGTGCGTTTATATTTGTTCTCCTGCGTCTTTGTTGCTTGTGAGCGGACTCGTGCTGAAAACCTTTACGATTGGTTAATGATGGACGCGCACTGGAGTCCAACAAAGTTGAATATCGCTTTTGTTTTGCGTTGCTTGGCAACAAGTAGCAAGACAAAAAGCGTTTGTGCGTTTTTTTGCGGTAGTAGCGAGTCTTAGTCTGAATCAAGTCGGTTACGAACAAATGCGGCTCGATTTGTTATGAGTTACTCGATTAAACCGGTGAGATTTAACTTAGACAACAGTGCTTCAAGCGAACGATCGACTGGATTTGTCACATCTCGTATAAAGTGTGAAACGCATTCCAGCTTACGCTGATTCATCATCAGCTACAGTCATGGCCTTTTTAAGGTTTGACACCTAGCTGACTGCAAAGACATTTTGGGAGACCACAACTATTTTATCTGAACATCGTGATGGTCGTAAAGCAAGGTTTTAGTGTGTTTTGATGGTGGTAATAAAGCGAGTTCCTACTTTACTTTGAGAGACCTTTGCGGTCTCTCAAAACACGCCGCTAAAGCATCTTTCGCAATAAATCGTAATGCAGTTTTCAACATAATTTTGAAGACTTACAATACACGTTTTAAGCTGATTCTTCGAATAACTGATTTTTATGCGCTCTGTCAAGCAGTCCTATCGAAATTTGAATAATTTTTCTATTTTTCGAGTAAAGGGGGGATTACTGCCAAGATGGGAGTACATACCTGACGTGTGAAAACAAGAGCTGTGCGTGATGTCTCTAACAGAGGTGGCCATGCATCCGGAGTGCCAGAGTCGACTCTGTCAGGATTCTGCATTCTTTCTTTCGGACTCGGAGTCAAAAATTTGTGAAAAACCGGACCCGGAGTCACTTTTTAATTTCGGCAGCAGCAGGAGTCTACGTGGGCATTTCTCAAGTAAAAATATGGGTAAATTTCGGTTGGATCGATGGTAGCCGGAGTCTGAACAGGATTCGGATTCTCAAATTTGAAAAAGTTCCGGATCCGGATTCAAAAATTTTTAAACAGGAGCGGAGTCGGAGTCTGCAAAAGTGACTCCGGCCACCTCTGGTCTCCAATGCCATTTTGGCAAAAACAAAATTGACACTGTGATGAACGAGCAAGTTTCGCATGACTCATGACCAGCCTCGGTTGTTCATACTTAACCTGTGAAAGGAATTTTGCCATTTCGGCTAGCGAAATGTACCTTGTGGGCATAAGCAATGCAAAAGAACAGTGAAAAACAACATATTTTCATGTCTCAACTTAATTTACATCTGTTGCATGTAGAACACAAGCTTCGAGCAGAATACAATTTTGATCTTCAACCGACTGTCAATAAAGGCTACTGGCGGAATTTCTGCATTTTTCTTGTCTTTATTATGCGTATCTCCCACATTTTTGAAGGAACATATGTTTGATTTTGAAAAAAATGTTTCGAAATAGAACAGGTTTGTTTTTTGGGTAGATACGCTTGAAAATACTTGCTGAGTTTTTGAAAAACGCGCCTGTGCCCCTAAAACGTCAGGAATATTTTTTGTTCATTCTGTCATACCAAGACATTGTTTTTAACTTTTGTTGGTGACCTGAGGAGCCACTGGCTACGGTGTTGGTCATCCAGGAAGCTAAATCATCCTTTAGCGAAACCTGGTTTGGCCATGGTCAATTAACCACTGTCCCATTGTATTTTATTTGTTTGCTTTGTCTCTGTTTCTTACATTGTTCCTCTGGTGGCAGTGAATCCGCTTTTATTATATTCGTTGCTTTCGATTGCCATTGTCATAGTTTTGAGTAGATCTTGGTAAAGGAATGAAACTTATATATAAAGGAAAGTTAGATCCCGAAAGGGTGTGGCTGCAAAAGTCCCAACACCACATGACATCAGCTGCGCCTTTCCGTCACTATCCTATCAAATGGATTGGTTCTTTTTCGATTACTTGAAGACGTTTACGCTGATTAAGTCGTGAAAAAGACCTTACCAGAGTTGTGTTTTTCAACATGCTGCATTTGCATGTTTACCTTTACCCGCATTTGCAACTCTGCTTACGAGTTATCCTTTCATGCGGCAGTTATCTGCTGTAAAACACACGGCATTCGTGTCGTTTTCAAACGTCAGCAATGTCGGTAAAAGTCCGTTATCCTCGCAACGCCTTTTTCGTGGCCATCAGGCTATGTTTTGCGCTATTGTTGTGTTTCAAAGCGTCCCATCGCGCCGCCATTAATTCGCGTCTCCGCACGCACAGGAGCAGTTCCGTCGAGACCCGGAGACCGGCTTCGACACAGTCCGCTACAAGCTTGAATCTCAAAAATCAATTACGATCGACGGCGCGCCGGTGACGATATACAACGTCGAGCTCGAGTGCGACCGAGAGCTGACACCTTGGTGCGATCACCACCAGAAGAAGAAAACGTAACTGTCCCAGGCTGCAGCTCTCAGCAAAGCAAGCTGCTCATCTTTCCGTAGAAGTCGGGACCACGTCGCGATGTTTTTTGACCCAACTCGGAAAAAAAGTTTAACCGGCGACACCAAGAAACAGACAACAGCAGCAGGTCTAGTAACGCGCAGTCTCCTGCGTGGGAGCATCTATCACGCCATTATCAATCATCACCACATGCGGAATTTTCAGGTGGTAGCGAAGCGGTCTGAAACGTTCTGCGCCTATGTTGTCAATCAGTGGTGGCTTGTGGGCCTCGAACGCATCAAGGCGTATCAGGCAACGTTTTGAAAACACTGTGCGAGCTCGTGGTGCTTGTAAGTCCAACGATGTTTGCAGCCTCGGCTAAAACCGAATCCTGTGATTGTGATGGATGTTTTTTTTTTGGTTACAAGTGTGTTGTATTTTATTGGCAAATGCCATTCTAATGTTGCAGCAAAAATTATTTTTCCTTTTCCAATGTCAGCGGAAATTAATTGGGGAATCATTATCACGTGTAAGCGTTCCCAGCGTCTAGTACATCTTTCGCCTCGCGGCACGGCATTTCATGTTGGCGTAGCAGCAAGGCTGTTAGTGCTGAAAAGGAAGTGTGGAAACGCACACAAAAAGCGAGCCGTTTTCAACAGCACTTGAAACTCATTTTTAAATCAGTATTTCACGAAGTATTAACTTCAAACCTCTATTTTGTGATATGTTTGCAACTTGTGTTCACCCTGAACAGCTGCTGCTTGAATGGTTCTAAATCTTGTGCTCGTCATCGCGTTTCACAATCGAGCAACAGTTGTGTCGATTTGTCGCTGCCGTATCTATCACCAACATCGTACTCTCTCACCCCCATCGCCGATGTCTTGGTACCGCAATAAGTTCAGGGGTCTACGCCTTGGCAGTATTTCGCTTTATCGGTTGAAGCGCGTGTTCCTTACCGTGGTAACATAATGGACACTTCCACCGACCTCATAAAAAATATGCCTGAACATCACAGCACACGACTTATTTTGGAGGATTTCGTGGCCATTGTACCTTGCAATTTAGGGCAGGAAAATCATGCAGCAGTCAACATTTTTACGTTGTTGACTGGAAGAAAATCATAGCCAAAAAAGAAAACTTTGCGTCAATGTACCTTGGACGTTTCATGCATGTGTTGCTGGGATACCGCGAAGAGAAATATACCTCCAGGGGATGTGCAAGACTTGTTGTCGCTGTAGCCTGAACCCGTGCATCCCGCCAGTGTTTCCGATGTCATTTGTACTGTTGAACAAACGCAGATCGAAGTGCTGCTGCGCGGCACTTTAAAATTTTAGGAAATTTGTCGAGGCAAGACGCGTTTTGTAAGAAGGCACTTACAAAGGCAAACCCCGATGGAGACCTGGTAACTTCTGATTTTTGGAATCGTGGCATTTCGAAGTTAAGCTGTCGGTTACATAAGCGCTAATAATAGTGGTCTTCATCACATGTTCGAATTGCCTCTGCAAGCGTCTTATCAAATGCTACTGTAACTTCATGTTTTCAGCTTTTAACCAAAAACAGAATCCTCC
>JGI24158J21664_10013711_pt1 | contig 10684 bp, 9 predicted proteins | sample Ectturendosymbi3_FD_21664 | JGI IMG/M metagenome (IMG submission 21664)
GAAAAAAAAAAAAAAAAAAACTGTTGAGATTTGGGTTTGGGGTTTTCGATGGGTGTCGTCAGAGTGAGGGTGGATTTTGGTTTTGGCTTTTTTTATGGTTGACGTCATCGGCCAGACAATGACCTGAAATTGTGGTTCAAAGTTTGGTTGGTTTCTAGGCTGGAATATGAATCTTTAGAGCCCTAGATCGACTTCCTGGCGATTCTGGTGCCCAAGTATGGTCAGAAGACCCCAATTTATCGATGAATATGCTGAGTAATTTCCGGGGATGTCCCTAATTCATTTCTGCTTATTTTGCCATGACTTTTGAACCAGAAATGCTAGAAAGTCCATCAAACCCTTTAAAGGCTCGTATTGTGGCCTAGAATCCAAAAAAACTTTGAGCCACAAAATCGGATCGATTGTTCGACTCCCAGGGGATGATGACGTCATCCAATTGTAAACAAATATGCATAAACATCCTCTCATTATGTAAACATCAACAAAAAAACGAGATCTCAAGCATAAGATTTTTGTTTGCAGTCTAAACTACAAGTCTCCACGAGTCTTCAGAGGGGGCTTGAACAACTCTCTTGCCTATTCTGGCGGCGAGTTATGGTCGTATACAAACTGGGTGTTATTCACTTCAGGTTAGAGTTTGCAGGGGTAGAAATGTTGACCACTTTTTGGTTTTTGTGGCATAATTTTGGCTCCAGATATGCTAGAATGCCAATCAAGGGCTCTAAACACTCGAATGATGGTCTAGTTTCCAATAAAAACTTGGGCCAAAAAATTGGCTCATTTGTTTGGCGCCTAGAACCGGGTAAAGTAGGCCATAAAATCGCAAAAACACTCCCACTTGTAACGCCTCCCCAAGAAAACTCTAAACCAAAACTGAAAAAATTTTTTCAGTCTAAACGAGAAGACTTGCTGAATCCGTAGGTGGTTTGAACACCTCTCTAGCTCTAACGACTGGCGAGTTATGGATTGTTATGGAATTAAAACGTTTGGTCAAATAAGTGGCCGCAATGGGCCTTGACGATATTTCGCTCTGTTTCGGATTCAACGAAGGTAATCGCGCTTTGTTTGGTTGATTAATATAAGCATTTAGTTTATATGAAACTGTAACGTAAGACTTTGATGTTATCTGATGTTGAAAAAGGAAAACAATTTGACGTTAAAGAGTTTGACAACAGCGCCAACACTAATTGATACTGAAGAGCAGTCAGCAACCACTAGCTTTAGCACGCAATTAGTAACGTTCTCGTGACATTTGTGCAATAGACGTGATGCACGAGTAGTGAGTCATACCCATGTCAAAAGGAAAAAGTTACCAGCGAAATCAAATATATTTGCTTCGAACAAAACCGAAACTACTTATAGGCTGTTCAGTAGCGATTACTAGAACTGGGAGGCAGTCAAACGTGTAGAGAAATCAGTTGCTGTTGGGGGGCACTGATACTTATGCAGCATAGGAATATGATATAGACTTGTGCTTTTGTATCGCTTCTGAATCACGAAAATTTTTCAAACGTGTATTTTATTCGAAACAAATAAATTTCATCACGGGGGCNCCTTGAGGCGGGTGCCCGGGGCAATTGCNCCCCCATTAATCCGGCCCTGCATTTTAGAGCGNTAAAATCANACATTTTGTGTTGTTTTCTTCATGCCTTCCGTTCTCAACGTTTCAATTTTAGTTTTGGANCAGCTTTAATAAGTGGATTGATAAATAATTTTTGTAAGTATTTTACGAACTCATCCATAGATTTATACATGACCTTTGCAGGTAAATCAGGCATGCTAAAAAATTATCACGTATGTGATGAAATATTTTTACATTGCTTTGCTCACTAACTCACTAAGACCAAATGTTCGCTTGTTTTTGTTCGTTTATGCTGCGATATTAGGATTCTCAGAAAACAAGCATTTTATTCTAATTTCCTAACTGAGGTTTTATGTTTGATGAAACAGTTATATTGAGAAAATCAATTTTAGGGACAAAACTTTTTCAATTTGTAATGGAATAACTAATTTTGTTACAGTGAGAATCTATAGTTGTGCTGTAAATTTACAAATCTGTTTCACTAATTGAACAGCGTGAACAGCGGCTTATCCGTTTCGCAGAAATTGCTGATCAAAAAGCGAAGTCGATTCCGAAAGGCTTTATGGAGTTTTACCTAAACAAATCGAAAAAATGTTTAGTTTTCAGAAGTTTATTATGCTTTTTTTGAAATAATTTTTCAGATTTATAAAAAAATTTTTTTGGGCTAATTGTTGATAAAGAAAGAAAAATCAATTGAGGTTTTTTTACATGCAACGCTGAAAGAAAATACTGCCAAACCACATACATTTAATGACAAAACGCCAAGTTTTCTGTCATTCGAACAACAAACTCTTCGAATTTTTGGAAACAAAATTATTTTTCCTCTTGCAGACAAGCTTTACTATGCAACATTCAAACAAAGCCTCATCGGCATAAATACCTGGTGCCACTTGTCAATGACGTGGTCTCATGCAAATGGAGTAAAGGTCAGTTGGCATCTGTTTTGTACGACTATATCAATATCTATAAAGGAAACACAATTGAAAGGTCAAGTCTACCAACCACAGTTTCTTTCCTCACAATGTGTGCACTGGTTCGCAAATTACGATTTTTATGCACAAAACACCGATGACAAAAATACAAGCTTTTGCATCAAGCATTCCATGCACATGGTGACTTTTAAGCTGCACCCTGCCTTCTTAGGAATGCAAAGTATTAAGCGTTATTAGCAAAATTATTACGCTGTTCATTTTTACCACAGGTTTACCTTAACGGCAGTGAAATTTCTTCCTACATTGAAGCACCGACAACTAAACCTGTAACCAATTCTGGACTTCCATCTCCGGTAATGCTAGGAGGCAAACGCTTGCAGCTTTACATGGATGAACTAAAAGCGTGGTATCAAGAGCTCTCCGCGAAGCAAGTCCTTAACGAAGCCGCTTCAATCACTTCTTTAGGTAGAGATTATACGGACATAACTATTGTAACTATTGTGACCTTCATGAGAAACGTTAGATTTGCAAACAAAGATTTCAATAAATATTTCGCTTTAAAAAAACGAAATGCAGGCAGTAACTTTTGCCACAGGTTATTAATAATAGGCATAATAATTACTGATTAAAATAAAAGCTTAAAACAGCAGTTCCCAGCCTTTCAGGTCTAGGACTACCAATTATTTTATGCGGACCGAAGTCATTTGACAATGACAAAAAATCAAATCGTTAATTAATTAAATGAAATTCACTACGAGATTAATTTTCTTTGTTGTTTTAGAGCCATAACTTCCTAATCACAAACTGTAGAAGACCAATGGGGGGCTCTAGAGATGAGGAATTTGCATACTTTCGTTTAAAAAAAGAAACAAAAATTGGCCTTTGGGTGTTGGAGCTCAAGATCAGGTAACCTTGACAAAACAAGCCTAAACCTATATCCCCACTTATAATGTCAACCGCCAAACAACCTCAATTCCAAAACCTGCCAATGTTTTTTTTAAATCGAACGTACTAGTCTTATCTGTCTATATTTTTTTTTAAATCGAACGTACTAGTCTTATCTGTCTATCTAGCTTTCCACAGCTCTTCGGCTAGAACGTTGTGGTTGAAAATGCTAGAGGGAAAGCCTTGCGGCAAAATTTTGGCCTCAAAGGGTTTTAAATGTTTTCAGGTCTGGTGTGTTTCAAAAAAGTTACTTTGACATCTTTATTGCATCTTTTCAGTACAAAAGAATTCGGCTCATGTTTTGTTTTATTGATTACATTACTCACCGTTTTGGTTTGCGTGCGTTCTAGAAAACCTTGGAGATATTTTCTAAACGCGCATTTTAAGAAGGTTATAGACTTCCAGTTTCATTACTTGAACCATATTCAAGTCCTAAGAGTTTGCTTATTTGAGCAATCGGTTTGAGCCAAATCACAAATTCAAACTTTCAACTGGTTAATTAAATCTATTAATTATGTCAGCAAAACTGTTTGCATCTTTTCAAACTGCAGATTGCACAGTCACTTATTTCATAACAGTTCTTTCTATCCTAGTGATAAGCTAGCCTCTATCAGTCAGGCGTGCAGTAGTACAGCAAATGTTTTTCATTGTGATGGTGAATAACGGTGTTCATTGCAGAAGCGACATCAATCCCGACATTATCCAACGCATCCGCAACCAGTTCAGTTGGTTCAACAACAGGTGCTGTGGAAAGCAATGGTCAGTAACCAATTGCGTTTATTTCTACGTAAAAATCAATATGTTATTTGCCGTGACGTAAAAATCGCACTTAATTACGGTGAAGTGGTTTCTGAGACACACCTAGTCTAAGTGTACATTTTGTGTAGTTAACCTTGTTTAAGTGTACGTTTTTGTGCAGTCACATTTAATATCAAATAAGAATAAAAAAACGGTTTCAAAGTCGTTGTTTCGTTGTGATTGTCTTCTGCGCCTCAGAGACGTTTACTGTGATTATTTTCGTGAGTACTGCCATGTCGGCCAAGCACACCCGCACAAAAAACGGTGAACGTTTTTTTTGCCCACACCCCTATGCAACAGAGTGGACAATGCTTTGTTCCTTGTTTGGCCACACTCAGGAAAAAGAATTACAGAATCTGATTTTTCACTGTTTCCAAAAATAAATGTACTTCATGATATACCAAGAAACGCAGCTTGATGGTCCAAGTCAACAAATTTGCAACGCTTCCTGAAAAATCTGTACAAACTGATAAATATCACAGGTGCATCTAACCTTCCACGACCGAATCTTTTCAAGTAACCTTTGTAAAAACTAAGAAAAAATTTGACTCCCTTCGATACACCTAAAAGCCCGCAACACAAACTGCGATGTAGATCTACAACGACGTTTCAATCAAGCAGTTTCACAAATTAAAAACGCATGTGTGTGCAAATACCACCATGCTGGCCAAAACTATTTTCGATATAGAATCGAAGTTTCTAACGTTGCGAATCTCCTGACACAGTCAACTCCAGTCAAAAATCGCACACAGCATGAGTTTCAGAAACGTTGACACGTTGAACGTTTGTAGCAGTTTTCAATATACGGTTTTAATTGATAGCCTGATATATATTCTATTTTGTGAGAACCGTAAATTTGACTCTAAAGCCAAAAATATAGGAGTAATGGCTTTTGTGCATTTCAAAGTTCTCAATAACATCAAATCAACTTATCTGTAAAAACGAAATCACATTTTAACATCACAGATAAATGTTGGCTACTGCAATATCAAACATGCAAGCTTTCAAATACAAATGAAGATCCCCTGCAATTTTGAAGTGAGCCATCACGACGCTTGAGCGCTCGAGCAGTAATAGCACTAGAGCTGGTTGTGGTTTGAGACATACTGTATCAAACGCATCTCAAGGCAATATGCCTTTAATGGTCTTGAGATTACGAAATGAGCTTTCATTGGGCTTGTTGCCAAACGGCTACGGTTCAAAGGCTGACATCAACGAAAGTTATTGGATGCTTGTGAAGAGCATTTCAACAACATTAAAATAGTTTTGGCGATGTTTCCTTGTTGCGAACGTAAGCTTAACTTTTTATTTTTCAAAAAGTGTTTTGCGAAAGGACCAACATTGTCCAAATAGACTTTCAAGCAAACGGTAAGAAACATGTTGGTTGCAACTGGCATAATCTATTCACCACAAAAATTTCGAGCTTCCCTGAAATATGAGTCAACATCAAGAAAAAAACAACAGAAACATACAGAAAAATGTAGATCCTCTATCTGTCTTTTGATGTTGCTTGCAAGTATGGGATAAAAATAATTGTCCCAACCAAGGGTTTCGATCGTGTGCTAGAGAAGCACATCAGCGGTGAGTCAGTTCTAATGAACTATATAAACAGTAACTACTTTTGGGCAAATCGTTTAAAGTTTTTACCTGCTGCTTTTGTTTGGGAATTTTTTATGAGTGTTGCAAACATTTATATTTATTTACAAAAAATTGAGAAAATGATTTTTGCACTGAGTTTTATCCATACCTCTATATTTCAAGATAGTATATGTTGTTTTACCATATACAGGGGTAAGCAAGGAACCAATAACCAAGGTTTTATAATAAATTCGTTGAAAACTTCAGGGTAGTGCAAGTGAGTACCACTTTTCAAATTTTTAATGACGCCATTAATTTGATGCATTCCTCTTTACGTTTTATTTTGAAAGATACAAAGGTGTGGTGCAGCATTTGTTTTCGGAAATCCAAAGATTGCACAAAATAAAAAGCAGCGTCTCAATATGAAACTGGTTCGTGACTTGCTTTTCATGTGATTAGAAAACGTTCAAGGAGCACAAACAAGCACCAAGTAGTGCAGGCGTCGGGAACCTATGGCTCGCGAGCCAGATGTGGCTCTTTTCATGGCGGCATCTGGCTTGCTTGATATTTTCTTAACACGACTGTTACGAATGAAAGTTTTTCTGTAATTTTCCATCTACCAGACTACAAAGCCATCAACAACACCATGCAGCACTAGAAGTTGCATTAACAGTAAGAAGCATAGAGAAAATCCAGACATTTATCATCGTTTAAATTTGTTGGTTTTGCTTAAAAATGCGTACGTTAGTTAGTAAGTTAGTTGCAGTAAGAGTTGAAAAACATTACATGACTCTTGGACATATAACTGAAAACGTGCAGGTTTCATGGCTCCCTTAGCCAAAAAGGTTCCTGACCCTTGACGTACTGCTTCGACGCTACGACATAATTGTTTCCTGACCTTGAACATTTTTTCGCAGGTTGGTTGTCAACTTGGATAATAATCCTGTCGATGATCGTTTCAGCATTCATCGTGGTGTGAATCATTAGTCCGCCATCTTTGATTTCAGTGTGTATAAAACATTACTAAACACAAGGCTGAAAATCATTTGGCAGAAATATCTTCTGCGTAGCTGCAACATTATGTACAGTACAAGCGTCAAATATTTTTACATCTGAAAATATTCTTGGGAGACAAGCTGTTAGTGGATGCAACTTGAACCCGCAGAAACACCACGGAAAAAAGCTTTTCGTCAAGTTTCCTGAGTAAAACTGTTCGATTTTATGTAAAAAAAGTGCAGATTGTAATCGTGACAAAATTCATGCACAAAAACTACAACATTTTGGGAAAAGTATGAGTGTTCGTAGACACCAGTGTACATTATGCCTTAACTGCAAAATTTAAAAAAAATAGTGAAAATTCTGATTGTGGTTGGGCAAATTTCCATTTTTATTTAAATCAAACTAATGCACTTTTGGGTTAGCAAATAAGTGTTTGCAGTGGCGATTCTAGAATGAAAAAAGTGGGGGTCACTGCGGAGCAGAGGAAAAAGTAGGGGGTACAACATACATATCTACCTTTCATGTTGATTTTTCATTGTTTTGAAGATTAAGTTGCTATGATTAACACTATCAAGCCCAACATAGGCTTGTGAATATCATTAAAAAGATGAACTAGCGTTATTATTCTAAAGAGACACCTAAACGCCATTGTAGATGCAATCACACACGTGTACTGCTATGTCGAATATTCTGTGCTGACCATGCAACTTCCACAGCACTGCACATGTAAATCGAAATATCTTTTTCCGTAGCCTACAAAATCGTGCCGGCCTCACATGAACGAAAGCAGCTTTAGAAAGTGAACACAATTCACATGAAATCGAAATTGTTTCAACCGCGAATTCCATCATGATACAGGGACAAGTAGGCTGTTGATAGACAACTAGTTTCATCAAAATATTCTTATTAAAAAGCACATAAAAATAAACCACCTTCCAACGGTTTGGTGACTACTGACTAATCCGTAGCTTATGGGCATTGTGTGATTGTGGTGTTACTATAACGATGTTATGCAACTACTATTACAAGTGTGCAGCGTGGAAAGAGTGAGGACTGTGCAATGCAGTATGCAGTTAACAGCATGAGATTTCGGCACCAGTTGCATCCAAGTAGCATAGCAGCGCCGCAGATAGGTGTGCATCGGCGCTTAGGGCGTGTACCTGATAGCAAGATGTAACAGCAGGCGTAAAACTTATTGTGCAGAATATTCCCAACAAAGTCCTTCATTTTATTATTCACACTGAATTTTCCTCTGACTGATCCTCAAAAGCTGACTTTTCAGCCCTGCGTTGATTTATGACTGTCTTGTCATATGCGAAACATGCACTATCTCTAAACCAAAAAAGATTCAGACAAATAGACAGAACCGTCGCGAGAAAGTCGTCAATGTGGGGACTTTACGTTTGTGCGGGTGTACTTTGCGTTCGCGCAGGGGGGTTTTAACATACAAATTTGACAACATTTCCACTAATATATAGTGTTTATAGTGTTTCATATTTCAGTTTGGGGAGGTTTGAAGTTTTGTTTTGGGTGTCTAAGCCCACCAAAGCCCCCTGTGGCGACGGGACTGCAAATAGCCAATAAGCAACATAATTCTCACACAGATCCCTGCTCAGGCTACGTTAGAATTTTATGTCATTGTCAACTCAATGTAACTTAATCCTTCGATTGTCATGTCGACTATCAAATTCATCAACAAAATCATCTCAATCTATTTTTTGGCTCGTACCCTTTCAACTGAAAGTAGATCAACGTTACCCAATCTTTCACTGGTCATGGAATTTCTGGGAATTTTTTTCAGTAATTTCCTTTTTGAAAAACTTCTCTCGCATGAAGCGCGTGATCGCAAGAGTTACAGCTAACGGCAACAACCAAACGCAGCTTTTTAAATAGCTATAAAAGATAAAAATTTGTTCGAGCAATATACGCAGCGTCGGCTTCCGAAGCAAATTCTTTGCCGAAATTATTTCATATTTTAAATCATTTCCACTAAATGAATATGATTTGCGAATTCTTTCGTGTTTTTCTGACAGAAATATTTGGCTTCCGGGGCAAAGAGCTGAATTATGCGCAAAGTTCTGAGTCATTACAGAAAATCCGTACAAAAATTTGAGGTTGCCGGACATGTGTGAGTAGAGTTAAAACCGTAGTTACGAACCACTTACGTAAAATGATCGTTTGAAATATTGCTGGTTGAAAGTTATCCACCGCATATGTCTAGGGTTGTCAGATGGCTGGTATTTCACCAGCCTTGCCGGTATTTTACAGCTAATTTAGCAGAGGCTGGTAAAAGTCCGGCATTTTGAAAATCAGTGTCTGAAGCCGGTATTGTGAAAATAAAATAATTTGCCGTAACTTCAAAAGCGACTAACGCAGAGTTTCTTAAATCACAATGACTCTTGTAGTGAATCTTGTCAGGAAAGTTTCTTCAGCGAAGTTTATTTGCTGCTGTTGACGCAATCCTGGGTTCGATTGTCACTCATTAACCAGTGATTTGAAATATTAAGTATGCCAATACATAATAAGCGAAGATGGTGAAGAAAGACAGTGTTATGAAAAAATTTGTGCTTCTGTTGGAACTACTCCTAAAGCACATGCTCTCACACTAACTTCTAAGTTCTAACTTAGAAAGACATTTGGGCCGTCTTCATCCTGAGACTTTGAAACTGCTGGTGCAACTTCGTCTGGAACACCAACAGCATCAAATACTAAAACTTTGAGTACTGGAAAGAAGCCTGCTACAGCAAATCTAGCAAAGTTTTTTGCAGGATAAAGTGATTATAACAATGACGCTAGATGCATCTAAAAAATATTTTTGACATGCCTGCTTTCAATTGCATTTCTCTGAGATTCTTTTCTCAATCTGAAGTATTAGTACTGATTGGCGAATTGGCACAAAAGCTAGGAGTGTCTCCTAACTGAGATAACATAAAGAAACTACTAATTGACGAATATGAAAGTCAAAAGGAACGGCTGAAGTGTAGGCTAAGAAACAAATTTGTTTACTTGAAAATGGATGCATGCACACGCCATCGCCACCATCTCACTTACTTTGCAATTAATTAAGGTATGTAGATGAAGAAAAAATTACACCAAGACCCTTGCTATAAGAGACACTCAATTCCAACATTCCAACAACTTCATAACACAATTCTAAAAAGAAATGTTGCAAGACTATGGCCTTCAGAAAGATCATGTATTATGCATTGTCACAGATAATGCGTTCAATATGGTGAAAATGGCCAAAAAACTCAATAATGAACCACCAAGAGAAGGATCAAGTACTACTGAAGAAAGTGCAGCAGAAATTCAAGAAAAACCTGGGGCTAGTCACAGCAACAAATTAATTTTATGTGATGACTTTACTGACTTGACTATAAATAGGTTTTATGATTTGTAAATGCTCCATTAATAAATTGACAGGCAAACTTCATTCACATTATGTTAAGGAGTCGGAGTCGGGAGTCAGAAATTTTGGAAAGGGCGGAGTGCGAAAATTTGGAAGGTAGGTGTCGAAGTGGGAGTCGGAGTCGGACATTTTACCTCCGTCTCAGCAACTATGATTTTTAGCCTGTGAGTCGAGGACTTCTAAACACAATAGCTGAAAAGAGAGAACCTGAATTCCTCGTACAAATTAATCAATATTAAACAACCTGTCGTTCCCCATAAGGTCCGCGCAAGTCCCAGAGCCTTCAGACACCCCATGTTACGCCACTCTGTCTTTGCTTACGAACGTTCTAGAGACGTAAGGTTGCTTCAGAGACGAGGCACACGTGCTAGTTGTGCCCAGTTGTATTTCCAATGATATGTTGCTTCAAAGTCGCAGTTTTTGTCGTGCTTTCGGACTCTC
>JGI24158J21664_10013712_pt1 | contig 10683 bp, 11 predicted proteins | sample Ectturendosymbi3_FD_21664 | JGI IMG/M metagenome (IMG submission 21664)
CATACTTTTTGCTTGTTGATTTGTCGACTAAATGCAAATACCACGGAATGAATTTGCATGCAAATTTCAAGGAACATTGTAAATGGGCCAAAAAGTAATAATTAGGTTTTGGTGGGGTTCTTGGTTATCGTCTGCATCCAGAAACCATCTCACCAATTTTTGCATAACTTTCGTCCACTACGCATGTTCATAATTGTGTTCCGTGATAGTTCACTCTATCCGAAACAATTGCCTTTATTTTGTCTGCTATGGCTGATTAGTGCAAGCGCTGACCGCATTGGCTACGTTACCAATATGTAGTATGATAAAACTGTTGCACGAACTCAAAAACAGCAGTTGTTACTTGTTAACATAAGAAGCATTCAGGCATTTGATAATGTCTCAGCAGGGAAAAGGTCAACTAAAATTTTGCTAGACTTCTATGCATACAAAAAATCGGAAGTTTTCTTGCGTACTGTATGCGCATTCTCAATTCTGGTGTAGTTTAACGAGATTCGATCTTGCAAACCGGGGTGTGCGTCAGACAGTCCAGCCGCACACTCTCTATGCTCGATTGGTCGTATTTGACGAGACATTAGCGCAGCCTCATTTTGCAGTTGTAAATTGCTCTGACGCAGTGATGAGTGTGTTTCACTCCCCTGTTTTAACGCGCAGCCTGATATTTTTGCAGTTATGAACTGCTGTGTTGTAGCGTTGAGTATATTTTCCTCCCATATCCTAGCTTGGAGCGCTGATAGTTTATATTCAGTGCGATGACACATAAAATAAAGGGAGGGCGTGTAGAAGAATATGCATATTGTGTCAACAAACATCGCCAAAACGTTGGTTTGGAAACATGAATATGACGTCAAATTGTGACGTCACAAACAGCGCACACCAAACACAAATGACCACCATATGCCGCTGATAGAAACCCCCCGTGAAAATTTTCTGCGTACGCCAATGGCGTCATGCATGCGTTGCTGAATATGGTTAGAAGTGTTGTTGACTTTGAAATACTGCATGATTCTCGTTTTCATACCTGGAACATTCTGCGTCTGTATACAGTGTGTTAAGTCAGTAGTAGCCTATAAGCTCGCACAAGCTATGTTACGAAGAATCAGCAGTAAGTTTCTGATGATTCATATATAAGAGTGTAAAGTTGCGTTTGGACATTCAGTGTCTAGGAAAATTAATTCATGTGAAGCACACTGATTTTTTGATTTTTTTTTGTTGAACAAAAAAGAATTGCCTTTTTTCAAATCAACTTATTTCTATCTCACCTTTAGGCTTTCTGGAACTATTTTTTATTACCTGATTGATCATCCTGCCGCGTTACTAGATCTGCCAAGAGGAAACCCAATTTGCTTGGAAATGCCACTGTGATTGGTAGTGCCTCACCACTAGGCCGGGTATAAAGGAAAACAAACGTTAATGTAACAAAATTTTGCCACAACGATGAAAACTGCTAAATTTTCCATCAACGCGGCTGGCATTAAAAAATGTTATGCTTAAGAATATACATTTTTATCTTTACGTCTAAGCCAGGTATGTTCAACCCGCGGCCCTCGGGCTGCACAAAGGTTATGTGCGGCCCAGTTAAGTTTTTGCTGTAGTAAAAGTATCCTACGTACTGACAACCTGTCTTTATTTTAATTATCTTGAATTTGACATTTTTGATGCAGGTAGTCCTCAATGCCACATTGGCACGTGTGTTACCATTGCAGTTAGGATTCGAACGCTTTCAGTACATTAGCTTTAACTGAATTTTAGTTTTCTAAGATCAAAATTAAGTCATTCAACGTGTGGCCTTCTTATGTCATTCAGTGTGCAGCCCTGGTTAAGATTGTGACGTAATTTTTTGCTCAAGATGCCCTTTAGTTTGGACATAGCTGGTCTAAGCCTTTACGTCACGCAAATATGACAAAACGTTCAGGGCTTAACTTGTGACCCAATTCCCCTCCACACACTAGCTTCCCACCAGGCGAGTACTGGCTACAGGTCTCTTCAAGCGATGACCGAGCTCGGCTTAAGTAGCTGGCTGTCTCGGCCCGCCCAGCTTTTCAACTTAGATGAAAGTACTGCAGCCGAACTCGAGTCAGTGGGCCTTCGCCGTTAACGCGACAGCTGTGATTGACTACCAAGTATCAAAACAACTGATAAAAATCAGACAAGTTATAAATCACACCAACCGCGTGAGAACGTCGGTGCATGGGGTTCTTCGAAAGCGACTGCCTAGTTTTTATTTGAGTTTTTGTCCTGGTTTTGGAAAGTCAACTGCAAACAATGTATCAGATTTGTTTCAGCCTTTTCAACAAGTAAAACATAACACATTGTTTGGTAGGGTGTGCTATTGAGCCAGTATTCCAGCAGGCGCTGTTGCGAGGTACAAATGTTGGGGCTGTTGTTAAGTTTTGTGTGTATATTGACAAAAAGGTAGGATTGTTTGACTGCGTGCATTGCGACTGACATTGTGGTTCCGGCGTTTGCCTGCGCATCTATACGTCAAGAATTTTTAAGCGTTTTGCACAGTTTCATCAACAGATCGTTACAGCGGGGCTTTTTCTTTGCCCTAGTTATAAATCGTATAATTCCCAATTCTGCGTTCTATGGTCATCTGGCCAGCTCGTGCTTTGCGTGACGTCTTTGCGTGCAGCTTTCGTAATAGTTCGTTGCGCCGGAGTCCAGATTTTTCCGCAAATGGACACGTCTTGGCATTCTGTCCATGCTTCAGGCTCAGAAAACGCGGAACAGTCACGATATGATTCTGCTAGCCATTGCTACTAATCCTTAGTCGCGACGGCTGGCGACTTACTGGACATAACGTACCTCGTAAAGAATCTCTCTTGCTTACTTTTGTCAACCAGAAAGATCGATTCCTCTTTTGTTTGTCGATAAGCGTGAGCGCGCAGCGTTTGCTATTTCGCTTGATCAGTAATGCGGGGCAAGATATGGAGTTAAGTGACACTTGCCGCAGTTCCGTATTCCATGAGTCAGTCCACGTGAAGACTGTATAGCTGCCACGACCTCCCACTTGTAATTGCTTGAAAATACAGCGACTCGGGCAGACTGTGAAATGCTATTTTGCTCCGGTTTCCAGAGTGTTCAAACATGTTTCATGGATGCAGCTGATGGCAACGATTGATTTTGCCATAAATTTTAACCCTCCAAGGATCACAGAAGTCAATATTTTGTCGATATATTGGCTTTTTGGCACGGCTTTTGCGATAACTCGCCACCTACTGAAGCTACGTCGAAAGAAGGTTCTTTGACGGCGCATCTTTTGAGATCTTGATGGCGTATTTGTGACGTTTCCTGTTGCAAACCTCATCAAAATTCGTTTCGATCTTTTTCAGTAACATATCTTTCAAGCACGTTCCGACGCTTGTGCGCAACAACAAAACAAGTTCGTTCGTTTGCCAGTGGCTCTGGTTGATCTCGTAAAATTTTATCGCTGTGCAAATTTTGTCAAAAGCGCCAAACCAACCCTATGTTACCAGTTCGCATTGGATGCTCGCCTTCTTTGTTTTATTGAATAATAACAGCAATCCACTGTATTTATTGCAGTTCTAAACATTTTTTTATTCGTTTTGTTCATTGATGAGAATTAAAGAAAATATTTTTCAAGCGCAACTTCGGATACATGACTTTCAAACGTCAGATTCATCCTTTCTAGCCGAGATAAAGACCTTATGACCAGTGTTCCCTCTAAGAAAATTTTACACTGAGCAAAGTGTACACTAAGCGCTGCACACTAAGCGCATGCAACTGCGCAACCATGCAGACACACAAACGGTGAAGCGTTCCCAGCGTTAAAGGGCTATGCGATATATAGACACCGTATTAAATTTGGAATGTTTGAAGTGCGCGAAAATGAGAGAGCACTGCGCAAATAGTCTGGTGGTGCTGCGCAGTTGCGCACGTTAAAGGGAACACTGCTTATGACGTCGTTGATGATGAGTTTTTGTTTCAAACTTGCGCTTTATCAACCGTTTTTTTATGTCTTTATCCTGCTAGATCCTTTGCGTTACAGATTTCGCCATAACGTTTCTAAAAATAAATTTGCGATTTTTGATGTTTTTGAAGTCTTCATAATTTTTTACCGACATGACGTACGTCGCACAAGACACTTTTTAACCTGCTCTGATTCGTCTCACTTTTCTTTTGTTGTATTTCGCAGAACGGTTTGATAGTAAACGGACAGCGGGTCGTCCTCCCCACTTACGAGGAAGCCACGTCGTGCGCCGACCAAGCCTGGTGTGGACCGTATGCTGACGTAGCCACTTCCGCTGTACTGAACGCATTTGCTCGAGACGCTGTCGCCCAACACGCAACTCGCTGTAGCGAAGTCGGCGACGCAGACGACGAACTCGCCGTTTCAGCGAGTTCGCACCAAGTGGTCGCTACGGAACCCGCCGGAACGAGCGGGTCCTTAATAACGTTGACGCAAGTCTTTGTTGACGTCCACAGTGACGTAACGTCCGGCGCAGTGGCGCGACGAAGTAGCGAGTGCTCGTCGCTGGCGTTCGAGGACGACTTCGTCCCCCTCTCTTCACCGGAACGCGACGCGTCGAGCGAACGCAGCTCTTTGTCGCAGGGCGAGCGCAGCGCCTCCCCAACGAGTCTCTGTACGCTTTTAACGGATTACGCCGACGCGGACGTGCCCTCGTGCAGCTCATGGGGACTTTCAAGACCCGCCGAGCAAACTTCAGACGGTGATCCGCAGGGCGCCGAACCGGGAGCGTTATCCGGCGATCCGGGTGGAGCTTCCATTTTGGAAAATAAACGTTCAAGCGGTCCTGCGCCTGAAGGCGTGGTCGGTAAGAAAACATAACTTTGTTCTGTTTTTTTTAAACACCCTTTTTTCTGTTCATTCCCTTGTACATGCGGTTTCAGCGGATCGGACGCTAGGTAAGGAGTTCATGACTGGACTTTCCCTCTGTCGGCGTTTCAGTCAACCCGTACATGAATAGAGCTGTCCTACCTTAGTGGTTTAGCTCTCAGTGAATGTGGCCTTTACACTTTAAATGGAACAAAAGCGGGAAGGTGCGGTAGATGTAAATGCTTGCCAACGGAGCTACTTCAATAGCGACAAAACGAGATACGATTTTCTTTCGGCGCGTAACATCGGCCTAATGCATTGTTCGATAAAAAGACGTTTAACAGGCGTTGCCGTACACACGGTAACGACTTCCCATATGTTTGTGGCTGTCATTGTTACTGGAAAACTTCGGATTTTAAATGGCTTTACATGCGGTGAAGTAAACCTTCACGAAAAGCTCCAGCCATCTGCCTCGCTCTTTCTCTTGTTCACTTATCGCGGCCGATGAGCTTCGGTACATGCTCTGTGAAGCGGTTGCAGAGTCCATAAAGAAATTACAAAGTAACATGCACTGGGTTCCTACAGAGTGCTGAAAAGTGTGGAAAAAATTTTGGTCATTTTCCAGTCTGTAAAAGTCTGAAAAATGAATTTTTTTGGTCTGTTAGTATAGAAAAAGGAAATAATTTTCTAGACTTGATCTTTTGACATGCATTCTGATAATATTTTATTATGATATTTTTGCTAAGATTCGTAATTTCACCTTGATCGTGTTAAATATGGCAGTGCCTGTTTTCTACCTGTGTATGTCATTCGGAAAAGTTAAGCCTGGAAAAAGTTCGGAAGAAGTCTTGAAAAGGTCCGAAAAAGTCGGGAAATTTATAGTCAAAGTTGCGTAGGAACCCTGCATGTAATACCAGGTGTAAAGAATATTTTCTCTGCTTCGATCGACTGCCCGACATTTTTGCCAAGAAAGCGATTATTGGAGAAAGTTTAACACGTGATTGAGCGACTTACAGAACATCCTGGCAGGCTGGAACTGCAAACGGAATATTTTATGATGTATTCGCAACAGGGACCTTTTTCGGCCCGCAGGCTGCGCTGACGTTGCGCCCCCGATAGTCTAAAAGGAAGCGGTCGCTCATGAGGAAATGCACGAAATGTTGTTCGTCACAACTCATCGATGTTTCGTGCACGCTCTTCGCCAGATGAGCCATCGCAATTGCTGTTAAGTCATGTCATTAAAAACGGGCGATGCAAGCAAACGAAACAATTAAATTTCTGTTTGACGCCAGTGCCACACACGTTCTTGGGCATTGACTGACTGCTTTGACTAGCGTTATCGTGCGCTTACATGCGTAGGCCATGTTTGCACCTGTTTGAGGCACGAGCAGTGTGTGCGTCACGAGTACCTAAAGCAGGATCTCAAACACGCGGGCCGCATGTGGCCTGCGAGGACGTGTTGTGCGACCCGTATTGCTGTTTGGGAATTTTGAAAACATTTACGTTGCTTAGTTGATTCACCGGTGTTTAAAGTACACGGCCAGCGAGCGAACAAGTTCCGTTTAAACGAACGTAGAGACGGCTAGAAATGATTTGCCTGTAATACATGATACCTTTCTCAGTGAATAAGATGTAAAAGCTGTTCCTAGCAAGGTTCAGGTACCGCCATTGTTGCGTCAGCGTCATAGTGCGACCCTCTGGTTACTTTATAAGTCCACATTTGGCCCTCGGAGCAATTTGAGTTCGCGAGACCTCTGTCCTAAAACCTGTTTTACTGAATGCAGGAGCTTCTTTTTCCAAACTTTGCGACTGCTGATTTTCGTATATTGAAAAACCAGTTTGCTTAATACAGTAATCGCCAATCCAGGTCACCAGGAATTGTAATCATGCATTTAATCGCGATCCAATTTGTTTCAGGGCTCTTCGTTGCGTCCCTAACGACACCCGGCCAATCGTCCGCGCTCACCGTTGAACACTGCAATACAGATTCCACCAGCGTGTGACTTTTTCCGTTTTGCGCGCGCCGCTTAGGTACTTTAATTGTTATGCAACCCGACTGTTGTTGAATGTGTTTTGCTGTCGATCTTGTTTTCAGTGTTAATCTGCACAAGTGAGCTCCCGTTGTTGACATCAAACACTAGTCCTGAGCAGTTTGCAGCCAGACCATTGTCACCTCCCGTCTGCCGCGCGCACCAGTCAACTTGCGGGACGTCTGCCTGTTTAAACATTGTTCACTCCTGGCTTAAACTTGCTTTCATCGTCTTGTAAAACAACCCGCTTGGGACCCCGAAAAACCACAGCCCCCAAGCCCGGCTGTGTCGCTGCACCCGCGGCTCAGCGGTCCGGTTAGAACGCCCCGGCTACTCGTGTTGGTCGGGTACAACGGCCCACGCACGCGCGATTGCATTCGGGCAGCGCGCGGATGTGGTTTGACGTAAGAGTGGCGAGTCTGTGTGTTCTGCAGAGGTCCGGAGTGAAATATTTCAATGGAGTTAATGATTGTTGAAAGCGCAGTAGATAACAATGCGATCGCGTCGCTTTGAACGCCATCAAATACTCGCAAGGTCACGTGTGCTCGCCTCAACACAACCAGGCCGCTTCGCTCAATGAGCCGTTGCGGAATGAATGCCTATTATGATGCAATAATGGTCTTTTAAAATGACACGGTTTGCGCACTTGTATTGCCGCGAATTACCCAAAATAAGACTAATTATGTCGTTGCAGGAACGTAAGTGGTAGTTTGAAAGTTTTAATGGTTAATGGCGCTTGGCGAATGCGCGCCAATTGGTCTGTCGATGCGGGTCAGGGCAAGTTTGCCGGGACTGAATTGATTTTGCTGAGTATAAGTAACCAACATTCATTCCACGCTGGCTACGAACTCTCACTAGAAGTAGCTTGAAACGTCACGCGTTTAGTAAACATTAATTTTAACCTTATTTCGATTTCCCAGCGGTATCTCCCATCCTATGTATTTTTCTATATCCAAGGTTAATGATCACTGTCTTATGCGAGAAGGTGCTGGGCGTCACATCTCTTGAACATGGGCGTCGGAAGGATTTTTTCCAGAGGCCGCCAAAAAGATTTTTTCCAAGTTTCATTTTTCCCTCACGAAACTAGGAAAACAACCATTTTATGCTAAAAAATGTAATAGGGAAATGTCAAATTTGAAAATCCAGGGTGGGTCTTCCGACGACCATGCTCTTGAATGCTTGAAGTCTACTTTACATTCACAAGCAGTAACGTGGTGACTTTGCTGCAACATCTAGTTTAACATCAACGCTAACCAGAGTAAACGTCAGAACCCGTGGTTGTGGCAGCGAACTTTTTTTCTGCTCACTGCGTAAATCTCAAACCAACTTCTTTGTGGCGCGCAACTCTCAGCTAAGGGGGGGAAACATCGTCGGTGCTGGCGTCATGGTGAAGATCCTAAAGCGCACGACGAAGTTGAAACGAAAAGCTCTTTGTTCGGACTTGTTTTCTTTCGTTCAATTTTGGTTCGTCGATGTTCAATTTCCTGACGCGTTTTGTGCGGAACTCGTCGCCATGGTGACCAGAAAAATATTTTACCACCTCCCCCCCACCGCAGTTACAAAAGGCTGCGCCCGTATAAACTGAGCTGATTAGTCGTGACGTCATTCACGTCAAAAGGTGCGAAAACAGGCAACAGTGAAGATATTACAATCGAATGTTTATGACGTAACAATGAAAAAAGTAACAATGTCGCGTTCAGTTGCGTGTGGTCGTCGTTTTGTTTCGCAGTATTTTATTTGTTCGTTCAGTTCCTGTTGGTTTCCAGAAGCACTTTTTTTTACATCCATTGTTTTTACTCTGTGTTCTGTATCTGCAGCTGTGCGCACTCCGTCAAACTCACTCATGAACCACGCTCTTGATCACGTTGCGATTAAACATGGCGCCGTGCAACAGCAGCGTGCTTAACGAGCGTTCTTTCTTTCGTTGACTTGCTCAAATCGGTGGTTTGTGTGTGTGTGCTCACGTGCGTTGTGTGTATGTGTGTCCTGTCAAGATGTCACCGTGTTGTTTTCGAAAAAATCTCAAGTGAATCTTGACTTCTCCGAATGTATGCGGACAAACAATTGGTCAAGCGCATCATTAGTTATATAACTTCAGCGCGTGGCTCATCTCGTAATAATAAACATTATTTTCTCTGAGCAAAGCATTTAGGCCAGCAGCGCACAAGCCAGCTTTGTGTCTTGATCAGGTCGAAAGCTTGATGTTCAAATGAGGCTGTGAGCTGAGCAGGGCAGTTGAATGTGGAAGGATCCGATGATCTTTGTTGAAGCTACTCCCCTTGCTTCAACCCATGGCGCGAAGATTTCCTCCGAACGTGATACAGACAGTTCTTGAGTGCGATGTTGCGGGCGTCGGAAGGAGGGGCAAGGCCCCACTGGATTTTGGAAAGTTTAACAAAAACAGTCTTTTTTCTAGTTTCGAGAGGAAGAAAACAAATTTTGCCACTTTACCCCACCCTTCAGAAAAATTTTGGAAAAATACTCAACAGTGCCCCTCCTGGAAAAAATCCTTCAGACCATGGGTGGAACACTGCTCGGATCTCAGGTCATCGAATCCCACCCACCATATACACCAGTGTTTTTCAACCTTTTCCTGCAGCGGAATCTTCCGCCAATGTTTGCGTTGCTCATGGAACTCTATGCAGTGATCCAAGTATCTGTATTGCTGCAACCGCATTGAGCTGTGATTGCGAATTCCCTCCCAGGCAACTTCGGCCTGTTTCGGTTGAACCCCGTTTGAAAACCACTGACGTACACAGAACTTGTTTACAGCTCTCCAACAAAACTGCCGCATCAGACAATTTCAATACAGTGAATGACATCGGACGCTTTTCAGTGCAGACCTGTTTTTCCTGTTCATCAGGGTCGACGGCCTTTACCTCAAGCAGAAGCAGCTACCTGAAGGTGTTGTTAGTCACAAGGTAAAGGTTGCGCAGAAACCATGACTCAACTGACTCCTTGCACGTCGTGTGGCTCAGGTTTCGTGATCAGTTGTTTACTGGTGCGACATCCCCCACCAGGTAAACAAGCAAGGCTTTTGTAGAAAATTTTAAAAAATGTTTTTCCGATTGTTTGCGGTCAAGACAGTTCGAGATCGAACGAAAAAAAACAAACGCAGTGGTTGATGCTGCCAGGCAGTGTTCTTTTCAAAAATCCTGCGGGATATCAACAGTTCAGTTATAATGTAGGCGCTCCAAAATTTGTCGCATGATTTTGTGGACCGACTCTCAATAAAATAACGCGTGGCTTATCTCGCAGTCGAAAAAATGTGATTACTCAAGCGTCACAAAAGTGTTTCCAAATTAAAATAGTCCTAGAAAAGATTTTGTGTTTTTGAAGAAAAGCTGATAAAATAATTGTACTTTCGGTATTTTTGTCCTGAAAAATGTACTCATTGAAAAATTAATTTATATTTTTGAACTGGCCTAACAGTGCTAACGATCTTGGAATTATGAAGCCTAGAGCCAGTGCCGTCGCAGCCCAACTCAGGGCCCCCCAAAAAAATGCTTACAGGGACCCCCCAATGGTGATTTATAAAAAAAGTTTTTGACGTTATGCCACATCTTGAGGCCGAATGGCCTTCACAACAAAATATCCTAATTACAAGCCAGGTTTTAAGGTTTGGGGGAAAACTATATTTTTAGGGGAAAATTTTTTCCATATGTTTAAAACAAATTCTCTGAGCACAACAAATTTTTGGGGTGCACAAAAAGATTTGCGGGTAACTGCCCCCCGAATCTGTGGGCTTGAACAGAACCGTCGCCAGAAAGTCTTCCATTGGAGGCCTTCATGTTTGTGCAGGGGGGCTAGACATTCTGAAAATTTATATTTAATTCACAACATGAGCAGCAT
>JGI24158J21664_10013715_pt1 | contig 10682 bp, 6 predicted proteins | sample Ectturendosymbi3_FD_21664 | JGI IMG/M metagenome (IMG submission 21664)
TCCACAGAATCAGTTGAACTTGTCATACAGGTTTGGGTTGAATTTCCTTAGAAAACCATTGTTTGGCTTTAGCCTACCAGCTTCAAGTCCGGTGTTGACCTAGTTAAGTATCTGCACCTAGTAGACTACCTGTTCCGTTTGTAAGCGCTTGGGGTCGGGCTAAACCTTGCCTAATTGTTACGCTATCCCAACAGCTACTTTCCCATCATAGCTCCCATTTTTGTTCTAACATGATATAATTGCAAGTTGAAACGCAAACTTTCCAAATTGCTCCTTCCCTGCAGTCTGAAAATCTAACACAAAGCTACAGTAGGTCATGTGACTAGATTCAGGCTCCATCCAGGTCGGTTGCGCCACACCAAGCGAATGCAAAACTGAAAATTGCATGCCTTGATTCCAGTAGCAATTTTGCAGTGTTTACGAAAAGTAAATTTACCGGTACCCAAAAATAAAAAATTTCGCTTCTACACAAACAGTTGTGAATAGTACAAATTTTGCACTACAACATATTAGCAATAAAGATTATTCAGCTTCAAAACCTTTGCATATTTTTAACAAAAACTTAATTAGTTTTGACATTTTTTTCTGAAACACGCATTCAATCGCAGATTTCGCATGCGTGTTTCCCGTTCCGCATGCGTGTTTACCCAATTTTTTTTACGGAATTCAATAGCAAAACTAAACACGTTTGAAAGGCTCTTTTGCAAGAAGTAACTTTATTGTAAAAAACCTTTGAGAACGAAGCTTTGAGAGGAGTTTGTGTTTTTTATTTTTCTTTGTGTTTATGATTTAAAACTCCATTCAAAATTTTGAAGTGATCAGGTTTTATTCACTGAAAGCTAGGCATGCACTGCATGCTTTGCATTCACTGACGCTACGCCCCTGATCGTGCAGTGGGTCTCCTGTAGGACGATGATGAAAGCTAGTTCTTATAGGCTTGCTGCTCAATGACAGAGATCGTGTCTGCAGTAAGACCCTCTGCAGGTGCCTCGGTGTTCAGCTGGAGTATGTTGGGTCGTGGGTTTTCGGCTAGGGTTGCCAGATCACTTGAAATTTTTTCAAGGACATTTTGTCTTTCAAGAGATGCGGTGGACTACTTTCATGGGTGTCTGCAGAGGGCCCAAAATGGGTTTTGCCCCCACCCTTGAAATTGGGACTAAGAACCAAAAAAGTTATAAAATTTGAAGTTAGCATCTCAATTCCGATAAATCGATTTAATTCTTGCAATAACACTTTATTTACCGGTATGGCACTCACACTGCACAAAAGCCAGCTTCATTGTTCTGGTGTGATGCAGTGTTGAGCTTGCAGAACTTCACTCACGTCCATTCCTTCGCCTGCAGACTCGCGCTGTGAAACTTGCGAGCGCATTGTTCTACTATTTCTCTTAGTTGCGTAGGAATAACATGGCCAGTCCCATAGCCATGNGGGGCTTTGGTGGGCTTAGTCCCCCAAAGAAATTGCAAGACCCCCCAATTGAAACAGGAAGCACTATAAATTAGTGAAGTTTTTGTCATTTTTAGAACGTCAAGCCCCTCCGCACAAATCCAAAGCCCCCCCATTGAAGATTTTCTGGCGACAGTTCTGAACATGGCAACGAATCTTGAAAGGTTCACTTGAAGTTGCGATAATGAATGTGTTTCTTTGCATGTGACTGCTGACCTCAGTCATCTTTGGCAGGTGATGCAGCGAGACAGTGACTGCTGATAACAGTAAGACCTGTTATTTTATACTGTGTGAAAAGAAACAGGGGTGAATCTGTAGCAATGCTTCCACAAGTTTAAAAAATCCATTATAGTGTGAGATTGCGAGTGTGACCAATGTGCCTGAGTGAATAATTTAATCAAGCTACGCTTGTGCTTATGCAGCTTCTTTTCACACAGTATAAAACTACGTGACTTGTTATATATACCTCTGTTAAAGGCTTGTGGAATAGGTCTTAATCATTAAAGGCTCAGTTCCACTGTGCCTGAGTAACTAACTTAATCAAGTTACACTTATGCAGCTTCTTTTCACACAGTAAACAACGTGGCTTGTTAGAAATACCTGCAAAAGGCTTGTGGGAATACATCTAATCGTTAAGGCTTTGTTCTGACTTGTGAGCGAGTAGTAAGTGCAAAGCTATACACACTGTGGAAAATTTTCATGATTCATCTGTTCAGTTTGTATGCCTGCGTGGTGTTCTAATTTCAGTACGTTCTTAAGTTGTCCGATAGTCATGTTAAGATACAGTGAAGCAATTTTGCGAGTGTCTAACTTTCTTGATTTTTCACTGCTAATGTTGATCTGAGCGTTGATTGTTCTTAATTATGACTTGTTTGTAGAAAGTGCTTGCAAAAATGAATATTACGCAGTTCATGAAAAGCAAAAGCATTTCTGATAGCCGAAGTGTAGAAAACAATTTGGACAAAGGATTTCAGAAGTGAGATCTGTTCAACCAGCGCAGACAAATGAGAGAGCCGCAAACTTGGTTGTTGATTGTTCAAGCCCATGTGAAACTCATTTGTGTTCAGTTCACAATGGTAACGACTTTATGCGCCAATTCAGCAAAACATATGACAGAAAGCACACCTTTTTGGCAAATTCGTATAGCCTACAGCTCCATTTCAAAAAGATTTCAAAATATATAACCTACGAATGGAGCGCGTGCTTTCATGGGAAATTTTCTTTGTGTTGTAGAAGCAGCAAAGTGTTTTGTGAACGTCAGTTTGCATTGCAACGTCAGGAACCTGAAAAAGATCAGAAAAATTTCGACGTTTCCCCCCCTGGAAAAATTTCTGCGGACGTCCATGGCTGCTTTAACCCTTTCGGCAAGCTTTCACGTATGGGCAAATCAGGCTGAGCTAACCATGTACAAAATTGAAAACTAAACAAAATGTTTGCAGACGACACAACCGTTCTTGAATAGTTTACTTTTACTACACAACTGTTTAAGATGGAACAAATATATACATTGTTCTGTTCGTTTACATTGTTCACTCTTGATTCTTGAATGGTAAATATCGAAAATGATCAGATCAAAAACTATTCACGAATTTTCAAGGACGCCGGAAAATATTCAAGGACAACAAGATGTTTTTCAAGAATCAAGGACATAACAAGTTTTGACAGCAAATTCAAGGACAATTCTTGGCGCTCAAGGTCTTCTGGCAACCTTACTCATGCACAGTGGCGCACGCAGAAAATTTCCGAGGGGGGGCAATCGTTTTTAAACGATCATAAAATTTATATGTTCCCAGGTAACACTCAAACTAATTCAAAATTCATAAAAACCTTTCAGGGAATCGCTTGATAAGTAACAAGTCAATTGTCACAAGAACGAGTCAATTGTCCCAAGAAGGGCTCCAGGTGTCTTTGAAATATAAACGCAGGCCCTCATCACCCTCAAATCCAAGAAGAGTCATAAGGTGTCGAATCAAGCTGGAAAGGCTGTCCCAATCAAGACATTTTGGAAACTTTATAACTTTGTGGAGAATTTAATGAAGAATACGCAAGCCCGCAAGAAACACAGCTGAAGAAAACAATCAAAGTTTTCAAAATATTTTTAGGATGTTTTAATTGTGTGCTTAAAAACAAGCAGGTTATATCAAGTGGATTCTTCGATTTTTGTTGAGCATCGCTACGTGTTAGTCATTACTAGGGCCATGTAAAATCATTACTAGGGCCGTTTAAAGTCATAAAAGTCATATTTTTTTCTGTGTTTCAGGAAGCTATGAAGCGAATTTTAAAACAAAAATCGTACCTCTGCGAAGTCCATAACAAAAGCTATAAAGTCATAAAAGTCATATTTTCCATGTTATGTCATAAAGTCATATTTTGCATATTTTCCACTTAATTCAATAAGTAAACTAAAAACAAACTCAAAATATCAGGAGAAACTAAACTACTATATCGTTAGGTCTAAGCTGCAACCTGCAAGTTGAATCCACTTGGGCACCATGTGAATTTTGGCAAAGACGGAGGTGAACTAAGTTATTTGGATGAAATGTAATGCACTGCCTAAAATGCATGTTCTTACTGCCCCAAAGGCATAAACCAATACCTATGCATGTTTTCAGTTTGCTTCAAAACAAACTAGGCTGTATGTTTTGCATGTGTTTTGAGCTGTTCATTTTAGTGGAGCTTCAACAAACCCTGGACTACCATCTCTTATGCCTATTTTCGCTGGTAATGCTTCTTTGTGCAGTAGTTGTATGTTCTAGTTCAGTCATTTTTATTTGGTCATATAAAGTCATATTTTCTGAAAAATAAAGTTATATTATCAAGTTTTTCAGGTCACAAAAAATGGCCCTGGTCATTACTCTTGAGGTCAAAAAATGTGAGAGACACTCCACAATAACATGTTCATTCTTCGTTAATTTGTGCAGTTTTTTGTTTTGGTAAGAACCAGCTTGAAACATTATTTTCTAGTTGAAAAGAGTCTCGCTTATTACAGGTAAAAACACAGGGATGCAAACTTAAAGGCCGTAAAATATTCAAAAGCTGGCTACCCTGGAATGGAGTTAGTACATGAATGGAGAGTGGAGCACAGTATGTTTGTTACCTGGATTTTAACAAGAGAAGAGAGTTTGGTGCCATGGAGGTAATATTGAACTCCGATGTAGATCTTTTCAGTGCTTATAAGTAGCCTAACGCAACAACGTTGGCCCATGTGGTCAGTGATGACCGAAAAATCGGCGGAAAGCTACAATAAACACTGGTCACACTCGTGAAGAGTATGGCGAAATTTTTTGCCTCTTTTTTTCAGGCAGGTCGGGCAGCAATGCTCAAGAAGGCAGTCGCTGCCCAGCTGGCACCTTCCAGTTAAGTAATATTGTCGGCAAAAATAAACCGTGTGAGAGACTCGGACGGCATTTGCCCTTTCTTCCGCTCCGACGCGAACTGAAGGTAAGGCACTGGATTGCTGGCAGCTTTCTTTGTCTTGAAATTGGTCAAAAAAACTCCTGAAAATTAGAAAATGAAAAGATCATTGAGCATCTTGGTAAAGTGTGTTAGAAATAAACACCTAGATGTACTGTATATGATGCTGGCTGTAAAGAAAGTTATGGAGCGCACGGAGCACAAAAGTAAATTATCCACTGTGTTGACTGATACGAACATTTATGCTCCCTGAACGCTGACGCAAAAAAACAGAAGCAATTTTCAAGTTTTCAAGGATGAAAACTTGGAAAAGCCTGAGTGACTACATCTTTCAAACTGTCAATGGCATCTGCAAACACTTTGTTATGTGATTAAAGGCGTCTCATCTCACGTTTAGAAGAACCAACTCTCAGCAAGTATGAGGCATGGAAGAGGGGTCTCCAGTGTTGGTTGTAACAGCAGAGTAAGTAGTGGAAGATTAGTATAAGAGGGCACTCGAATTCTTTCCCCTTTTACCTAGGCTTTGACGAAAATGTGTTGTTCACGACTGTTTTTTCACAACAAAACAGTTGATGGTTGAAATTTTTATCACATAAATAGTATTGCTAAACCCACCATTCATCGGTTTACTATTAATTGTTTGTTGATTGAGCCGTTAAGTCAGTGGTTCCCAAACTTGTTCGTGCCGTTACCCAAATTAAGGCAGCGATTATGTCTTATTACCCACAATATTTCGCAGTGATCGATCATAATAAAGAAAAACATTGTGATTTTGGTTCCACATTATCCTTCGAAGAATCGCATATTACCCCCAAGGGGTAATTTACCCCCAGTTTGGGAACCACTGCATTAAGTGATTGCTGTGAAGACGGAATTGAATGATTGTGCTGCTCTCTTCGACACGGGCACAAATCGACTACATACCTGCTTCTTTCAAAGCGTATGTGCTTGAGGATTGAATTGCATTGAACAACGTGGAGCCACTTCGAGAAGAATGTGAAAGGAAAGCAAGGACAAAACTTGTGGTAAATTTCTATTGTTGCGCTTCTGTGCGTTGTTCTAATTCCTGTGGCAACAGCTTATTTGCTGAGTGTATAATAGCAACATATTGTCTTTCGTGCTAGTTTGCTCGTTTCTAATTTTTTTCATGAGTGTCCCATTACATTTGAAAAAGTATAGCACAAGTTCCATGATCCCAAAAATGTTGAAGAGCACTGAATATAAATGAATCTACCTTACTACGCTGTAATATGTGTCAGAAACAAGCAAAAGCATTTTGTGAAGTATTTGTAAAAATATTTCGTGAAACAAGATCCCTTTCAAATAAAACCAGCGCTTCTACGGTACTCAAGTTTCTGAATGTATCTCACGGTTAACAGCAATAGAATGTTCTTAGTTCTAGGTTTCCAGATAGGTAGAAAATTATGTTAGTTGTCTATTGTTATAAAGTTTCCACAAATGGATCGCTTTGAGATTCGCAAGATGTATTTCTGTCAGGTCAATGCACAAAGTTTTTTCCTGTGCTGTATCTACCAGAAACTGTTTGAAAACTTCAATCCAGCTATATTTTTCTGACAGTTTTACAAGTTGCGTGTTTTGCTCTTCCACGCGTTTTTTCACAATGACTCGAACGAAATAAAAATGGACGAATAGGCCACCACGTTTAAACGCAATTTAGTGGAAAGTCTGCTGCGAAATTTACAGAGACAGCAGTACATTTTTAGCAGCAAAATCTGAAAATTCAAAGATTGGTAGAAGGCGCTAGACACCATTCATTTTACATTGGTCACATAAACCACGAACACTCAGATTTTTATGACCACGCTAACATTTTTGGCACAAGTTATGACAGCAGGTATGTGGAAGCAATTTGCTTTAACCCCAATTACTTGAAACTTAAATTTTTTTGAAGATTTTAATTTCATTATTAGAAATGATGGTTTCTGAAAAGAATAATGATCAATCAAGACGTTGATTCGATTTGAACTGAACACCAGTCGGTTTTATTACAAATAAAAGACTCACCATTTTCATGACAATAAATCAGTTAAAACAGATTTTTCAATTTTTCTAAGATATCGTGACTTGACTGGAGTTACTATGATTGTAAATATCCCTATTCATCACTGCTGGGTTTAAAAAAAATAAAAAGCCTGTTTGGTTGAAACACGGATTGGCAAAAACATAAAATTCTTAAGTGACTCCTAAAAATTTGCCAGTGTTGATGAGATGATTCGACTCAGGGCCGCAAAGAGCTGAAATTTTCTGGAGGGGAAAAATGATTGCAACGTGTATTTCCAAACAACTAAAAAAGATTTTGGCACTTTCAAAATTCGGGGAGGCAGAAATTGCCCCGTTGCACCCTTCCCCTGGTTGAAGGCCTGACTCGAATTATCTCGAATAATCTTATTCGTTGCTACCTTGGACTTCGAACCTTAAACTCAAAGTTGTGTGCTTACAACTACTGCCCATCTTCTGCTTCTGAATAAGGGACATAGAAGTAACAGATCTGAACAGTATATTTTTGACAGAAGCGGGATATAATTCATATAGCTCTATAGCAGGGGTCACCAACCTTTTTGAAACAGCGAGCTACTTCTTGTGTACCGATTAATGTGAAGGGCTACTGGTTTGATACACACTTCTGAAATAAAAATGTTGCTCAATTTACCTTCAATCATTTTAGTATTGATATTCGTTAAGGTGAAGACATTGATCATGCTAATGTTATTTTTAGAACAGGCCCGCGGACGACCTACTTGGCCCTTGCGGGCGACCTGGCGGCCGCGGGCACCACGTTGGTGACCCCTCCTCTGTAGGAAGCAGCCTACAATTACATACTTTTTCGCTGAATAAAATCGTTTGACCGATGGCCTACAGTTCTAAGCGTGCTAGAGCATCAGGCTTGTACACGTCACTTCAAATATTAACATTAGATAACATGGTAAAATCAACCTCAGTTGCAATAGCTCTCTCTTTTCGCCAGAATATCTTGCCTGAATTAGTGACAACCTGTTTAAGTATTTAGACAGAATCCATAGGTACCTAAGCTAAGTGGAACAGTTGGTTGAGTACGCGCCAACAAATCTGTTAGGCTGGATTCGACCCCCGGCCGTGTCATACGGAAGACTTGGAAACCAGTGCATTACCAACTTCGCACTTCATGCATCGCATTTATTCAGCTTGTATCACTGACATATGAACTTTAGATTGCATAGTTGTGAGAAGCAGGAAAAAGAGTAAGTGGAAAACTACGAAGTCGAAGCAACGCACAATGATGTAAGATTCATGTAAATCATAGGCTTTTGGCAGATAGTGGCAACCGTAGCAAATATTACTGATTTAATAGTGAAGCTGATTTGTAGAAAGCGGTGCATAAGAATCGTCACAACTTAACAGTAAAGTTTTTTTAATGAAAATATTGCAATATAGAGGAGAGACAATTTTTTTCGTGACTTGGAGGAGCGTATGAATTCAAGCCTTGCACAAAGTCCCCGCATTTCTTGAAATCATTTTAGCTTTGAAATTCAACAGGACTAAAAAAATTTGGATTTTAGACATCTTTAACGCGACATCCTGTATTCATTTAAAGGGAAATAGCAACGCACACATTACCACATTTATTCGATTATAAGCCGCGGCTTATAAACTTTTTTTCATCATTTCGTGCGGCTTATATTCAAGGGCAGCTTACAATCAAGGGCAGGTTATATATTTTATTTCTTTACCTTATCGAAAGATATAAATGACGCTTAGTCTTTCCTTGGCTGCGTTTTTTTTAGCAAACTCTCTTTTCGCATTCTATTTTCTTCAGCATCACGTGCACATCCGTTCAGGGGTGTAGTGCTAAAAAAAGAGGTGTGGGAACGCCGTAATGAAAGCAAGACTGCACCAAATAGTTCGAATAAAGTGAGCATTCGCCTACATCAATTTCCACTGTATCTTCCTGTTTTACTGTAGACTTTTGACTAGCAGTTCGAATCTGCGTGTCGCTAGCATATCTGTGAGGATCGCAGCCATGTTTGTAATCTAGTGCAAAAATGTGTGGGAACGCGTTCCCACAACCAAAAAAGGTGTGGGAATGCCGTTCCCACGCGTTCCCACCCCACTACACCCCTGCATCTGTCACAGGAGAGATTATGATAAACACAAGGCAGTTCTATAGTAGTGCCGGGAAACGCACAATACGCGAACGTCACGAATGCATCTCAGAGGCTAAGGTAACCCATGTTCAAATGCGGCTTACAATTAGGGTTGCCAGATGGTCGGTATTTCACCGGCCTGGCCGGTATTTCACTGCTAATTTAGCAGAGGCCGGTAAAAGGCCGGTATTTTGAAAATCAGTGCCCGAGGCTGGTATTTCGAAAATAAATAATTTGCCGTAACTTTGAAAAGAACTAACGCCGATTTTCTCAAATTATAATGACTCTAGTAGTGAATCTTGTCAGGACAGTTCCTTCAGCAAACTTTATTTGCAGCTGTTGACGCAATCCTTGGTACGATTGTCACGTCACACACACACCAAAATACAAATGAGCCAGCCAAAATAGGGCAAACTGTGGCTTAACAATACGCATTGTCTCTGTTTTCCTTGTGCAGCTTACGAATTACGACAAAGCTTAGATCTGGTCTGGCACTGTTGACAAAATGGCCGGTATTTTTACAAAACGCATCTGGCAACCCTACTTACAATCAAAGGCGGCCTAAAATAATTTTTTACCGCCATTTCGTACGGCTCTCATTCAAGGGGGTCTGACAATTAGGAGCGGCAACAATCGAGTAAATAAGGTATAACAAATAATTTAGCTGTTATTCATTCGTTTTACAGTACAAGCCTACTAATTGTTACCATGCTGAGATGTAGTTTACATCTGGATTTTCCCGTATCAATGCATTTGTCAGGAGCTCACACTGCACGTTTATGCGAATAAGTTATCAACGGTGTCGCCGCAGGGACTTTGGGCGTGAAACCGAAGAACACAGCGTCCTGTTACCTGTTTATATGCATTGTGCAAAAGCAAAGCAAGACCAAACGGCTGCGACTTACTTTGAAAACTCCGTTATATCATCTCCGATCAAAACCTCTTCACGCCGGATCGCTTTTAGAAGGGAAAAGAAAAATTTCTGCACTACATTCCATTCATAAAGGTCAATGTAATGACCGAGACATTCCAGAACATCACACCTACACAGGCAAAATAATTATAGCATACTGTACAGCTGTTCAATATCATGTTTGAGGAGATTATATTACGCAGTTGTAATGCCATTCTAAAACACTATAATCCAATATCAAACACTCTCAATACATTTTGAAAGAATTTCAATAATACTCGACCGGGGGCGTAACGGCGGGCAAGGGGGGCACATTTCTCCGGGCGCCGAATCACTGCAGGGGGGGCCGAAAAGTCCCAACAATGTCACAAGTACTTTCTTCAATGCAGTACATTTGCTTCCTAGAGACCTGAGATTCGACAAATGGGGCGCCAAATTTTCTCCTTGCCCGGGGCGCCATCTAACCTCGTTACGCCCCTGTACTCGACTTCACGCTACAGTCAGTTACATTCAGGTCTCATTATGGGAAGTGAACATGATTAATACACCATGCGGCTGAGCCACTTATGAAATTTCTGAACATTAACAGTGATCATAGGCGTACGGGAAGGCATTTTACTGGGGGGGCGGAAAAAATTTGCCCTGAAACTAACAATTTGCCCTAAAAATCGACAACTTGCCCTGAAACTAACTTTTTAGTTTAATCCAAATGGGGCCTGAAACCTTATGTAAATCTGTTCTATACAGTTGAATTCATTTATAAGACT
>JGI24158J21664_10013716_pt1 | contig 10681 bp, 7 predicted proteins | sample Ectturendosymbi3_FD_21664 | JGI IMG/M metagenome (IMG submission 21664)
TCTATAGCAGTGCTTTTCCAGCATCTTTCTTGATTGGTGACGAACAAAATTTATCCACAACGGTTCTTCAGATCACAAAACATCCATGATTTCAACATAAACCGAACTCATCTATCTGAGGTGTCATTGTATCAGGCGCATAACCAGGGGGATAATAACCCCCCAATTCCAAAAAATTGCACCAAAAATGTTCAGGCTAATCAAGCCTTTCATGTACAAACCAAACAAATACTTCAGTGCAAATCAAAGAAACTGCTTAAGGAACCTATCCTACTTCAGCCTTAACACGAACCTGATCAAAGCAGTATGGTTTACCAATTTTCCATGATTGAAACAAACGTTGTGTATGGTATTTAGGTTATTTACCGGTATTTAAAAGTGCTCGGCTAGGAAGTGAACAGGTTCCTTTGAAACGAACGTTGAGACGGCTAGAAATTATTTGCCTTGAACTCATATAATACCTTGCTCAGGAAATAAGGTGTAAAAGCTGTTTCTAGTAAAGTTCAGGTACCACCATCGTTGCGTCAGCGTCATAATACCAACCTACTAGAAATTCTAACTGGAACGCCGTACCGGCAATAATTCTTTTACCGAAACGGCGTTCCGGGCCGTTCCGGCTTACTTTCACCTCTGAGTAAGACTCTTTTATTTTTGCTATCAATCAGCTCGTTGTTTTGCTACTTGAAACTCAAGTCGAGCTGTTCAAAGACTACATGAGTTATTTTGCAACCAAACTTGTAATAGCGGCTTGACTGATCAACACTATTGAGATTTTTTCTGCCGTTCAGATTGACAAACTTAACGGCTTGATTCAAACTTCAGCGGCTTGATTAACGAACTTTCTCGACATTTTTTTTGTGCCGCTCATACTCGTCTTTACGATTTGCAAACGGAATCAAACTTCTACTACCTCGCGCATTTTACGTCAAACTTTAGCTGAAACAAATGTGCTGTTTTGACAGATGCATTATTGTTACTGAATAGCAGATTTGCTTGCTCTGCTGTTTTTTCTGTTCATTTGATTTTTGTGGTATCTGTGTTGCTTGCTTTGTGCTGCTACTAGGTGCTACAGTTCATCTTAGTGCACGTTAACTCGCTTTGATGATCTAATTTCTTTCCGGATAAGTTTTCCGACGTAAACTTACTGTTTTCCGATAGACAGAGTTTTTCTGCTCGTGTATGGTTTAGCAAGAGGTTTAGGCACCCCTACCCTTGTTTTCCCTTTTTATGGCAGTTCACTTACATGAGGACACTGTCGCGACTTGTAGCTAAAGCTACTTTCAAGAAACGGGTTGTTAAGACCAAGTTAAACCCATCACAGGGCACTTCAGGTCACTTACGCACGGGTAAACCGTACTTTTTCCTCGTTACTTCTGCCTTGACACCGTCCAACACTTCCATCACTAACTCATCATCATTTTCAACTCCATCCATTATGACTACTGAACAACAGACTTCTACCACTGTGTCGTTAACAACAGCCACAACTCAAGCACCTGTGACGACAGTTCCTTCTAACACACCGGTTAGTGGAAGTGAAATGTTACTTGGTATCGACACGATGCCCAGTAACAGTCCTTCGCACGCACATGCTTCAGCAACTCTCGGGTTTCTTGGTGCCAGTTTCTGCTACGGATCAGGAACCGTATGGCGATGCTGCTTTTCAAACTAATTCAACAAAATTACGAGCGCAGACTGACCACGCAATTATAGCTAGCAAGTTAATCATTATCTTGCGTGCTGTCGAAATGCATACGAGTAAATAACAGAGCTGTTGCAAATAAACCTTCATCTTAAACGTTGCAATCGCTTTTTGCAGCAGACTTTTTCGAAGATTTATCGCAATGTTCAGCTTGCATAATGTACTGAGTGAAACCTGCCGAAATCATAGTTAAAAACAAATACTATACGCAAGTTGGATATTCTGTGTTGTGTCAAGTGAAAAACTATTGGTGATGGTGCAAACGTAACACGGAGTAGCCTTGCAGGCTGCAAGGCCGGCTTCAGAACAAAGCCGAATCTTCTTTGCATTCGCTGTACGCTAAGGCGCGAAAATCCGCAGCACTCACTGTGAATTAGTCCAAAATGCTATCTTGGGTGAATAGAGAGATCTCAGCTACGATGGTTTGGCCACAAGACCAGAATGTCCCTGGAAAAGATTGGCGAGGCAGGTTCTGCCTTAAGGCGGCTTCACACAAAATCCGGTTACGGCTTACGATCCGGCTTATGGCCAACGGCAGTCTTCCCACATGCAGCAAGAACATCATCACCGACGACACCGGCAATCCGTCTTATTTAAAACAATTTTAAGTAAGCCGTAAACCGGTCGAAACCGAGAAAATTCACCCGGATACGACCAACGGAGCTTGTGTGAAGACTGCCGTTGGCCATAAGCCGGATCGTAAGCCGTAACCGGATGCTGTGTGAAGCCGCCTTTATATTGTTTCCTGACTGTGAATGCTTAACAAGTAGCAACAACCATTCTGATAGCGATCTATCACTACCTCTCTCACAGTATGCTATACATACTGACTTTGTGAGCCATGTTGATACATTGATGTCCAATGATCTCTCCTTGCTGCTTTGTATCATAAGATCCTTGTATAAAAATATAGACAAGCTTGAAGAAATCGTATCACCATGTTCAAAACCCCCAGATATTATAGCACTGTCGGAAATCAGAATTAAGGAAACTTCAATTATAGCACCACTTGTAGGCTATAATCTCATTAACGAAAATTCCCAGCGCAAGCTGGAGGTGTAGGTGCCTACATAAAAAAAAATCTGAAGTATTTTCAACGACGTGACCTCCAGTTCGAAACAAGTGGATGCGAAAACATATGGTTTGAGTTATCAGGAAAACGTCAGAAAATGATAATAGGAACAGTGTACAGACACCCTCAATACAACATAGATGAGTTTTCTCAATCATTGTCTGAAACAATCACAAAAATCGCAAAAGTATTTATTCGTATTACATACTAGGCGATATTATTATAAATCTATTTATTGTACTAAATGATAGCAAAATACAACAGTTTATAGATACTTTATGTGGTCTTGGCTGCTACCCAGTTATAAATAAACCAACCGGAGTGGTAAACGAAACAGAGTCATGTACGAAACAGACCATATATACACAAATATAAGTTGTCCACTGGAATAATGCCTTCTAATATTGTGCATGATATTAGTGATCACTATCCAACTTATTTGACTGTGAGTAAAGCTCGATTAAAAAAGATGTCAAACAAAGATTCTTTGGAGATACAACAAATGTTGAAGTCATTACTTTTGACCGCGACCTACACGAAATTTTAGATTCGTTACCGATGCAATACTCAGAATGGAATGTTGATGAAAAATTTGATTTTATTGTATGGTCTATGAAAAGTCTTGCGGATACACACATGCCTGTTAGGAAGTACACAAGAAGGGAATATAAACTTAAACTAAAGCCATGGATAACACAAGGGATCATCTCTTCTATCAAACATAGACACTACTTTTTTTGCATTTACAAAAATCAAAACTACCTACAGATCATGAAAGTTACAAAAAATTTCGAAACCACCTTACTCATAAAAAGGAATTAGCTAAACGCAAATACTACGAAGAGCAATTTGCCCAAAACAGCAGAAACTCAAAAGGAACTTGGACATTAATCAATGATATTTATGGCAAAACCAAACCATCTAGTTTTCCCCAAAGATTAAAAGTTGATGGACGAGTTTACTCATCCACAAAATTACTTGCAGATGCATTAAATCATAGTTTTGTTTCTTCGGCTCAGGAAAATTTAACACCTACTGGCCCATTTAGAACTACTGATGCAAATATTAAAGAATATCTTTTACCACACTAAATGAATTCCATTTTTTTACAACCAACCACTCCTGAGGAAATACTTGCACACATTAACGGATTAGACTCTAAAAAGTCATGTGGACACGATGATATTCCGATGCGCGCTTTGAAACTGTCAAAATATTTGCTGACACCTTTTCTATCAAATTTTATAAACGAAAGCATATGTGACGGTGTCCATCTGGACAATCTAAAAATCGCTAAAGTAATACCTAATTTTTATGTCGGGAGATAGCGAAATTCCCACTAACTGCAGACCGATATCAGTTCTGACATTTTCATCAACACTAAAAAAGCCTTCAAAAAACTATGCATGTTTTATTTTGAGACGTTTCGGATTATCTGAAAGTTCTGAAGTACCTTTCAAAAATATTTGAAAAAGTACTGTACGTTAGACTGGACATTATTTTACCAATAACAACTTGTCAAGTCAGCAACAATACGGTTTTCGCAATAACCATTCCACACCCCTGGCTATTACAGACTTGTATGGAAACTTTCTTCAGAACCTCGATAAAAACTTACATCATGTGCGGTTTTATTGGATCTAAGATAAGCATTTGACTCAGTGAATCACTCCATTTTGCTAACAAAACTTGAGCATTACGGCGTAAGAGGAAATTCGTTTAAACTAATACAGACTTATCTCTCCAACAGAAAACAGTACGTTCAAGGGGGAAATGCTAAATCATCTTTAAATTCAATTACTTCTGGGGGTCTATTTTAGGCCCATTGTTTTTTTAAATATTTATAAACGACTTACCAAATTCAAATTTTATGAAAACTATACTTTTTGCTGATGATGCAGTTTTACTTCAAAGCGACAGCAATCTGGAAAAATTACAAAACTTGGTGAATCGTGAAATGACAAAAGTAATGGTTTGGCAAACTGCAAACAAACTCTCTCTAAATATCTCAAAAACAAACTATATGTTAATCACAAACATGTAAGCACAGAATCCTTCGCAGTAAATGTAAGCCGTAATCGTATTGAAAAAGCTTTGACTTGCAAGTCCCTTGGAATAATTGTAGATGAAAAACTGACTTGGAAAGAGCATTGTAAATAGTTGTGTTGCACTATATCCAAATATGTTGGTGTAATGTATAAAGTTAAACATTGTGTTAATAACCAAGCATTACGTATGTTATACCACAGCTTAATAAACTCACGAGCACAGTATGGGATTATTGCCTGGGGAAGAGCAGCTTCATGCCATCTACAGCCAATGTCGGTTGTTTCAAACCTCGCCATAAGATGCTTGAACACAAATAACCTTTTGAACAACAAAGTTACTACCATTTATAAAACGCAAAAAATTCTCCAACTAAAAGATATATACACTCTTGAAGTGAGCAAAGTCATGTACAAATATACTAACTCTCAGCTACCCGCTACGTTTATCAATTATTTTAACCTCATTTCAGATGTTCATTCATATAATACAAGAATATCAGAACTCGACAATTTGCTTACCAAAAGCACGTTCAAACTCAGGTGCTAAAATAATGAAATATAGTGCAATAGAAATCTGGTCAAGAATTCCTTCAGAAAAAAAATAGAACGTGTTTGGCACTTTTTTTGGCAGAGTATAAGAAGTATGTATTACTCGGCTACTAGAAACATACTTCGTGTTCTTTTTGATTGGTGTACATAAACCAAGTGGTTTGATTTAATTATTTAACGTCGTTACAGTGAAAACTGTCAAATCATGCAGTATCTCCGTTAAATATTATATCGTTTGATTTCTGTTGCGTTCACAAAATTTTTCGCATCAAATCAGTGTATGAAGTAGTGGGATGCCTTAGTCTGTAGACACAAATCAAGAGAATTTCCGTTCCCAAGCATGCATTGACAGCGAGTTGTTTTCCGCAAAGCATGATTGCGCGACTGGTTCTCAACCTGCTTAAATCTCGTGACACTATTGCGGTGCTGCAGCGGTCCATAGCTTTTGACGCATTTCCTCTCTAGCATTCACGAATATTTTTGAATGTGTGAAAACAGTGCCGTAAATCTTTAATTTGACAACTTTAAAATATTTTCTTCTGGTGCCTTGACCTTACCTGCAATGCGTTTTTGCTTCAATAAACCGTACAACCGCATTACACATATTACATTCTCTACCCAGAGCAAAAACTTATACAAACTATTGTGCACTGTTCCCTTTACACTATAAACAGCTTCGTCCTAGGGAGGTCTGCAGCCTAAATAACCCTGGGTCTTTCCGCAGCCTCCCACTCCCTCATGCATTTTATAAATCGATGTACTTGGAAGTCATCGCAGTACGACATATTAATAATCATTCAGGCGTCATTCAGGCGTGTGTCTTCAAAGCTTGTGTTACATCAAAGTAAACGTATTAGCGCCATGAGGCGCATACTATCTACTGTCTCTACGTATGTACGCTCGTACTTTTGTCATGTATTTGTGTGTTCCTTGTTACTGCGATGCATGTTTAAAGTCTAGCGCCTTGTGTGTGGGAGTGAAGACGTTACACAATACAATACTCCAATCATTTGTTATATGAGTAGGCCCTACTTGGTGGATGTCAGTATGCTTGCTGACTAAACACAGCAACTGTTCGAGCTTGTGCTATTTNACATAAGACTATTGCGATCAGCATGAAACTGTCTTATTTCTGTAAAAATCATAGACATGTCTTATTTTCTGTAAAAAAATCATATTCGACGCTACGTTTGTGGCATCACCAATAGTTTTTCGCTTGACACAACACAGAATATCCAACTTGCATATAGTATTTGTTTTTAACTATGATTTCAGCAGGTTTCACTCAATTCATCATGCAAGCTGAACATTCATAGGCAGATCCAGGGGGGGCTGAGGGTGCTGAAGCCCCCCTAACTTTGTTTCAGATACGTTCTTTGATCGATGGTTCCCGACACAGAAATGTCCATTGGGGTGATTTTTCGTATAGCCTTTAAATAAACCATTTCTTGTACAGGGATAGGGACGAAAATATTAAATGCAAAGCGTATTTTGCTGAATTTCGATAGTCTGAATGTGTTTATTTCGCTATAGTGAAACTTCTAATAAACAAGTTTACATATGAAAAATATGGTCGCGATGTTGTATAAATACCCAATGTAATTGTTTACATAATGTATTTACATTACATATATGTTCTATGAACCGCACGTACATAGGCGTAGCCAGGGGGGCAGGGGGGCATGGCCCCTCCAAATTTTTAGAGTGTCTCGTCATTTTGTGCTTTAAGAGGCAGTATGTCAAACAATATACTGTTGCTCGCCTAAAATCAAATGTTTTGACCCACCAAAATTTTGGGCTGGCCATGCCACTGCACATGTAAGTATTTAAACTCTTGTTTCATTTGAGTAAGATTGGGCTTCTTGTGGACAAAAGATGAATAAGCAGCTGTCTCAGGAACATCACTAGAAAGTTTTCAATAAGGGGGCTTGACATACTCAAAAATGTCAAAAACTACACTGATTTATAGTGTTTCATGTTTTATAGTCGAAATAACTGGCTAGATTTATTTCGATTAAAAGAGTTAGAAAAGTTATAGCTTTTTTAGCTACACCATGTTTCCAACTATCCCGTTGTGGTTCTTATAAAAATGCCCTCTTCAACTTCTCAGCAGACAACAGCATACTTAACACAGTAATCAACAATACCTGTGCTTTACAAGCACTGGGATCACTAATGCAATTTTTGCTTAAAACAGAGCTTATTGTATTTCTTATTTTACCAACGGCAAAAGTATACACATCATGACGTTCACTAACCACACTGCGTCACTTACGACAACCGAACTGCATTCACTAGTCTCACTATGCAGTCAATAAAGCTACACTCTTTCAAGAGCAGCGTCAACAGTTAACTTCGCACTTACTTACACATAAGAAAAATGACACAATCGTCTATTGCAAGCGTATTTAAAAACATCCACTCTACTGCACCTTTCTTTCATGATTTTCCTGACGTCTTAGGTACCCCGTATTTGATTGGTTAATATAATCCCTTTCTTTTAGGTTATACATGACGTACCATTCGCCATTTCGTAATAGGTTCCACGTATCCCAAATTTATTTTGCACCAATTTCGCTCATGCCTTGGTTTCCCTTATCCCAAGTTAGTGATTTGAATTGTTCCTGCCACAGCAGTGACGTGTTTAACATCTCGTCATGCTTCTGGCAATTTTAGTTACTTGCCCAGGAGAACTCGTTTTCAGCAAGCACCTCTCCTGTTTTGTATGACCGAATGCTTCCAACCACACCCTGCCTTTAGCCGAAACACCAGGGCATAGTTCAGTACAACAAGCATCAGATCCATACAGCAAGTTCATCATCCAAAAATCGTTTCCCCACTCTCTTTCATTGCCTAATTTCGCGGTTTATATAGGCGAACATTCCTGTTCATTTTGCCTTACATGCTAACAGCAGTACATGTTGCAATCATCATGCCTTGTCAACAGTACATGCTGCGATCATCATGTCATGCAAACAGTACATGCTGCGATCATCATGTCATTCTAACAACATGACATGTTGCAATTGCGTAAACACCTGCAGCATTTCTTTCACCATTCAAAAGTTGATAATCGCTTGTTAACACTTAAAAAATAACACCATATAATTTAACATTTTTTAGTTATACCTCGTCACTTGTCAATTCATTTACGCATTGTTCCAACGCATCTTCGTTAACAAGGCTATTTAGCACATCAGCACGCGTTACACTGGCCTTTGTTTCTTGTATGGTTAGTGTTTGATATGTAGTTGTAACGTTCCAATCATGCATGATTTGATTAATCAATTCTGATGCTTCTCGTATTCCTTGCACATATATTCCATTATTCATCAATGTTAAACCGATTGCGTAGACTTTTTGTTCTTCTACGTCAAACATACGTAATTCAATTTTATGGCCATCTTCTGCATGCCATACTAACCAATTTAAAACCAGTGCCATTACTTGTTCATCTGTCATTTCATTTAATGCGTGCGTAAGTTCTTCTTTTTTTCTAACTCCAAATATCCGTATTAGTTTCCTAATACTGCGACGCTTGTGACAGTGTTCTTTTAACTCTTGTATCAGATTCATTTTGTTTCACACTATCCAATCATTAACTTTCTTATCATCTGAAATGTTTGAATATCTTGACCGTCAACAGCTATTATTTTTCTTAATACATAATATATATGCACACTCATATCTAACAAACAACATACATTTTGCACACTTTCTGTTATCACATAATTACTTTATGCTTTCTGCGCACATTGTTCTTTCCACCTTAAAGCAGCTTGCAATTCATCTTCCATTAAATTGTTTACCACATCTGTACGTCTCACGCTTCGTTGAATTTCAATGCTTGTCAGCGTGTAATTATTCACGTCACAACAAAAGTAATATTCTGTTTACCCCATCAACGACTGTCAATCATAATTCGTCACCATAAAGATAACACACTGCTAAGAGCTCATCATACGTCACTGACTCCAAGTTTCCACAAGTTGAAACCAGAGTGGTCGTTGACTCACTCCAAACTTCGCGTTTCCAAACATTGTCTGATCAATTTCATTGCCTTTATGAAGCAATAAACACCTTCCGGTGAAAGTGCCAGCTTAATTATTGCTTTCGAAATTTTTGGTATGTTTGTCTCTACGCGTACCCCAAGCGTTTTTTGGCGGGGATGGACAGTTGTGCTTGTTTTCGAAATAATGTACCTTTTTTCGACCTTCAAGTTATTTTCTGTGTTCAAATGACTTCGAATCACGAGCATTTTGTTTCAAATAGTTTGTGATTGATAGTTTGCCACTGATGGGCAGGTATTTTTGTAAAAAAAATTCGCCATTTTGGCTGGACAATCGTGATGTGCAGGGGCGTAACGAGGTTAGATGGCGCCTGGGGAAAGAAACAAGTTTGGCGTTTCCATGTTCGAACCTGAAATCTTTCGGAAGCAGATGTACTGTTTTGAAAAAAGTGATTATGGCATTGTTGTGACTTTTTGGCCTCCCGCAGTGATTCGGCGCCCTAGGAATTGTGCCCCCTTGTTCCCTCGTTACACCTCTGGTGAAATGCAATAAAAATCGTAGAATTTTCCAAAATAAACAAACTTTCAAGGCCGAACGTCATAAACTTCCATTCCATGAACATCTGCAATTTTCGAACACAATAGGCCTACCGCATGGATTTTGCACAGACTGCCAACAAAGGTTACAGGCAGCATTTCAAGTTTCTTCGTGTAGTTTTTGTGTCACTTCTAACCCTGCCCCACGCGTTTTCTCGGCGTGGACCTGTGTTTGTTTTGCTAACAATAAAACTTTTCCGGCACTCAACAAGTTACTTTTTTAAGGTTAGATATGTTTTGAGAATAATTTCTTAATTTCTTAAAGGCCGTTTCTTCTCCGGAAAAGTCCCAGTAAGCCTGGGTAATGGTGAGAATGTGATTTAGAAAATATGTGTATGAGGTTAGTTTTGTTAAAAAGTTACCTGAGCAGTGGGGTCTTCACTGCTATGCAGTCAGTACACATGCGGATGAAGCCGCACCCTAAAAAAAAATCCTGGACCGTCCTTGAGCCGCACCCTAAAATAATCCTGGATCCGCTTATGACATTGCGATAAATCTTTGAAAAAGTCTGCTGCAAAAAGCGATTGCAACGTTTAAGCTGAAGGTATATTTGCAACATCATTTACTCATATGCAGAGGTGGGCAACCGCTACTTTGATAATGGCGACGCTACATCTCCCGCTATTTGTTAAATTTAATTGCGGCGCTACTGCATCCGTCACTGAAAAATAGTAGCGAGCTATCGCTACCGCTCTTCGCTACCG
>JGI24158J21664_10013718_pt1 | contig 10681 bp, 5 predicted proteins | sample Ectturendosymbi3_FD_21664 | JGI IMG/M metagenome (IMG submission 21664)
TATTTTCTTCGTCCATAACTTTCTCAGCTATTTCATTACATCATTGTTTTAATGTTTTCATATCATCCAGGTCCAAAGGTCGTTCTTGTCATTTCACACTGTCTGTGCTTTAGGCATTTCAATGCTCAGATTCTCATAGGTATTATCCATGGTTTCACATATTTTGTCTTTGTAAATTTCTTTATTGAAACCATTTTGTTGTAAGGAAGTTCCTACAACAACAATTAACTCCATCTGGCTGTCTGAACAGCAGGCTGCGCAAATGTGTAACTTTGGTCGTAAGCACCAAAGGTATCTTCCTGCTATGCAGTACAAAATAAGAGAAGACTACCTGGGCTAGACATAGTAGCCTACACTTTTACAACAATCACTACACAAAACACGTTGATCAAGCGGAGGTCTCACTTCTGGACGTATACAACTAGGCATGTAGCAGGACAGGAAAAATGAGCGCGAGGCCTATCAGGGCAAAGTAGTGACCCCGAAACGCTTAGCGCAACTGCGCAAGTGTACAGTTCGCTCATGACCGATCCTTTGCCTGCAGAGGCAGGCTGCGAAACTTGCTAGAGGATGCTGTTCTTTTTTGCCACACATGTTGTACAGTATCGTAGCATTTGCCACCAGGTTTGAAATCAAGCAGATGGATTAGCTCTTCTGGCGATTATTTTATTATTAGCCGACGTCCCGTCCACCTGTTCAAGTGGGTGGGCGAAACGTCGGCTAGTAATAAGCCACAGGAAATAAGAAATCAATCCGACTAATAATAAGCCGACGTTTCGCCCACCAACTTAAATACACTTCTACGATTTTTCTGTGGCATGTTGTTCACCCATTCCTATAACGTGATGATCAGTTTTGCGTTTTTTTTGTCTTTGTACATCATACTGCTCATTGTTTCTTGTTATTATAAGTTGCATGTTATTCTATTCGAATAACATGCAACTTACAATAACAACAATGTTATTATAATGCTATTATTATATTATACAATGTTAATATAAGAAACAATGTTATTATAATGTTATTTTGTAAATGTTATTATAATATTAGAAACAAGATTTTATTTGAATAAGAGCCGATGATGCCTACATCGTAGGCGAAATATATACTCTGTAGATCTTAAAGTGTCTGATTCTTTGCCGAGAAAAGATATCTATCCGTAGNGTAGACAGTGGTGCATGTTATACGTGATTAAAAAACATTGCCCTGAGGAAGATTAAAAGAAGTTTATTGGTTACGATACAATACAGCAATGCGCGCAAGAAAAACACTGCTAACAAGCACTCGCAACTAGGACGCCGAAAAAAACCTGAAGTTATCTAGTCGAGGCGCCCTAGAGATTTGTTAAAACAAAGACAATGCCACAATGCATAAATACATTTTAAGCATCGCAAACACAAAAGCAACAACAACTGTGCAAAGCACATGATTCACAAAAAGAAAAATACAATCAAGCAAATTTCGTTTTCATCATATTCATGGAGAAGTCATATTTTACCATTAAAAAGTATATAACCATATATGGTTGGGCAAAAACGTATTCATAGTTTAACAGACGATCCTTATAATGTTTGCAGAAAGTGACATAGGGCAAGATTTTCGGACTCTGTTCGATTTCTATCTAGAGCGCAGCCCCTCTATAAGAAATACTTTCTTCCAGAATTTGTACACACTCTTTGCATTAAATAATTTTGGTTGCCAGCGAATCTAGTTCTGTATGAATGAATATTAGAAATATTTTTGAAGAAATTGTCAAAGATTTTGGGCAGCGCACCATGATGTAGTTATGCATAAATTTTGCCAATTCAAGCCGACATATATCATTTAGTTTTAACAAATTGAGATTTTGATATAAAGGAGTAACGTGACAACTGTAGTTACTAAATGTCATCATTCTTAATATATTATTATGCAAAACGTTCGAAGGTTGCAGGACGGAATTGTTTGAGGAAACCCACTTGAACAGGTGGGTAAAACGTTGGTTAATAATAATCGCCACAAAGGATAATTTATCTGCATGCTAGCGGATTGCTGTACTCTTGGTATTTATTGCGTAACAATAGCACGACAATTGTAGTTACTAACTGTCATTATTCTTAATATATTATTATGCAAAACCTTCAAAAGCTTCAGGACGGAATTGTTTGAGGAAGCCCACTTGAATAGGTGGGCGAAACGTCGGCTAATAATAATCGCCATATAGGCTAATTTATCTGCTTGCTGGCGGAATGCTGTACTCTTGGTCTTTATTGCGTAACAAAAACACGGCAATAAATCTTCAAATGTTTACTTCAAGTTGCAGTACGGTAGTAGGTGCTTTGCCGCATATGACCAGGGCTACCACTGAGGGTTTTTTCACCGAGATCTGTTTTTTAGTCGACCTGTGTGTTTAGGTTTAATTATGAAAAATCGAGTGAAATCTGTGTTTTTTGAAGCGATAAACTCGTCAGCAACTTCAATGTGTTCAATAATATAAAGATAATTTTACATTACAGTATAACTTTACATTACAGTATAATAATACAAAGATAACTTTACATTATAACTTTACATTGGTTCCATTTGAATAAGAGCAGATGGAGCCCACTGCGTAGGCGAATTATATAGGCCTACTCTGTAAGACCTTAGCGTCTGATTCTTTGCTGAAAAAGGATTTCTTTCTATAGACAGTGTTTTACATTACAGTGTTCAAATGCGCACATCAGGTGAGAAAGTACGAATATCGAATGAAGCACAACGTGTTCAATCGGTTTCGTATTCTCATATAAAATCATCGTAAGGGTTATATACAGTGGTGTGTTTAAGGGAAGACAAGTGAGGCACTTGCCTCTGGCCCCTCTTTGCAACAGTAATGTGTAAAGTACCTTGCTTTCAAAGGGACCCAATAGCAACTGTAATGTATAAGCAGGCTACTTTTCTTTCAAAGGGGCCGCCAACAGCAATTGTTATGTGTAAATACTGTACCTTGCTTTCAAAGGGGCCCAAAGTAAGTGTAATGCATAAGCACTTTCTTTCAAAGGCCGCCCAACTTCATTGATTTCTAGTGCTGCATCTTTCGATTTAGGGGATCGAAGCTTTCTCTGGGGGGCTAAGTGGTGAACGGACTGAGTTGTGAGCTCCCTGTGACAGCGTGTTCCCCCCCAATTAGGGGTATGGAGTGCGGCTGGTATGGCTCTGCATGCAATCCTACCCCAACCAAATCTCCATTGATAGGCTGCTAAGAGTAGAAAAAGAAGTTTGACCAACATCGAGCGCACTTCATAAAATACGTTTCAATGAACTTTTTACTTCTTTTTTACTTACTTCTGGCGGTATGGATCTCCCTTGTATCCGCCCAAGGAAATGTGATTTAAAATCCAAAAACACAAACCCAGAAGCAATATTTTAGTTATTTGGGTCGCTTTTGTAAAGATCTTTCTATTGTTTGCAGGCGAAACTTCTGAATGATAACAACCAAGTAAAGAAGTAAATTTCAGATAGTCTTTATCGGCTACGTACGATTTCACCCATTTGTCCAGATTTGCAAGCAAACTCCATTAACTACAGTATGAAAAGGAACTGCACTCATTTTTCGTAAACTATCAGATAGCGTTTGATCAACTTGAAACAAGTGTTTGTTCAAAAAACTAATAAAAGAAGCTAGCGCAAATCAGTTTCCCGAAAGATAAGTACACTTGCCATCATGGACCGAGTTTAAGGGGTGGACGGGGAGACATGTTCCTCCCAACTTTTGGACAGGGGGAGACATAAAATCTTTTGTCGCCCCCAAGATTTTGTGATAAANTATAATGTAGTTGTGCAAAATTCATGGTTGCATTACTGTTGGAGATTTCCCCAGCATACAGGCAGGGAATTAATAGGAAAAATGAACATTATAACTGGATTATCTGTAGACACACTATACGATTGACTAGGTAACCTGAATTGCCGTGATTGTTGATAATTATGTTTGTTAATTTGAATTACCGAATTGGTGTCCACATAAACTTCACTCAATCACGAATTCGTGCGCTGGTCTGTAGCCCGCAGTCAGAATACGGTTGCCACCAGGCCCGTAGTTAGGGGGGGAAACGGGGGCAATGTCCCCATAGTTCCAAAGTTTTCAGGTTAATAAAATATTTGAAGTATAGGCAAAGAAATACTTCAGTGCAAATCAACGAAACTGACTTAGGGAACCTATCCTTCTTCAAATTTTAGTTGAATACAAACTTGTATCTGAACTTTTGTAATAAATGACGGCAAGTAAAAACAATTGGAATAACGCTTTTCGCAGCTGTTTTTGGCGCACCAGCTTGCTGTATCCCACCTAATGGTACGAAAGCTTCATTTCAAGACCATCGCAAAATCCTCTTTTTTAACCGTGGGTGTTAAAAATACAAACTATCCTTGTTTCCAATGTCAGCGTAGCCTTAAATCAATACCGAAGATTTTTGTTGTTGCACAGTTCTAAAACAAGATGCGTGGATATGGCGGCGATATAAATTTTATGTCTTGAGGTTCAAACTTTGGCTAAGAAGCGATTCAGTTTCAAAACCTTCTTCATTGCACTATAGTCACTGCTTAGCAACAATAGCATTCATTTTAGATATTCATTTGTGATGACATGTATTGTGGCGGTTCAATCACAATTATGTGGAGCCTTAACATTCTCATCAACGGTTTCCCTTTGCCTTGCCGGCGAGTAAAAAAGCAGTCTTGTCAAGATATTAGACTCCGACCTGCTGTTCATAAGCTCAGTGTTTCAACTTTCATCTGATGTTAATTGCCACCCTATCCTACAGTAGATAATTTCAAATCATTTAACTGCAAGACAAGAGTCAGCAGCAAAATCTAACGTAAGTAGCAAGATACTTTTTATTTTGTAAGTGCTGAGGGAATTGACACTGCCATTACTTACATATACTGAGATGACTTGCATAGTGTGGACATTAAAATTTAGGGGGGGGCAAGTTCTCAGAAAAGGGCCAAAATATCGCCATTGCCCGAGGCAGGCATGGGATTATGTGCATAAAAGAGTTGAATTTGTTTCACATTTAAATATATGAACAAATTTCAAGAGCATAATACACATACAACAGAAACAAAAATTTGTAAAATTTTGCAGCTGGTCAGTTGAAAGCTGCCTCTTTTGGCACATTTTCCCATCATTTTTGGTTTATTTCGAAAAACAGATGACTTGCTTCAGATATTCTTTAAATATGGCTCTGGAGTGGTACCTAACCTTTTCAACTAAACAGTGCTTCAAACCTCTTAAGAGGGGGCACGATATCTCTGAAAAAAGGGGCCCGAGGCAACTTCCTCGTTATCTTTCCCTACTATCCATCCCTGAGTTTGCATTGTCCTGTTGGCAAGGTGCATGTGACTAAAATGAAACTAAATTTGAACTTCTTGCTATTAGGGCTTCAAATTTCGCAGACAAGTTGTTGTATTTTCTAGAAGACCGTGATCTGTACAAATTTAATTACGTGCAGTGCTAAGCTATCTTTACATGCAGCTGAGCGTGGTCAAGAAGTTTTGTAATACTGGGGTTACGATTGTGTTTACAGTTTAATTCCATCTTATATTTCAATGAAGTCTGTTAAATTTAGCAAAGTCTCATCAAACAATTTAAACGAGGTAAGCTCAGAGTAGCTACGAAGCTTTTACGGCATAAGTTGAACATAGCCAAAAGATATTACGGATTATCAAAAAGCCAAACATTTTTCAAACGCGTTGAAAGACTCTAGCGCAGTGGTCGGCAACCTTTCCCGTGTTGCGGGTCAAAAACAAACTCTGCAAGATATAGTGGGCCGAACTCATTTTCCACCAACAATTACGTTCCCTTTGCTGTCTATGCTGTTGATAAAACTTGGAAATTCAGCGAATTTTAATCAGATTAACTCCTTATTTTCACAATTCATAAAGAAAGCCCAAAATGCGACATACAGTAGATTTATCACACATTGCGGTTTCTCAGAAGTATTTCCTCATAAGCATGCAATACAAGAAGTTACAAGGAGGGCAGATTCATTAAATATAATACCACTAGGCGGTCTATACAGTTACTGCAATTTGGTAAAGGGGCTACGGGCCGGATGATGGCGGGTCGCATCCGGCCATCGGGCCGTAGGTTTCCAACCCCTGCTTTAGCGTTTGCGTTTATCAACTACAATACATACGTCTATTAATCGCTCAAAAATTAGACGACAACGGGATCCACTTCTTATATGAGCAAAAGTTTTGTAGAAGGCCTACTTCGGAAGTCAGTGCCTCAGTCAAAGCAAAGTCTCCGCTCAGCTTAGATTGAACATGCGGTGTTGGTGTACATCCGAAGCGTGTAAATGCAGTATAAGAAGTACAATCGTAATGGCGACCCCGATGGCTTCTTGCTCAACTGCAATATTGATTGCAAAAAGCATACTACAGATCTAGCACCTATAGCACTGAGAGGTTTACTCGCGCTTTTGCAGTAAAGGTTTATAAGCAAATGGTGGCATTGGCATTGATCCAAAGCAGAAACTTGGAACTTCACCAACAAAACTTTTAAAACTTGTCAATTCAATTAAAGCAGACTTTCTATTTGTCAGCTTAATCTGAACACAATTGTTCATGAGAAAACGCCAGAAACATGCACGTTTCATGGATAAAGCTTTAAAAACGAAGAGCACTAAAAATTTAAATGTTGACACTCGGTTGTAGTTTTCCCCCCTATTAAAATTTGTGGCTACGCGCTGGTTGCCACTGCTGGTTGCCACTGCTAGTATTAACCAAAATCTTGTGATTTGGTTTTGGTTTGATCTATGTGATCTTGTGGTTTTTAGTAACAGTACATTTTAACATCTTATTTCGAAACTGACCAAATTTGAATTGATTAACACAATTTTTTGCATAATGATAGCTATTTAAGCCCAGAATGAATGTTCCCATAGTAAATGCAGTGATAAGTGCTGGGCGTAGCCAGGGCAGGCACTTGGACCATGATCACCAAAATATATAAATTCCATAATGTGTCCCCCATTTTGCCAATCTTACAAAAAGATTGTACTACGGTTGAGTGAACATGGTGACGTCTTCGAAACACAAACAATGAAGGTTTGTCCCCCCCAAAGTTTTTTAGCAAACTCGGTCCCTGCTTGTGCCATGCATCCCATTTCCTAATACACGAGACAAGCAAACCCATTAAGCGCAGTGAGTTATCATTTTGATCACCCTGCAATTCCTACATTTCTACAAAGCATAGTTACTGGTGTTGTGCTTTACAGTGGTACTTCAATTCAGTTGTCAAAAATAAAAAAATGAAAAAGTGTGGAAAATATATGAATTGCACAAAATATCGAAAAATCCATACTCTCATTAACATTGTCAATGTCAGCAATTTTTGCCAAAAATTTATCATAAACTGGACAAGCACTTGCCATAGTCTTTGTCAAGCATCTGAAAACCGTGGTCGCTCGCCCGGTCTGTCAGATCAGACTAGAAGGCATTTACACAGTTATCCGCAGGACTAGTTTTGGTTTGAACGTTGCAGTTTTGTTGCTAATAGTCGAGATGTGGGTGAGCCAGGGCCACAGCGCAAAAAGCGTAAAGTGATTACAAATTTTATTCGCAAAAGTAGCCAAGTGATTTTGGTGGAGAAAGAGATGAATCCAGTAAAGTGTCCTCTGACATCAGTGATGCAAAACCTGACAGACAAGATATATCAGTAAATGTAAAAGTCTCAGTAAAAAGAAACTTGTTAGTCTCTGTCGTAAACCGTACGATGGATTACACAACTGACTCCAGATTGTATTAACGTAAAACTTTAAACGAGCTGCAACATAACAAAGTGACGTTATTACTTTCGGCGGAAAACGAAGAACACCGCAGACCACAGTCCTCAACATTTGCCACAAATGCGTAAATGCAACAACTGACCCTTGAGAAAACAGCGTTCGGAGCCCAAAGCATAGCTTGATTACAACTGCACTTTGTAATCAGCGGAATACGAACGGTGAATTTGTGCGACATACATAACGCTGTAACGTAGAAAACTGCAACACCGGCCTCATGCGAAAGACAAGGCGCAGAACGAAGAAACGCAGCATACTGTACGTGACAAATCAATCGACGTATTCGTTAAATCTCTGCGGGGGCGCAGGGACGGATTCAGGGAGCGTGGGGCCTTAGGCCATCTTAGTTTTGGGGGGGGCACGCAGGTGTGACGTATTTGGCCGTTTGTCTGAAAATCGTGAAAGTATGCCCCTTTTATGTATAATGCCCCCTCAAAAATATATCTTTTGTGGTGCCGACTTTGGTTCTACGATTGCCTTAGATCTTCAACAGAAATTAAAGCCTTTCCTACATCCTTCTCAAAAACAAATTGCAATGCGATCGTTTCTTGGAATTTATAGCTCTTTCGTGTATTTCGGAAGCTCTCTTCGTTACATTTTCGTGATTTCTAGCGTCTTTTCAGGTTGATTTTTCGGATATATACATTTTCATGCGGAATCGTGTTGCCGACTTTCCGCCCTCGAAACTATCGTCTAGTTGTCGGTCTGATTAGCTGTACATAAGTTCGTTTGTATAGTAACCACATGTTTTATGGACCAAACAAGCACAATCCTCAGTGAAAACAGGATTTATCTATGCCATTTTTAAGTTGTCATTTTCCAAGCAATACAAAATGTGGTGTTTTAATCCTCTATGCTGCAGGCTGATGGCAAACAGCCTGAAGATAAGTTTTGCACAGCAAAGTAATGTCGCACACAGTCAGCGAACCATATGAAGAAAGCCCGATGTATGTTTTTTCCAAGTAAAACTCACGAGAAAACTGTTCCAGCTGATTTAACTTACATTGTAGACCAGCTTCAACAAGCAATCAAGTAATCTCTGTTTGCGGGCAATCTGGCTGGTAACAACCAAACTTAGCATCCAATACTGACAATATTGGTTTTCATTGGAGTTCTGCAGTGTCTGCGGTCTTGCCAGTAGCGTGAAAGGTCCGGTGATGCCCGGGGCGCCTGTTTTATTGTATGCCCACTACCAAATTCTACTATTGAGCAGTGGCATAAGGTAATCATTGTTACTGGGATACACTGTTTGTTACGTCACAATAGACGTCATATTCACGTTTGCAAACCAACGTTTTGGCGAAGATAAATTATTATCAACGCTCCAAGTCAGGAGACCCGAGAAAAGCACAGCCCTCAACACTAAGAGGCAGATTTGTCTCATGAGGCAAAACGAATCATGCATTATACATGATTTTACATGGGCGGATCAGGACTGGATTGGACTGATGATTTTCAAAAATGTTGCGGAAGAAGACTAGATCAGATTCAGCTTTTGCGGATCAGGATTGGACTTGAAACATTTCACAGTCCGCTCATCTCTGCCTGGCGGCAAGCTTGTGAGGAATCTGCCTGCGTGTTCCTACTTTCATACTTTCAAAGTTAAGAATTCGATTCCTGTCAACTCCAGAAACTGCCCGTGCAACCGAAATTCGACAATATTTGTACTTAGCAATAAAATTTTTGAAGACCACGTAGACTGCCGAATGCGATTATTAAAACGTGAACGTATCTTTTTTTCCATGGTTGTAAGCCACAAAAATGGCACAAGTAAATCGATCGCGGTTTATTTCACAGGGAAACTAGTTTCGCGTCTTTAGACGCATCTTCAGTCCTGTAAAACCGTAAGACAAACCTAACTGGCAAAAAGTTGACACTTGAAAACAAGTAGGGGAAGGTGGTACAGTCTACGCTTTTTTGCATTTTCAACCACTGCTACTTTAATTCAATTCGAAACCAGCTCAAAATGTGACACAAAACAAAGCAACTCTATATACTCAATATCATGCCAAAACATGAAAGCAACGCCATTCAGGAAAAATTTTACAACCAATTTGAAAAGGGTGCTTTTTCTGTCGAATGTGCCCCATGCGTGGGGCACTCTAGACATGAGCATGGGGTACACTTGATCGGTCAATAAAAAGTTGGTCTGCATGCATTGCACATTGTTCACGTGATATCCTATGTAAAATAGGCACTTCCTGACTGCCTCTCCACTTTTTTTCGCATTCTGATTGGCCACTATCACTGTATGAAAAACAAAACGTATATGATTAAAAAATATTAAATGAAACCAATGCAGTATGCTGAAATTCACCCTTTACCATACAAGTACAATGCGTCTCTAAGCACATAAAAAAACTAAAAATGCTCATAGATCAGATATTATTCTGTATTGCATTTCAATATAACTCCTCAAACTTTGTCTTGTTTAGATTGATCTAGTGGCAATGTGTTGAGTGTGCCCCATTTTTTTGACAGATGTGCCCCATGCATATCTTAAAAACAAAATATAGAAGTAGCAACTCAGCTTAAAAAGAATTTAAAATCTAGCATATCAAATAATGTTGCACTGCCCTGACTACAACGTTACAAAAACTCAGAAGAGAAGATGTTGATTAACGTGGTCATGCCCCAAGCCTATTTGCGATTGTGAAAGCATTAAGAATTGGTTTCAGTTAATTTATCACAATTTTTCCTGGCTGCAATATTGCGTTCTGCTGCCTTGTGTATGACTTCAAAACATTTTACGTAAGTGGTTCGTAACTACAATTTTAACTCTACCCACACATGTCCTGCAACCTCAGAATTTTGTACGGATTTTCTGTAATGATTCAGAAGCAATTTTTCGCGTATTTCAGCTCTTTTCCCAG
>JGI24158J21664_10013720_pt1 | contig 10680 bp, 9 predicted proteins | sample Ectturendosymbi3_FD_21664 | JGI IMG/M metagenome (IMG submission 21664)
AAAACATGATCCTCCCTCTTGTGAAATATGTTTTATTCTCCTTTGCAATATTTATTGATCTTTTTTCTCCTTTCGCTTTGACCTTCAACTGTTTTATTCCCCTTTCATACCATGAAAGCAATTTTTATTAACCACTTTTTGCATCTCTTGTCTCTTCCCAACTTTTACCATTTAAAGGCCCTCACTGTCACTAAGTATGTCCACCAACCTTTCGACCTCAAGATCGCCTTCCATTCTGCTGCCACTTTGTGTTGAGTCATCACTGCTCATAGCTGTGGTTTCTTGAGTGCGCTTGTTTTGTCTGCCGTTGCTTCAGCCCAGGGGTCTCAAACACGCAGCTCGCAGGCTGCATGTGACCCGCAAGGGTGTTTTATGTGGCCCACAATGCTTTTGAGAATTTTCAAAAAATTAACATTTTAGTTATTTAGTTCATTCGTTGTGTTTAAAAGCGCCCAACCAGCAAGTGAACAAGTTCCTTGTAAGCGAACATATAGACTGCTAGAATTGATTTGCCTGTAAGTCATGATACCTTTCCCAGAAAATCAGATGTAAAAGCTGTTTCTAGTAAGGTTCAAGTACTGCCATTTTTGTGTCAGCATCATAATGCAGCCTTTGCGTTATTTTTATAAGTCCGCATTTGGCCCTCGGAGCAGTTTGAGTTTGGTTCCCTTGCTTTAGCCCTTCAGCATTTCCCCTGTAAGCTTTGTTTCCAGATTTTGGAACTGTAGATATGTAGAGCTATGTGAATTTCCAATTAAAAAAAGGGTTTGCTGATTGAATTGACTGTCACTTTTTTGGAGGTCTCATTACTTGAACAGAGATATATGCAATTCCAAATCATAGCGAAGTCATGAAAGCAGAGCCCAATGGCTTCGTTTCTCGAAAGCTTCAGCAAACCTAGAGTTTTAATAGTTATGATTTTGAAGTTCTTGGTTTATGAACAATCATGATTAGTAGAAGCAGTCTACAAATCAGCATGAGCAATACAAAGAACGGAATTAGTGGTTCATATATGTACAGCTAATTGTATTGCAGGTTAATGTATGCAAGGGTCTTTTCAATCGTTTTGAAAGTAACCAAAAATGGGCAAGAAGCTACATATTGGCCGTTGATCATGCACAAATAGCAACTTTGCATATGGAAAGACTCTCAGTAAGGCAGACTGAAAAAATACTACAATTTAACAAAAGTTCACTTTGTCAAAGAAAAGTTTAATTAGTAGGACATGCAATATTTCACGAAATGAAGATCACGCAATCAGACCAACTTTCATGCGACCCTCTACTAGTACTTGTAAATTACGTGACCAACTGCAAAGAAGGATGCAGTTATTATGCATTAGCATGATTTCAGGCTATCTGCGCATTGAGATCTGTTTTCTTTGGTAACATTTTTATTAATAAATATGTTTGTTTTTATATTTTGTGTATTTGCTGCATACTATCGAACAAAGGAATTTTATTCAACCTGCACTCGTCATTCTCCTACATATCTGGCTCGTCGTGAAAAAAGTTTGGTGACCCCTGACCTATACAATGCACCACCTTTATTGCAATTGTCAGGTAACATGCAAATGTAATGACAAAACATCCACCAACTATCCGATATTCTGCAAAGTGACCCAAAATAATTTTTTTCAGCAGGTATATTGGGAAGAAGGTACAAGGAACAGTTTCGAGTTTGATTTTTTACAAGTTTCTAGGACTTTAAAGTTTTCCAAATGTATTCTTGAGCGAATTGCTGCCCGCCGTATAGTTCTGCTTTACGTATCCTCATTTTAGCTTATTTCCAGGAAAATGCGATCAAGTCCAATATCCACAACAAGTTTTCTGCCTATTATGATGCAGTGGAAGCTGAGCTCAAATCAAGCACTGTGGGTGGGTTGCGTAAAGGCTTTTCTTCGCCATAAATGAGTAACTTCCCACCATCCATTTGAATGCTTTTTAATGCGCTTTCGTTAGTGTCGATGATTTTTACCTTAACGGAATTTTGTGGTTCTTATGAATGCTGTGTGAAGTTCAGCCACTTTTCTTGTTAGTTGGTGACAACTACCAACTGATGAGCTGAGTTTATCAGCGCATTAAGAGTTTTTTTTTGCTCAAGTTGAATTGAAAAAAACGCCGGGATCCCTAAAAAATGGGTAAAACAAGTTTACCGGTCAAGTCCTTCGCAAAATGTAAATAATTTTCTTCCAAAAATCGCGATATTATAATTCAGTTTGTAGCTGCAATGAATGAATTGCAGACTCGGGAGGTGACCTTGGCAGGTGTCGTTTTATCGAGAATTAACCTATAACTGCCCATACGGTATGCGATGCAGTGAGATTAAGGTCTGAGCGTTATGGATTGGTTTTAAGAAAGATGATATGAAACTTCTTGACACAACTATAGCCGTGCCAATGTGTTTAATTTTTAGGTCTTCTGACACTCGACGAAATGAAGGAAAAACAGGAAAACTTGATTCATGAACGCGAGAAGCAGATAGCTACAAGCGACGAGGCGAAATTGTAAAAATGATTGTAGTTCTTTTTACGTCGATTACTAACCAANGCCACTCGTTTGTTTGGAACGTTTTGTTTTCTTATCTGATCCTGTTCTCTTATGNCGGTTCACAGGNGCGCCAAGTCAGAAAAGGCGAAGAGAAAAGAGAGACAAACCATAAAACTGGCTTCTCTTTCGTTTAATCCTGATGAAGAAGAAGAAGAGGTTGAAGAAGAAAGTAGGTTTTTATGCGAATTGAGCTTAACGTATGAATAGGAAAAGAGTAGTGATGTGGCGGATTCGTTACTGTCGATCCGAACCACAGGCACGTCGAGTCGGGGTCAGCTAAAATTTTCGAGTCGGGGTCGATTCATGACTTGGTCGAGTAAGAGTCAATTCATAGAAAGTGTCCAATCATTGGTTTGCAAGCTCGAGTCAATGTAGAGTCAAATAAAATCAAGCATTTTTCTCTATTTGTGCCAATATAAACCATACTCCACTAGAGCGAAAAAGCTCATTTTTTGTGTGCAAAGTAGCTGTGTTTGTCAAGAAACCATGTGGAGATTTTGTTAAGTGGCTCTGACTCGAGTCATTCATTGTGACTCGAGTCGAGTCATTCGGTAAAAACGTGACCNAGGTCGAGCCACTAAAAATCATGACTCTAGTCATTGACTCGAGTCACGCCATCACTGGAACAGAGATATACTTGTTTCAGCCATTTTGCAGAAACCCGGAGATTCTATTTTGGTGTATTTTCCGAGTTGTGAGGAAACCACAATCAGAAGCTTTATTTATACTATATGTATTTCTTGCGTGAAAAAGCTGTAAGATACTGTTGGTCCACCCGTAAAAAACATGGCATACGAGAAACCACATTTTCAAATGTTCAATCTTGTAACCTAATCCCCACCACAAGTTTTCCATCCTCAAGTCACTATGTCCAAGTCAGTGCAGTCAATCTATAAGCCTGCTGCTGACATACGACGGCGAATCGCTTCGCTGTCACATTGGCATCACCATTTCGTGAAAAGCTTGAGGGTCCTGAGATGTGTCCTGTACAGTTTCCAGTAGATCGATCGTAGTTGTCCAGGAAATAAATGTTTGGTATGCAAGTTCAGTAACTCGACTGCGTGTACGCGATTCGTGACTGTTTTGTGGTGTATCTGTTACAGTGCTGCAGTAACGCTTACCTGTATCCTACACACGACAACCGTTCTAAGTGGGACTCGCATTTTAATAGTTTGCAAATCTGTTTCAGTTGTTCTGCCGAAGAAAGTGAAGAAAAATCCCGATGTTGACACGAGTTTCTTACCGGACAGAGATCGAGAGGTTGGTTCGATTGGTATTGTGACGATGACAAGGGACGATAGGTGCTGTGATTTTTCGATCGAGTCGTTGTCAATCCTTGTTCAAAAAATGCTAAAAATCCACATCGGGTAGAAGAAATTGCCAAATAATCATTGAAAGCGTACATATGTCAGGAGACGCACCATGACGAAGCTGTGAAAAATAATAATTTGGCTCAGTCAACTTAACGCGATGTTGATACTACGGCTTTGGATGAAACGCTCGCGTTCTCAGAGTATTTTCTGAACCCCCAAACGGCTTTAAAGTTTTTGAAACCAAAACTGTTACCGTAATCTTAACGGGATGCCCTGGCATCAATGCTTTTCCGCCCCTGTCATTCCCTCGTGCTTTCGACTTGCTGAGTGCAAAGCAGTTTAACGCCGGTGGCAAGTTTTCCTTTGCGATCAGGCTCAGGACAAGAAACTGAAGGAAAAACTGAGGAAGGAATGGGCTNCTCAGCAGGAAAAGCTTAAAAGTAAGTTCGCNTCGAAGCGCAGTTACCTCTCAGCAGTNGCTGCCTTATGACGTTGCACTCACGTGATTTGCAGACGAAGAAATAGAAATCACGTACAGCTACTGGGACGGCTCTGGTCATCGAAGAAAAGTCAAGGTGATTTTGCTTTAAATGGTCGTGTTCGAGGTAAAAGACTGACGATGCGCGAAAACGCCTTTTTTGTGGGAAACACAGCGGGGCCGTCACTCGAATTCAGACTATTCCGTCCACGTTCATACTCTTGCTTCGCTGCCCGGTGTTCGGAGGTGTTTGGTTTGAAAAGTTTTTAACCATGAAAAGTAATTGTCAGGGCCTTTATTGCCTCCTTTACATTTGGCAGTTGATTCGACCTGCGTGCACTCGCTCAGTGACCAATTTTCTACGTACTGCATTTGATTATGAACGTGTTTCAAACGTTAGTACGTTCTTCCTGTCCGCGGCCAATGGCTTCGCGCGCGCGATCGATTCCACGACCGCGCAAAGAACCTGTGCACGTTGCGTGAAAAACGAACGCATTTTTGTGCAGATGAAAAAAGGCAACAGCGTACAACAATTCCTCGTCAAATGCCTGGAGCAGTTGCGACCGGACTTCAGCGAACTTAAAAGCACCGGTGCGAGAGAAGTTGAAATCTTTGAAACGATTGCAATTTAAATAAAAAGACATGTTTCCATTGAAAGGCACGAGCCCCAAGTTTCCAAGCATGCGTATTGTTGCAAATGTATATTCTTGAATTTTGTTTTTATACTTACCTGTCGTAGACTTCTTGGTAAATCACTGAAGTTCCATAGTGTTCGCGAACGTTTTCTGTTCANTGTTTTGAGTCAAAANTTTTTCAGTTTTTTTTGTTTATATCAACAGTAGTTTTTGAAACCGCCTACAGCCATCTTATGCCGAGTAGTGCCGGACACTCACGNGTGCAGGTTTGGAAATTTTCGAACCACGCTCTTAGATTTGATAGTTCAGACAAAACGTTTATTGCAGCAAACATTGCTCGCACCCGACATCAATCGCCACGCGTTGTCACCCAGGTGTGGAACATCTGATGTACATCAAGGAAGACTTGATCATTCCGCACCATTACACTTTTTATGATTTCATAATGACCAAGGCCAGAGGCAAAAGCGGACCTTTGTTCAACTTTGATGTGCACGATGACGTCCGACTCGTTGGCGACGCGACAGTTGAGAAGGACGAAGTGAGTTGATTTGCCTCAAAAAAGCTGTAGCTCGTGTTTGTTGTCAGCTTTTACTCCAATTTTTAGTTTCGTGTCGTTTTGCTTGAGCGCAGCAATGTCGCCTCAAACAAAAAGAACTTACAACTTTTTAGCTCACGAGTGCCAAGCTGCTTAAACTTGCGTAACACTCACAAACCAGTGAGCAACGCCTTGCTAAGATTCTGGTGTCTACTGTACGATGTAAATNATAAACACAGCACAACNAATCCACGTTCTCCATCTGTCTGCATTAGTATTTTTATATAACAATACTCAAAGCCAGCTATTACAACTCAAATCTAGAAGTGCAGCCAAACGTATAATCTGCAGTACCATTACACTACATGCCAGTTTCTAACACACAAGCCAGAAAAAATTAATAATAACTGAAAGACTAATTGCGGTAATAACTGAAGGAGTGATATCTCAAGTACAAGAGGAGAAATGGGATTTTTGCGAAACGTTCACGGCGTGACACTTCGCAACAAAGTACGCAACTGTGAAATTAGTAAAGTCCTGAAAGTCGAGCCACTTCTCCACATCGCGAGATCCCAGCCACTTTGGGTCGGCCACGTGTCCAAAATTTCCCAGCACAGATTAGCGAGGCAAGTCCTGCTCGCTACACCTACGGGAAAGCGGCCAAGAGTTCGCCCAAGGACGAGGTGGGTGATTACATCTCCAACCTTGCTTGGTCCCGTCTTGGTGTGGAGCCCCAGCAGAACTACCGAGATTGCTGTTGATCGTGAGATATTTTGAATCTTAGGGCTCCAGCCCCGTGGCGTAACTGACAGGAGGCAAAGGGTGAGTTTCTCCCCCCTGGCAAGCTAAATTTAAAACTCAGGCCCTTACTTAGCTTATATTTCGATATTGATATTGTCTGCGTTTTTCGTGGTGCTTTCCGGCAAATTCGGGTTTTAGTGTAGACATCCACATCCGGATTCACTATCAATTCTCAACTTTTTTATGATTGTTGGCTAGTAGACCCCCTTCAGCCAGTATTTCCCCCCTAGCTCAAATTTCCGGTTACACCACGGCTACTGCCTCACGACCCTCACCAGAGGAAAAGCGGACACGACAATATGAATGAATAATGATTATCGTGCGGGCCTTTCCTCTACGGGACGATTAACATTCCCCTCTACCTTTTGCAATGATTACAAAAACGGTATCAGCAAAACACCTGCATTGAAAGCTTCCAAGCGCACCACGCGCCCATAACACGTTTTTCTGTTTTGCAGTCTCACGCCGGCAAGGTTGTTTTGCGTCACTGGTACGAAAAGAACAAGCATATTTTTCCCGCCAGCAGGTGGGAGCCGTACGACCCGGAACGGAAGTGGGATAAATACACGGTGGGGGTGGCTGCTTGTTTCCGACCGCGTTTTTGTGCTTCCTGCTTTGATTTGTTTGGTTGCGTGACGCAACAGTGGCTGAAGCGCGCGTTTCGCGACGTGGCATGCCCCAGCTGCCTTCGCGTGCAAGCAACAGTCGAAATTTGAGTTTGTTCAACCAGCTATGAACTGCTACGACGCTCCCATATCACCTGGCAGCATGTTCGTCATCATTAGTGACGTACAGCCCTCCATCCCGCCGTCTGTTTTGTTCACGTAACAAGTGGATGGCTTCGCGACAGATTTCACCAACCGTAACCGCTTTAACTGCACACCCTGCAATTCACTGCATCTCCACCTCAAATTGTTTTTTTTACCAAATGCCTGACCTCTACGCCTCATTAAAGTAAAGAAAAGCTTATATCTTCCCGTAAAAACAGGAGCGTTTCTCTCTGTTGTGCCAGCAATTACGAGTGAAGTATTTAAGAACAAAAGCTAGAAGAGCAGGGGAAGTAAGCAAACACCAGTCTACAGTAAATCAAACACAAGCTACGACATGTGACAACATTAAGAGAGGCCGGTCTCACTCTTGCTTGCAGTTTCATGGCCGATGATGCGTGCAATTAACGTGAAATTGATTTCCTATTGAAACATTTTCCGGTTGATTCGGCTGCGTCACCTTGTGGAGATTGATTGATTGTTTGATTACATTGAAGTCTTTTATCATGCGCTTAACAAATCACCATGCTCCCGCATGGTATAATGGGAAACAGCATTGCACTGGTGTTTATTAGAAGCATAATGACTATTTGAAATCATATCATTGTGCTCTGACTTCACAGCGACAAAACTTGCGCTAGGTTTTCTTAGCGTTAAATTTCACTTTTCGAATCCATGATTTAAAACCGTTCATCCGTTCACATTTTTTGAAACCTGACGCCACTTCTACTTTATCAATAATAACATCAGCACCAGAAGCAACTGAGAACATTTGAGTGAACTAAGCTGAAGACCTGACATCAATAACGTGACGACTCAATTCCAGTAACTTGTAGAACGTTATCCAAAACTGAACAGTTCACAAAACAATCTGTGCAGATAGTGGTTTGCAGCTCATTGATCTAAAGCAGGGGTTCTCAACCTTTCTCTAACCATGTACCCCTTCAGCATTTCAACAGATAAGCATGTACCTTCACCATTTCGACAGATGAACATGTACCCTAAAATTTCTTATGACAAAATATTTTATCATGATTTTTCATATATATATTGAATGAGCGTATTATGATTTTTGAAAATAATAATCACTGATATATGTATAAATATTTGGAAATAAATCTGTTGCTAACCTTAAATGTACCCCTTCGGATAGGAAAATGTACCCCTGGAGGTACATGTTCCCCAGGTTGGGAACCACTNATCTAAAGTATCCTCATTGTGATTTTCTAACCGAAATTGGGCATAAGCGGCTCATTTTNCCATTTAGCTGCTGATAAAACATAAAAAATAAAGCTGTTGAAANTANTAGGATCGCCTATGACCATGTTCTCTGGAAAAACTTACCAGTATTTGGGCAACTTACGACTTTCCACTACGTCTATTCTCTCAGTAGGTAGATTCAATGCAGTCCAGCACGCGTCTAATACATCGACCTGTCATGGGACGATCTGATCACTGAAGCCTAACCAAACACAGGGTTTCCTGTGGACTGAAGCAGCTGGCACTAGCACAGACGACCTTACGCATTCAGAAACAATGAATTTTGGCGACAGTATACTATATTAAGTCGATTTTTACAACTTTTGTATGAAGCAATCACTGGTGTAATAAATCTTGCACAAAAATCCACCAAATTTTCAGCCAAAATATTTCGAAAATAGCCCAAAATTCCGCCACCCGCCAAAAGCAAAGTTTACCCGCCAACCAAACAAAAAATAGCCAAATTCGGCGGAAAAATGGCACATCTGGCAACATTGCTCCCGTGTAATCCCAGTAGAGCAGTGAAGTTATGCATGTCGTAGCCACCGTCAATTATGATCATTATAAGCGCGATTGATGGATCTTCCGTTTGTGGGGACTGCGAGAATCACGGTGTGAGTCGTTCAGTGTTAAATGACAGTTCCAGTTAATTTTCATCATATTGTGATACTTGGTGCGACCGGTGAACTGCGAGCTTCGCGAGTGTTGGATCATGTATAAACGTTGTTGCATCAATGCCAGTCCAACTTCATGCGGGCGTGTGTAGCACTTTTCCACCTGCCATCGTGGATCGAGCGCTCTTTGCCGCCGAAGCGGTAACTTCTGGTTAAACTGCAACCATTTTTATTTTGCAACAGATCAAGTGAAGACTTCGAAACGAGGTGAAACTGAAAATCAACGACGCGTGACGCCACCACCAATCGTCACCGGGAATGATCGCGGTGCCGAAGATCCGCTTTTTTAATGACTTGTGTCTAATACCTGAGAGCGGCTCCCACTTTTCATGCACTTTCTTCCGTCAACGTTCCACGTACGTTGAAACAAAAAAACGTGCTGATTTTTCGCGGTCCTCTCTTCCTGGTCGGAAACGTTTCTTTCGTAAACGACAGTGAAGGGAAGGTGGACAGCTGCGAATGTCCGCAGCTTCCATTGAAGTGACCGCCGACCGACAGTGCGTTCATTTCACTTCAGACTGACGCTGATATCGTTGATGATTTGTCGAAGCTCCGGCAAACGCTTGGAATGCGCAGGGATGGATGACCACACTGCATTCACAGTTGGCTTTGCCTGGGCGAATTTCTTTTTGGATCGTAAAGAAAAGGAGACATAGAAGAAAAAAGAAAAACTTCCTTTCAAATAAAACATGAGTTTTGTTTTATCAACGTTTCTAATCACGCAAGCGTCCGTTTCGAATAAACTTTATCGGCACTTTCTCACGATTTTAGAAAAGTTGTTCCCGAATGTAGCCACGATTTTCACGAACATTTGCCATGAGCTTTATGGCAAACTGAAAATTTTCACGATTCAGAGTCTGAGGTTTCTGGCAATGCGAGACTTGGAGTCTAAAAGGGGAACCAGAATGTTTACCACAAGATGTCAATATGTGCCAGAATTTCTCGATAGAATTGAACTTTTGTGGTTAAAAATTGGTCGTGAATTTTTGGCTAGAATCGTAGTAAGCTTGCGTGGTGAACAGTGGCGTACCGAGGTTAGATGCCGCCCGGGGCAAGCAGCAAGTTTGGCGACCCCATGTTCGAACCTAAGGTACTTTCGGAGTAAATGTACTCAGTGGCGTAGTCAGCCCAAGATTTTGGGTGAGCAAAACGTTTGATTTTAGGCGAGCAACGGTATTTTGTTTGGGATATCGCCTCTCAAAACGCAAAACGACTACATACGCTAAAAATTTGCGAGGGGCCCTGTCCCCTCGGCCCCCACACCACCTGACCACGCCTATGAATGTACTGTATTGAAGTACTTACGACATTGTTTACGCCGCTGATGGAGGAGTAGGCCAACACTTGTGCAGGGCGCAAATATGCTCCCAACTCGAAGCATAGACATAAGCTTTTGAAAGGGTAGTGGATGAAAGATTGCTTAACACCGTGGTTCATTAAAGATTAGATCAGTGGTTCCCAACCTTCTCAGTGTCATGTACCCTTTTGACGATTTGGCTGAAAGCTGTGGACCCCTTGAATAAAACTAGTTGTCATTCTTGCATAGCATTCGAAACGCCTAACGAATGCAATTGTGTGTAAAAAGCGTTACTAAGGGTGGGATTGTTGCAACTTGCATTACCTTTGATAAAGCGAGTAAACATAAGCCAGCTCTTACATTGCCCC
>JGI24158J21664_10013721_pt1 | contig 10679 bp, 5 predicted proteins | sample Ectturendosymbi3_FD_21664 | JGI IMG/M metagenome (IMG submission 21664)
CAGAACTAAACATCATAATTGTGATTATAAAATTTTGTTTGGTGTTCCCCAAAATTTTTTTATTGCATAAAGTGGTCCGTGATGCAAAAAAGGTTGAGAAACACTGATCTAGACTACCAACTTGCTTGCAGATCAAATCTCTCAACAATTCACATTCTGCTTTACTACACTTTTAATGAGTTCTTAAAGGGTTTCTGAAGCAAACATCAGGAATAGTCTCGAACTTCGTGTAAAATCAACGTTTCTTCATGCGCATCGAACGGTGAAAAAACTGGTTACGTACATTTTGTGTGCGCAGCCACCGAACACGGTTGTTACGCCCGTCCGCTATTTTCTGTGTCGACAGCGAGCAAGAGCCTATTGTGACAAACAAAGCGTTGTCAGACCGACCCGGCTTGCGTTGGCTATATGCGCGTGCTTATTGTTCACTTCTTATTTCAGCTTGGGGAAGATGAGCTTAAAGAAGCGTTAGTACTAGTTTTTGCCAACAAGCAAGATTTGCCCAACGCTTTTTCTTGCTCTGAAATTACGGAAAAGCTTGGATTAAGCGGAATTCACCGGACGGTAAGATGCCGTGCTGCAGAAGTAGTGCAGAGTGTATAAGTTGTGCTATGCGCGACTCAGTTGTATGTCGGGCCGACTTCGGGCCTGTTTTGCAACAACACACGCTTTTGTCGCCAGTTACTGTTGAAGCGTATCGAGTTGGTTAAATGTAAAAAAATGATTGATTGTGAATTATTTAGTCGTGTTCACTTTTCTACGCCACCAATACCCTGCAGTTGCGCATGTCTTGACTGCCTCGGTAAATTTGGCTTTCGGGCCTAAATCGGGCTTAAAAAATATATCTATATTTTCGGACATCACGACCGAATTGGCTTAATTTTTTTCCGGCGATTTCAGAAAAAATTCGGTCTATGACCGAAAAATAACTAGGCCGGCGCTGTACCAAGTACGAGTAGTCACGTCACTGGAAGCAAAAGTAAACGGCAAGCGCACTCCAAATAAGAAGCCTACGAGACATTGCTGGCCCGGTCCTTCGGTTAATTTTTCTGTAGCTTTGTCACCAGAATTAACAGATTTTCCGGCATTCTGTTGCTCGCTGTTGGATGACTTCGTTATTCTTTTTGTTTGTATTTTGGAAAACCGCAGTGGTACATTCAAGCTGCTTGCGCAACCGATGGCACCGGCCTCTACGAAGGCTTGGACTGGCTGTCCAGTCAACTGACGCAGAGACGATAGAACAGACGCAGCAACGTATATCGTGGTATGTTCTTTCGACGACCAACTGGGCGCCAACCTGAGCAAACCGTGACTGGCAAACGATGTTCTTACGGTTGTGGAAAGGGAAAGATTTTTCCCTTCATTAATTCCTGTTTCGGATTTAGCAACATCCCCTGCAACTTATTCGCTTTTCGGCTTTAGCATCTCAACGTCATATGATCGCAAAGCGCGATTGAAATAAGCAAAGCTTATTTTCGTTGCGTGTGCTCAGCAGCGAAAGTTCTAGAAATAATTGCTGCCTAGCGGGGCGCATCATCGTCTAGTCTTAGCAATCCTTCCATCTCATCCCGGCAACTGTGATTCAGATTTGATTTCGCAATCCCAGTTCTCGGGCGCGCGCATACCACTATGCCTGCTTTTAATGTACCTTTTCCTGCGTGTTTCTCGTGCCGTGACTGACGTCCATGTTAAATGTGTCAACCGTACGACTGTAGCGGTCTGGTTATTTCCTTGCGGTCGTTCACCGTCGTCGTGCGTGTCCGCAGGTCCTGTTCGAGGCCTCCAGTCGTTTCGTATGAATGGAATTGTTTTAGTAGATTGAAGGGGGCATACTGCAGAAGCGTTGTTGTTGCAAAATATTTGCCTTGTATAGCATACAAGTCAACGACTTAATGGTCCAAATGTTCGCCAGTGAAAATCCTCTTTGTCTGCACTTTGCGATTAGTTGTGTGGCGTGTGGCAGGGATTCGCTTTAAACCCAAATCCGAAGGCCACAAGGCTTGGCTGGCAAGCGCAGCCCTGTTCGATTCCGGCGTGACTGCGCTATAAACAGGTGATAAGTAGTACTGGAGCAAAATCGGCGACCATGCTGAATTGAAGTTTGCGTCATAAACTGCACAGCGGAACATTCTCTCCTTGCTTTTTTCAACCGTCGTCACATCAGCAGCAGCTGCTGTGTTGGCCGCGACTCGCTTTTCGCCTGTGTTGGTAAAGCGACATCATAGCACCCTCCTCCTCACGACGCACCCACTCATAACATACGTTGATTTTGACCCGTTCGGCTTTGACCAAACCTCGCTGAAGCTTAAATCTATCGCATGGATGGCAAGTCCTCCCCATTTCCCGTGAAAATTGCGCTTGCCACAAAGTGCTGCTGGGTGTTAGCGTCGTGCAAAGCAATTACTTAAAATGCGAACGCTTTCGGTCGCATTTCGCCGTTCCTTCCCAAAAGGTTCCTTACTAAGGGACTTAAAATCTGAAATGTTTTGAAGTTTGGCCGCGTAACCATGTTGCTGTCGTACCGACGGTTTGTTGCTGTAATGTTCTGCAGTTACAGAAGTTTTTTAACATGGGCCTGTACGTCTTGACGGCGGCCGTTCTGGGTCGTAAGCGTAGCCGGCTATGTATGTTGTTCGTGCGTGTGTGCGCGTGATATCTCGTGCGTGCACGCGCGATATCTCGTGTTTTGTAGTACCGCTTGTATCAAAAAAGTTGGGAAGAAAAACAACTGAAAACCTAATGCTGCGTGAAAGTTAGTGATGGAAACGAAAGTATATCGATGTGTTCAAATCGTAAAACGAACAACGCCTGCATGCTGTGCACATTATCGTTTGTTGCAAATCAGTGCTTGAGTGGCCCAGCGCAACCACCATTGTGCAATTTCCAACGGTTAGATGCATCTTTTTTAGTGGTGGTGTACACAGCTTGTTGCTGGCGTTAAAGAAAATCGCTGCTTGTTGCAGCAACTGCATGAGTAGCTGCAAAACGGTTTTCTGGGCACCAAATATGTAGTTGTTTGTGAAAATAAACGCTAGGCGCTGTTTTTTCAAAAACGTAGGTACCGTTTTCGACTAAATTTGTCGCGATAACGAAAAATATGCTGTCCTTATGTTGAGTCGCACTGTTTTAATCAGCAAAGGGTTAGCTGCTGACGAATCTCGAACTTAAAAGCTTGTTTGTCGCTGTTTATGTTTACCTCGGGCTTTTGGCGGCTGGCAACTACGCTTGGTTATTTCTCTACGAAAATAAAGCTGCAACTGATTCAATTGTTCGACGTTTGTCTTACAGTGAGCTTGCAATCACGGCATTTTTTCTCGTTTTAGGATTGTCATTGCCAGATCGCTGCACGCCGCGATCAGCGCATGCCCCCCCCCCGTCTGTTCATCAGATCGGCTGCTTTCGCGTGCTGACAGTAAAACTCATGTCATACCGCCAGATCTGCTTGGCTGTAGAAACGAGATGCTCTTACTCGCACGCAGCTTTTCTACAAATAAACAAACATGTTTTGACCACTGCCTCTGCTGCCAAGCGGTTTGAGTGCTGCCGCTCAACTACCAATTTTCCTTCGAGTATTTTGTCGTTTTCATTTCACGAAATCCGAAATTGTGCGAGGAAGATTGACAAACTCGCCAGCGGGGGACCAGTGGTTCCCGGCCCCCCCATTTGAAACCGGTGCCCCCCATTTCACGTTTGGTCCCCCGGTTGCTGCATATATCCAATACTGTGTTTTAAAAATGTGGCCCCCTCCTGGTTTTTGACCCCTCCATCTGGTTTCGCCCCCCCTGTTGCTAAATCCTGGCGACGGGCCTGGGTGCGCTTCGGATCAACTTTGGAACTTCTTTTCCTGCTCTTTTCGTCCATGAATTACAGAATGTCGCACGAGCATTTTACGCTACGATTCAGTTGATGACCAAGCGCGAAATGTTTGCCGCAGAAGCTTGCACGACGCTGTCGTCAACGTCGTTCTTATGGAAGCTGGTTCATTCTCCAGTTTTATTGCAGTTCGTGTCTGTGCTGATCGATGGGGTTGTTATCAAAAACTGACAATAAATCGCATTTACTGGTAGTCATGGCAATCTGTCGTTCTTCACGGCATTATCCTGAAAAGAAAATGTGAAATACCGTTAAAAGTTGTCCCGGCATGTGCATCCGCACAAGTAGAACGGTCCGGACAGTTGTAGTGTTGTTGCCATTGTTTGGACGGCGTGCGATGAAAATCCGCCGTTATTCCAGAAGGTTCGCGGCGATTGCCACCAACTGTCTTGCATTCCCTGTGCTGCTGCGCTGCGCTGTTCTCACTTGGTGACATTTGGCGATTTTGACTGCTGCTCTCAGACAAGCATTCTCAGTGATTGGTCGCAGGTCTGAATGCTTCTCCACCGCTGACTACTACACTAGTGCAATACGTCGTCAATAGACTTTCTGCATGTCCCAGCTGCTTTTTGGCAGGTTGTTGGTTCTGTTCTGGCAAGCGACACCTTTTGTCATGTGCGGTGTAGAGTACCGTAGCCAACCTCACGTGGGTGTTGATCGTGACTCCTTCCTATACAGTAGATACCGAGTGGGAATTGTGTAGTATCTTGTTTTCGTGTTAAAAAAAAATTAAAACTTGGAAATGTGGAAATGTATTGAAATTGTGTTTCTGAGGTGTACAAGACAGGAAGTTGCGAAATTAGGAGATCAAACAAACTTGTGATTTCCAGGTTAGTCAAAATATTACCCTCAGTTCGTTTGGAGGTGAGAAATGCGTCGAGGTTCAAATTACTGTAAAAGAAAGGGGTCCAGGTTATTTCACAGTTCGTGTTTCGCCCCACAGTATATGTATTTGACTTTTGGGATGATTCGACGCGGGGCCTACCCGATTTTAGGAAGACGTGCTGATTTCGCCAGTGCATCCAGTTGCCGAGTGCACAGCGACAGTGGCGTAACCAGGTTAGATGGCGCCCGGGGCAAGAAGCAAGTTTGGCGCCCCCATGTTCGAACCTGAGGTCTTTCGGAAGCAAATGTACTGCATAGAAGAAAGCACTTGTGACATTGTTGGGGCCATGGGCGTCCCCAGAAACAAGCCTGTCGACGTATTCTAGCAGGCCACGCAGTTTTATGTACTTTGTGAAAAGAAGCCTAAATAGGCGTTGTTTGATCAAGCTGTTCTCAGGTACAATGGTCAGAGTGTCACACTAACAATGGATTTTTCAGACATGTGGAGCCTTTGCTACGGGTTTACTCTTGCTGCTTTTCACACAGTATAAAACCACAGCACGTGGATTACCGCTATCAGCAGCCACTGTCTCATTGCATTACTTGCTAAGACAGTGGTTCCCAACTGGGGTACCATTTACAATGCCCAGGGGTGCCGCGAGCTAATACGTTTTTCAATTTATCATTGAAAAGATATTTTCAAAATGTCGCCAAACCTCATACCAAATTGCTAGGGGTTCGCCACTATAGGTGCCGCAAATTATGTTTCTCTTTTGAAGGGTGCCGTAAGCCTAAAACGGTTAGGGAACTACTGTGCTAAGGTGTCTGCGTTCAACAGTCACATGCGGCAAAACGCCTACGGTACTACCGTAACTTGAAGTAAACCTTTGAAGATTTGCTGCCATGGTATTGTTACACAATAAAGACCAACAGTAGTAGAACAGTCCGCACGCAAGTTTCGCAACCTACTTTTGCCAGGAAAGGAGTGGACACAGCTCATCACTGCGTGACACCAGAACAGTGAATCTGGCTCGTGTGCAACGTGAGTCCTTTGCCGGCAAATAAACTCTCAATTCCGATCAATTAATCGGAATTGAGCTGTGGACACGATTTTCGAATTTTTCATTGCAATGGACACGATTTTCGAACTTATTGGGCGCCTGCCATGATCACAATATGCAACTATTACATTAAATCACGATAATGTGTTTAATGTCCTGCTGGCCCCTCAGTGAAAAACGTTGTCTCAGCTCTTCTTCCGTATTAAGTAGAACACTTGATACATAAAATGTATCATAATACTACCAGGATACACAGTCAAAACAGAAAATTTACGCCAATGTTGATCATCAATGAAACAAAAAAGCTCAATTCTTTGTGTGCAAATGAACTGGGTTTGTCAATCAGATGTTTGGAGATTTTGTAAAAATGACTCTGTATCGAGTTTGGAGTCACTGATTGTGACTCGTGTTGAGTCATTCGGTAAAAAAGGTGAGTCGACACGAGTCATCATATTTTCTCAACGTGACTCGAGTCACGCTATCACTGCTGGATAATGTCAATGTTCCAAATTTAAACAAACACAATGTACAATTTCCACAGATGTGAGAAATACCACTGAATCAAATTTATTACAGATTAAATGCAGCAATCTTCAGTTCCGAAACAAAACTTAAAGTTGCGAAGAAGTTCAAAACAAGATGATCCAATCCAGTTGTGCAGAATTTATAAAACATAATCCAAATCCATTAAAAAGCTAAAAATCCTCCGGATTGAAATAAAAATTCATTAAAAAGTTCAAAATCCGCCGGATTTAAGTCCAAATCGATTTATGTATGTCCATCTGTTGCAGACAGAGAAGACAGATCAAACTTGGTTTCCAACTCCATGATTACCTCTGGTGTATCTCTGGCGGACAGAACAGAAGAAAAGGCAGACCAACCGACTGTGGTCTCCAACAGGGTTGCCACATTGGCCATTTCATAGCCAATTAAAAAAAATTGGCCATTTTTTATTTTTTGAAGTGCGCTGGCCATGAAAAAAAACATTTGGCCATTTTGTGGTCGTTTTTTCAGCATGTCACTGACTGTCGTGAAATGAAATTTTCATCAAAAATATTGTCTTTCTGTATTTTCTGGACGGACTTTATCTCACTTGACCTCACCTTATCTCACTGTTGCAGTAACGCCTAGTAGGCTTAAGGCTACCTCAACCTTTGCATTGTTTTGAAGTGTGTGGTGTACAGTAGTAACGATTTAGCCTATGCCTAGGGGTGGCCAACTTCACTTTGACTGGGATCGACTAGAAAATATTCTGGATAACTCGCGATCGACTGGTCGGTAATAGACACAAGTAGAAATTGTCATAAAATGCATTAAAAGAGAATATTGATTGAAAAATGTTCTTTTTAGGTATGCTGTCAATTCAATGCAAAATCAGGCGCGACCGGCCGATCGCGATCGACCTGTTGGCCACCCCTGATTTAGCCTATTGTTTAGCCCTTGCAGTCAGTAGATTTTGTACAATTATTTCCGTCAATTGGTAGTCTAATGGTTACCTACTGTTGGTGGCTGCTACACTTGTATCTGAAGACGGCTGTACTCAGTTGTTGTGCTTTAGCCTACAGTTTACCTGAGTGTGATTGAGTAAGGCCTATAGCAGAAGCATTTCGCATTTGTTGGTTAAATTTTACTGTTAGAAGTTCGTTGCTCATCACTCCTACACCAACTCAAACTTGAATTCAACCCTTCAAACCAGCAATATACCAGAACCACAAAAACCAAACTATGACAAGAGAAGAACGCAGAAAGCAGCAGTTGCAAGAACAAACATTATTTGAGGAACTGATTGCTGAGTCACAACAACATACAAAAGGAGCAATGAAAAAAGTGGCATCTTCTTGACTATCAGCCCTGCCAATTTAAGCGATTGGATATGCACTAAACAAATAAGAGTTCATGGATGCCATCTGCATAAGATATGGATTGGATGGAAGGTGATTGGCATATCCACTCACTGTGCTTGTGGAGAGACGAACTCTGTGGATCACAGCTTTATATGCAAACTGGGCAGTTACATGTCAATGAGGCACATCTCAGTGACAATGAGAGACCCTGAGGCTCAGATAATGAGAAAGGTCTGTCTGTGGAGATGTTCCAGATAGAACCCTCACTTCTGCCAATTAACAAAAATGCTTCTGAAAGAAAAGTCAATACTCATGGCTGACAATGCAAGGTTGGACATTTCTGCGAGAAGACTGTGGAAGTCAAGTCATGTTTGCGCTATAAGTACTCAGCAGTAAAACACATTTCAACTGACAAAGCTTGAAACAAACAGCACAGGTTAAGCGAAAGATGGCTAAAGCAGTCACTTAAGCCTAGCCTACATTCGCTGTCAAGTTTCAATATTACAGGTGAAGCACAAAACATGAGTTCAAAACGAAACAAAAACCAAAAGTGTGCTCAGTTTAAGGTCGACTCTCAAAAACATTTTAAAAATCATGTTCTGTGTATATCACACATAAGAGTCAATACCCAGCAAGCAGTTGCGATTTTACTTGATTTGAAAACATATGTAATGTGTAACATTTTGATATTATTGGAAATACAACCCCATGTAACAGGTCCTACATATTGCAGCCCCTCCACTTTATAGCCTGTCGGCCTGACTAACGATGGAAGGAGGCCGGATGGCCTAACTTTGGGCCCCTGGTACAGAGGCCTGAGCCTGGTGTGGGACGCAACAGTTGTTGACACTTTTGATCAGGGCCACTATAAAGACTCTGCCAGACAGGCTGGTTCTGTGGCCACAAAAGCTGAGGCCACAAAATGCCAAAAATATCACGATTTCTAACACAATTACCACTTTCAACCAGTGGCAATTGAGACCACTGGTGTGTATGGCAAGTCCACCGCCCCGTTTTTGAGTGGTCTTACGAAGAAACTTGTTGAGGTGTCTGATGACCCCAGGGAGCGCCAGTGGCTCCACCAGCATCAGTCCCTGGCTGTGGCCAGGGGAAATGCTGCCAGTATATTAGCCTGTGTGCAAGTTTGATCTAATTTTACCTGTTCTTTTCTAGCTGTTTTTAACATACTGACCACCATCAGTATCACTACCTACCACTTGCCCCTGTATTAATGTGTGGCTATTGCCTTCCAAATATAATTTAAACAATTTTGTATGTAGTGACCAACACCACCTGCTCTTGTAGAGGAGGGTTTATGTATGAAGGTATAATTTTGAAGTTGGATTTCACCAACATGGAATAGCTGTGAGAAAACATTTTTCGACATAAGGATCACACATCCTACCTCAGTCTTATTCTGATAAGTCCCTTGTGTAGATCTACCAACAACATGAAACAGAAAAGAAGGATAAGTACAACCAAAGAGTGATTGACATTGAGAAGTCGTCATTCAACCCCTTGTCTTCACAACAAGTGGAGGGATGGCACCAGACTGCACCAATGTCAACAAAAGACTGGCTGAAAAAATAGCTGACAAATGCAGGGAGCCATTTGCATCTGTCATGACCTTCATTAGAACAAAGCTCAGATGTACACTTCTGAAGAGCACCCTTGGTTGCTGCGATATGAGGCGTTCGAGGCAAACGAAATGACGCTCATCTCCATGACCTCACAGACATTGACTTCAGTTTGATTCTTAGGTCCGCAACTTTCTAAAGCGGGATAATGGTGCTAATGTCATGGTACCAATATTTGTTGTGCAATGCGAATAGATAGATATATGTCGTGGGTCATGACAGTATGAATAAAATAATATTTTTTATAGAACTAAATACTTTACTCTTCAGCACTCAGATAACCTTATTTTATTGGCAGTGGCTACAGGTCCACCTGTGGACCTTCATATTTGAAACCAACTTTAACGGTAGCCCTGACCCTAACACTAAGCCAAAAGTTTTGAAACTTTTGAAAAAAGAAGAAAAAGTGGTCTCATGAGTTAAAACGTGCAACCACTACTACCAAAACAAAAGTCGCCAAGGTGTGAGCCAAACCGAAAACCTTTGCTTTGGCACAGCAGACCTCAAACACATCCGTTACGCTACGATGTCAGTACCGCTTGAGTGACAAACTCAATGTTTTATTCGAACCGTGGCATGCGAGGCAGATGGATAGTCACTACCTATTCTGTTTTTCATGTACCTGACACTTACTGGAATACTGTTTAATGCATTTTTATCATGTTTCTACCTCTGCTTATTCAACCTCATTCCATGATGCTTTGTGCTTGGTGGGACCTACATGCAACTGTGGTACTCAACTATGGTCTGTGGGTAATTGTATTACATCTTCATGATAATTGTGGATAAAAATTGTTTTTGCCACTCCTTTTGTTTGGATATGTTATGTCTATTGTATTGTTCGCCACCTCATAAACCCTTTTATATTGTTGCTTACTTCTCTTACCTGTGTGCATGCTTCACTTGCTCATCTGTACCTGCCTCAACTCTTCACCCATTGCTTGCCTGCCATCATCTGTGTTATGTTTTTTCTTCTCTGTATTTGCTTTTTTGCCTATGGCCTTTTATTGCTTTCCTGCGTTGTGCTATTTGGATTGGTTGGTCACCACCGTAGTGAAAATATATTTGTGTATAACCCTTGTCAGGCCACATAGGTACAATTATAACTTTTGTGTTTTTGAATTGCGATAGAGTTTTTGTTGAAATCGTAGGGAGCTTAAACTTCATGACATCTCCACATTTTTAGGTTAGAATATGTAAGCAAAATTGCAGAAAAAATTTTTCACCCATTTCTGGGAGAGGAGATAGATATTTTTTTTACCCACAAAAGGCTGCATAGGTACAATTGTACCTTCACCTGATGTGTATGAAAACAGCGCTTGAAAACAAAATGATTTCTGACTAGTAGTTTTACTTTTTTATTGAAACAAGCTACTTTCTCACTGGGAGGTATTGCCAGTGAGAAATGTTGCAGTATTGCATTTTCCCTGACATTTTTC
>JGI24158J21664_10013722_pt1 | contig 10678 bp, 10 predicted proteins | sample Ectturendosymbi3_FD_21664 | JGI IMG/M metagenome (IMG submission 21664)
AAATTTTTTAATTTTAAACTTTAATAAACAAACTTCACTTTGCAAAAAACTGTATGATTTATCTACTTTAGTTACTTCGCAATTACATTTTGAAATGTGTGCAGGACTTTATGGACACCCTATATTTCCAATCAAAATTTGCTGGTTGATTCAAACTCTTCACCTGTGTGGAAACTCATAGACATGTGTAGGTAATAGAAAAGCATATGCTTAATTGTGCTAACATGAATTATTTTGAAGACAAGGATAAATATGTGGCACTAGGTTAGAACACCCACATGTATATGATGCCAGTTGAGTCCTAAGCCGGTTGAAAATTTTTGTCCACTCCAAACCCGCTCCTGCAAATTGTAACCCTGTCCCAACTACCTGCAGACTTCCAACCTGCTCCTTTGAAACCTGTGCTTGACCCACCTAGTACTGTTTCTGCCCCCAAACCTGCACCTGTTGCTGTGTGTCTGAAAACCAGTAGAAACTCATGCAGCATGTTTCATTGCTCTAGTGACAATTCATTCAATGGTTCATTTCAAATCCAACAGAAGCTCTTAAAAAATACTGTAAAGTAAAAATGTGAAACTTTTCAGTCAACATTCAGTGTTTGTTTCTTAGCTTTAAGAGCACTGTTGAAAAAGTCCTTTAGTGACAAACTCTTCAAATTTGCTTTTCTGCTATTCACGGCATGTCCAGATATACTGTACAATACTAATCACTATAGTAGTACTTGTTGCCAGCATGCATATCATATTTCTTGCAAAATTGAGGTTTTCTGTTACGTTTTCTGAATGCATTTTCTGCATCAACTAGTAGCAAGCATTTATTGTTTTCATCTTGGAAACTTTTCTTTACAGAATATATTGTATCCAGTCCGGCATATCTCCAGAGTGTTCCCGTTGCATGAATGATGTCTTCCTATAACAATCTTGTGGTAGTTTTACCAATGATTCATCGTAGGCATTCTCCAACACCAACTGGCCTATTGCCATTGTCTTTTTTCTTTAGTGGGACAAGTCTACATGCGAGGAGAGCAGATATGTAATGGAGTGGACCAGACTTCTGGCAAGGAAGGCTACTTTGTCTGCTAGACTTTGTGAACAAGAGCAATATGATGTCAAACATGTCATTCTTTCCAAGTTTCCATGTCAATCTGTGTTGGTCTTCCAGATTCTGATGAGCTTTTTGCACTAAATGCAATTTCATCCTGATTGGTTTTCAAAGAAAACATTCTCTGTTTTTGTTTCAGGGATATATACAATTATAGCAGATTGTTTTATTTCCTCTGCTTTTGTATGCTTTTCTTGTGGCTTGTTTGCGATGTCTCTAGTAATGTCATGTTTTCCATCAATATCATTTACAGTATCCATGACCTTAAAGGTCTTTTTCACTAGTCCTTGTGGCGTTAGTTTACAAAAAGCTTTTCGGCCTGTTTTTTTTGTTTTTGACTGATTTGTTGAGTCTTGTTCATACAGCTTCATACTCTGAGATAAGTTTATGTTTCCACAAGTCCATTCTCTTCTATAAGTATTTGAAATGTTCTCGATTTTTTTACTTTGATTTGAAATCAATGATTTATGAATGATGGCTTCTGGAGTACTAGTGGAAGAATTACTTGTAGCATGTGGATATTGCTACCAGCTCCATGTCGATTAAAACCAAGAACAGGCTGTATGGAGCTCTGGTTTAAGTAGTCAAAAGGCCCATACAAGTATAAAAATACAGGAACAAAGTTACTCATTTATCGGAAATTAACAAAAGAAAGTATTGGGAAAATGTGAAAGCTTATTAATTCCCTTATTAGGTCTAAAGAAAACAGTTTGTTCCCTCTAGAAAGACTATTTAACCCTAGCATAAAATCAACTACACAAGCAATCCAGAAGTCATGTCCAATACATGAAACACTTTGTCTCAATTGGACAGCTATTTACAAGCAAGATTTCTCTCTAGGGTTGCCAGATAACTTGAAATTTTTTCAAGGACATTTTGTTTCTCAAAGAGATACAGTGGGCTATTTCCATGGGCATCCGCAGGAAAGGCCTGTAGCCACGTGGGGCATTCGGGGACAATGCTCCTCCAAATTTTCTATCCCCCAAGTTCTTGTGTCTTAAAAATTTTTATTAAAACATAAAATTTTTAAAAATATTGTCCCCCTAAAATGTTTTTTCTCTTAAAATCTTAAGTTCTGGCTACAGGCCTGCTGTAGCATGGGCGAAACGGGCATTTCTCCCTAGAAATTGGGACTAAGAACCAAATATTTTTAGAAAATCTAAAGTCAGCATCTTGATTCAGGTTAATTGATTTTATTCTTTCAATGCCACTTGATTTACGGTATGGCACTCACACTGCACAAGAGTCAGCTTCACTGTTCTGGTGTGATGCAGTGATGAGCTTGCAGTTCACTCATGTCCTCTCCATCTGCGGACTCACATTGTGAAACTTGCAAACGCATTGTTCTACTGTTGCTCTTTTTTGCGTAACAATAACATCGCAACGAATCTTCAAAGATTCACTTTAAGTTGTGATAGTTAATGTGTTTTTCTACAATACATGAGACTGTTTAACTTTAACTCAGACATCTTTGGCAGGTGATGTAGCGAGACAGTGACTGCTGATAACAGTAAGACATGTTGTTTTACATTGTGTGAAAAGAAGCAGGGGTGGGTGAATCTGTAGCAATACTTCCGCTTCCACAAGTCTGAAAAATCCATTAGTGTGAGATTGTGAGTGTGACTAATGTGTCTGAGTGAATAGCTTAATCAAGCTATGCTTATGCAGGCTTTTTTTCACACAGTATAAAACTACGCAGCTTGTTAAAAATACCTCTATGATCTATGAAAGGCTTTTGGGAATACATCCTAACCCTTTAGGTCCGGCACCCACCAAAATTTTGGCGCACATTAAAAAATTATATTAAAACGCTATAACTTGCCAGTCCATTAAGCTAGGGAGCTGATGAAACTATCCACGGATTCAGCAAGTCTTCTGATTTTGATTAAAAAAAATTATTTGATTTGGGTGTGAGGTTTTCTCTTGGTGACGTCACAAAGAAGGCAAGTTTTTGAATTTTTGACCCAATTAAACTGGCCATGGGTGCTAATCCAATGAGCCATTTTTATGGTTCAAAATTTTTTTGAAAACTAGATGATCATCTGCGTCTATAGAACTCTTGTTTGACCTTCTAGCATGTCTGGAACCAAAGTTATGGCCCAAAAACCCCGTTGTGCACAAATATCCAAAAATTGCAGAAAAAGCATGAGTCTCTCCCACTGGCGGCATTTTGAATAGCGATAACTCGCCGTGAGAACATGCTAGCGAGCTATTCGAAGCCTCGAAAGATTCGTGAAGTCTTGTAGTTTGCACTGAAAATAAACCTTTTCAGATTTGGGTTTGGGGTGTTCGGTGGGTGTCGCTAGATAAAGGGTAGTTTTAGCTTTTTTCATTGTTCTATTATGATGTCATCACCCGGACAATGAGCCGAAATTGTGGCTCCAACTTTGGTTGTATTCTAGGCTGGATTATGAAGCTTCAGAGCCCTAAATCGACTTCCTGGCGTTTCAGGTGCCAAAGTTAGGATCAAAAGACCCCTAATCTTATAAGGATTCCCTAAGGAATTGATGAGGATTCCCCCAATTAATTTATGACTATTTTGCCATAACTTTAGAACCAGAAATGCTAGAAAGTCCATCAAAGCCTCTAAAGACTCGTATTGTAGCCTAGAATGCAAAAAAACTTTGAGCCACAAAATCTGATGGATTGTTCGACTCCCAGGAGATGACATCATCATCCAAATATAAAAAAATATGCATAAACATCCTCTCATTATGTAAACATCAACAAAAAAACAAAGATGTCAAGCTAAAAATCTTTTTTGTAGTCAAAACTACAAGTCTTCATGAGTCTTTTGAGGGCTTGAACAGCTCTCCAGCCTATTCTGGTGACAAGTTATGGCCATATCCAAACTGGGTGTTATTCAACCCAGATTTCCTTTTGTAGGGGCAGAAATTTTGACCACTTTTTGGTTTTGGTGGCATAATTTTGGATCTAGATATGCTAGAAAGCCAATCAAGGGCTCTAAAGACTTGGATGATAGCCCAGTTTTGAAAAAAAACTTGAGCGAAAAAATTGGCTCATTGGATTAGCGTCCAGGGCCACGTAAACTAGGCCAAACAAATGAAAATGACACTCCCACTTGTGACGTCCTACCCCAGAGCACCACAAACCCAAAATGAGAAAAGTTTTTATTTTCAATCTCAACTAAAAGACTTGCTGAATCCGTAGATGGTTTGTACAGCTTCTAGCTCAATCGGCTGGCAAGTTATAGCGTTGCAAACCCTGCGCCAAAATTTTGGCGATCCCGGGACATAAAGGGCTAAACTTGCTTCTTGCCCCGGGTGTTATCTAACCTCGTTACGCCCCCATGTCTGACTTTTGCTGTGGCAAATTTTTCATAATTCATTTGCTCAGTTTTTTACGCCTGCACGCAGTTGTTCTCATTTTAGTAATTTCTTGAAGGTTGAGCTTTTTATATAGTGGTGTCATCTTTTTCCTGAAAGAGCTGTATGCCATTGCTCTAAAAATATTGTTGTGTAATACATTTAATTGGTTTAAGGTTGTTATGCCAACACCACCCCAAGCACCAATAGCAAATTGCAGATGACTTTATATAAACAAAACTGAAGTAAAGTGACAATTTTAGTGTACTATCGCTTAGAAACTGACATATTCGATAAAATATTTCAACACTAAAGGAAACTTTTTTTAAGGTAGCCTATACGGTTAGAACAAGTAAGCTTGTCATCATTGAAAACCAAAAGATACTTGACACAAGTTGTTTAGGTAATGGTTTTGTCATATATTTTTACATTAAAATCAATAAGTTGGTTGTTTTTACAACCTACAATCATAGATGAAGTCTCTGAACTTGAGGTCTTTGAATAGTTCAAAGACAAGTTGTCAAAGTGCAGCCATTCATTAACTTGACCTAGCTCCATATTAACTATGTTCTGCACTTCTGTGCTGTTGCTTCCAGAGATGGATAAGACAGTGTCTTCCATAAAAAGTGAAGGAGTCAGTTTTGTTATCTTTGCTAAATCATGAATATAAAGTGGAAATAACAAGGGTATAAGCCATGAGCCCTGAGGTACCCTTTAGGTTATATTTAGAGTAGATGATATACAGCCATCAATGGCAGTGTACTGCTGTCGTCCTTGCAAGTAGCTAGCCAGCAATTTGAGAGGCAAACCTCTTATTACAAAAAAATTATCCAATTTCCACAGCAGCATATCATGAGCATATTGCTAATGTTGTAGAAAAACCCCTTCTAAAATTGTATTGATAGCTAGATAACATACTATTCTGCTCAAGATAGGTGCACAACTGGTTCTAAAGAAGTTCTTCATAAATTTTATTCATGGGTGAGAACAGGGAGATGGGTCTGTAATTGGTGCATTAATCCTTTGGACCCACTTATAAATGGGCACTAATTGAGCACTTTTTAATTTTGGGGTAAGCTTCTTCCCTTATGCAAAGATTAAATATCTGCACCAAGAAGAGGAATAAGGAATTCTTACACAGTTTAAGAATGTGAGTTGAAATATCATTTTGCCTATTGCTTTTAGATACTAATAAGTTATTGATCACCATATTCACCTCCTCAACAAAAGCATCATGAAACACAAATGAATTTTTATGTCCATTAATTTTTAATAGGTAAATATGGTGAACTGGGAGAGGACTAAGGTTGCTAGACATCTTTGAGCACCAAGGACTGTCCTTGAATTTGCTATCAAAACGAGTTATGTCCTTGATTCCTGAAAAACATCTTGCTGTACTTGAGTATTTTCTTGCGTCCTTGAAAATTCTTGAATAGTTTCAAATTGTTACATTGAACATTCAAGAATAAAAGAACAATGTAAATGAACAGAACACTGTGTAGATTTGTTTTATCTTTAAACAGCTGTGCAGTAAAAATTAAACTATTCAAGAACAGTTGGGTTGTCATAATACGTTTCATTTAGTTTTCAATTTCGTAAATGGTTAGCTTAGCCTGACTTGCCCATACTTCAAAGCCTACTAGTACTTGCTAAAAGGGTGAATGAAAGTAGACATGGGCATCTGCAGAAATTTTCCAGAGGGGGGCAACGTCGACATTTGCTGGTCTTTTTGAGGTTGCTGATGTTGCAATGCAAACGAACGTTCACAAAATAATTTAGCCTACTGTCTCTACACCACGAAAAAAATGCCCCATGAAAGCACACGCTCCATTCACATCTATTTTCAAATCTTTAAGTGGAGCTGTACACTAGTTTATCATAAATGTGTACTTTCAGTCATCTGTTATAGCTTTTGCTGAATTGTTGCATAAATGTCGTTATTGTGAACTGCACACAACTGAGTCTGAATTGAGCTTGAACTATCAATAACTATGCTTGCAGTTCTTTCAATAGTCTACTGGTTGAACAGAACTCATGGAATCGTTTGTCCAAATTGTTTTTACACTTAGGCTATCAGAAATGCTTTTTTCATAAAAAAACTATTATCCATTTTTGCGAGCACTTTCTACAAATGAATCATGAATATTTAAGAACAATCAAAATTAGCAGTGAAAAACCAAGAAAGTGAGACAATCACAAAAACTATATCAAACAATGAGAAACAGACCTGACAAGTTAAGTTGGATGATATTTATAGCCTTGAATTGGTTAAAATTAGGCACAATTTCACTCTGCTAACCTTCCTTACTACTTCAACTGCCTTTTCACTCCTGTAAATCAAGTACACTGTCATACAATGCGCAGTGCAACTAGGGGTTCATATTTTTGGCAATTGGCCCATGGATACCAAATATGCAAAAAAGTATTGGCAGTGTCTATTTTGCCGCCAAGATGCCAGCAGCAACAGGCTTGGCAGAAACCAAGTAAACACAAAAGATAAGCTCTAACCGCAATACTAACCCCTAATGGTAACCCTAACCCTAACACCTAACAGTAACACTAACCCTAAAAACCCTAACCTCTACTGAACGCTAACTGTAACACAAACACTAACCAAAGCCTAAACTTAACACAAAAGGAAAAAGTTGGGAAAGTTATGAAAAAGTAAAAAAAAGAAAAGGGAAGTCGTCAAGGTAAGAGTCGAACCAAACAGCAATGGCATACCGGACTTGAAGCATAACCACTACGCTAATAGCAGCACAACGATTGCATGACAAACTGACCTTTTTATTCAAATTGCATCATGCCATGAGACCGAATGTTTGACTGGTGGCACAATAGCTCCAGCCGATCTGTTGCCGCCAGAACATTTAACTTCTTTACACTACACTGTTATCGTGTTCGCATTGGATTGAGAATCCCATAAATCACTGAAGCACTACCATGAGTGTCTCACCGAGCTGCTTAAGCGCGCATGTTTTCAACCACATGCGATTCAGCGAATCCAACTAGCAGAGGTAGGTTGGGAATCCGATAATAAGGGATTCGACCGGAAAAGAGGTTGGGTGGTTTGTATTAAGTCTTGTGCAACCTTTTCTGTACTTGTGTGATGCTGAAACCATTGCCGTGGAACAAATTAGCCTATTCAAGCTAACGTGTAGCAAAAATGACGAATTTATTTAATAGTTTTGCCTGTAAGCTAACTACACCTAGTTAGGCAAACAATCAGTAAAATTAAATCGGTTGAGCAAACTGGAAGATTATTCTGCAGGTTATCAGACATCAGATATTGGGCTGAAGAACTATTACCCCAACACTGATTTAATAGGTTTTCATTATACCATGGTAATAGTAGAGTGATTCAACCTCTGTGCAAAATATGTAGCCAAACATTGGAAGTGGATGACTTCAGTATAGGCTAGCTACACTTTGAGAACTTTGTATCCCAGTTATGTGGCTATGATTTCCTCAGTTCATAGTGGAGCACATGGAGTAGCATAAAAGTTTGCGGTATGGGTTACAGTTGCAATTTGGTGAACTGCAGTAGCCTACCTACTGTTTGTAGATTTCTACTTACAAAGTGCAGTGAATCCCCGTATTTGACACTCGTTTTTATTGTACTGCAGACAACAGACCGGTTCATGATTGTGACTGAAATGAACAAAGTAGCTTTGCAATGTAAAAAACTAACTCCCATTTCCTGCCCTGTAGAAGCTGTTCAAATTCTATTGAAGTTGCTTAAAGAGTCCAATTACGATGCGACACGGTTTTCATAATCTCATCGCCCAGCAGCTCTCCACGATTATCTCCGCTGGCTGTTATTTTTCGGACAACACTAAATAAAATCACATCTCGGTGATTCCAACAACACCTACAAAAAGCACCTTCGTGTAGCAGAATCAGGCTTCACCATTTCATTTTCACCTATTCCCCAGCTTTTGCAATACCATAGGCCAAACCCACGAAGCAAATCTTTGAGTCCTTGCAGTGTAAAAATGCCCCAATATCGAGTTCGCAAGTGCGTTCACGAAGGTAAGCCAAGGTCAACGAATCGCTTACGTGTCAATCCGATAACAAGTGCAGTGTAAAGTGGGTAATTGGTGGTAAAATAGACACTACCAAAAGTATTTCAAGCATCTAGGTCTGGGACATTATTGATTATTCTCTACATGACTGCCCCCAACTCACATTTAAAAACATTAAAGAGATAACATCTCTGCATATAATGACAGATAGTATGGTTTATGTCAACTGTGGCCCACTACATCTTTAAAGAAGCCTACTTCTTTTCCACATTACACGTTCCCTTTTGATCATATTCCCTTCTCCCACAGGTATCTTTATTCCATACTTTTTCTTTTCCATGCCATTCCACACTCTATTGCAGGTTTTTTTTAAGGAAAATGTTAGGAACCCGGTTCAGATCTGTAGGAACTTGATTTTTTATGATTTTAGGAACCCGATTTTTTATGATTTTAGGAACCCGATGATAATTTTCTCTGATTCTAGCGACCCGATTTGAAATTCTATGGACCCGAATCGAGTCCCTAAAACTCCTTAAAAAAATCCTGCTCCATTGTATATATTCCCATTCTTTACACATCCAGGTTGTGTTTGCTTGCCTAGGTTTTGATTGTTTTGTTTTTTTGTTTATGTATTTGTGATTTGCTTTTGTTGTTTTGTTTATTGGGTATTTGTTATTTGGTTTTCTTGTTGGTGCTGGCGTTCTCTTGTTTTGCAGGAACAGCACGTCATTTCCCACAGACCATTTCTAGTGAACGATGAAATTCGAACACTACATCTCTGCAGATTTGATATCAAGAGTTCCGACCATCATCCACATGCAAAAAATACACTGCAAACCTAGATGAGAAAGGGCTATGACAACTTGGGCAGAGTTTCATTTTAGGTGGGTTTATACTTTCTACCACGCCCAGATCCTGGTGGATATGAGCCCGACCCATTGAGGAGACCGGTTGCGACCCAGCACTCCCTGTACAACTGTATTGATCATCTAGCAGCTCTTTCCAACATATATGCAACACCACGAGTTGAAACTGGACAGTAACAAAGCTAATTGGACTGCTAAGGAGCATGGGCTCGATCCCTTCCAGTTCCTTAACCCTTTAACGGCCGCGATTGGCCAGCCTTTTTTTGGCCATAAATCGCCAGCCGCTAGAGAGCTGTTAAAGCCCTTTACGGATTCAGCAAGTCTTCTAGTTGAGATCGAAAAAAACGTTTTTCGTTTTCGGTTCGGCGTTTTCTGGAGGTGACGTCATAATGAGGGCATATTTTCAAATTTTTGGCCACCTTTACCTGGCCCCTAACCCATTGACCCATTCTTTTGAATCAAAGTTTTCTTGAAAACTAGGCCAAAATTCACGTCTATAGAGCCCTTGATTGACCTGCCAGTATATCTGTAGCCAAAATTATGGGTTAAAAACCCAGTTTTTGGCAAAATTCAAAAGATTTAAAAAAAGGCATATTTTTTCATTTCAGGGAAAACTTTGGCCAGCTATAACTCGGCAGCAGATTGAGCTAGAGAGCTGTTAAAACCCTGTAATGACTAGTGGCGTCGTGTAGTTTCGAATAAAAAAAATAATTAATTTGGGTAGGGGTTTTGGGCCACTGGAATCATGACAGGAGTATGTTTTTTAGTTAATTTTATGACATTATCATCCGATCGAACGCGCCAATATTTTGGCTTGCAGTATTTTTTGTTTCTAAGCGAGAATACGCGTTTTTAGAGCCCTTGATTGAGTTTCTAGCGTTTCTGGTTCAAAAGTTATGCCAAAAACATTCCAAATATGACAGGAAACTCCCAGGGGATTAGTGGGGATCTCCCCAATTAATATTCTACCATTTTGCCATAACTTATCAACTAGAAACACCAGAATGTTCATCAAATCCTCTAAAAGCTCATACTATAGCCTAGAATGCATTTAAATCTCGCACGGTTTCGCACCAGCGATTCAGCTTGATATTTGAACTCCCATGGGACGTTGACGTCATGGATTGTTTTGACAGACCTGTCAAAACATGTGAAAACATCCTGTGGTTTTGTAAACATGGCCAGAAAGGCCAAATCGCATGGTGAAAATTGTTTTTTTCAGTCTAAACTACAAGTCTTTCCCGATTCAAAGCGATTTTAACAGCTCTCTAGCTTGATCCGCTGGCGAGTGTTGTCCATATAGAGAAGGGGTGTGTTCCAACCCAAATTGGAGTTTGTGGGTGCAGAAATTTTCACCAAT